>Ga0209211_10002664_pt1 | contig 30398 bp, 31 predicted proteins | sample RifGroA2_FD_183992 | JGI IMG/M metagenome (GOLD analysis project Ga0209211, IMG submission 183992) | Groundwater microbial communities from Rifle, Colorado, USA - Groundwater A2 (SPAdes) (version 2) | ecosystem: Environmental > Aquatic > Deep subsurface > Groundwater | place: Rifle, Colorado...
TATAAGGGAAGGCCTGGCCGATGATGGCGACCGGCACGCCGTTCATGTTCTTCATGACGAAGGGCTTGAAGACAGCATCGCCAAAATCGGTGGTCTTGACGTTCTGGGCGACGATGTCGATCTGGCCGGCGAAATCCTTTTCTTCGATTTCCTTGACCCGGGCTTCGCCGTAGGTCGATTCCCAATGCAGGGTCATGACATTGACGCCGAGTGCCTTGCAGGCATCGACCATGTCCTGGGCATTGGTCCACAGCGCCGTGCCGGAACCTTGCCAGGTGTCGCCGCCGTCGAGCAACAACGCCCCCGGGCGATTGGCCTTCATGCGTTTGACCAGCGTCGCGAGGTGGGCAAAGCCGCCGACCTTGCCGTAGGTCTGGGCGGCTTTTTCAAAATTCAGATAGGTGTAGGCATGTGCCTCCAGCGTATTCGGCTTGAAGCCGAAATGCTTGAGCAGGTTGGCGCCGACAAGGTGCGGTACCTTGCCGAACTGGTCGCCAAAGCCGAGATTGACGTTCGGCTCGCGGAAATAGATAGGCAGCAACTGGGCATGGCAGTCGGTGATGTGCAGCAGGCTGACGTTGCCGAATTTGGGCAGGTCGTACAGTTTGGCCGCACCCTTTTCAGCCTGCGCCAATTCGCTGTGCAGTGACATGCCACCGGCCGCCGCGACGGCCATGACCTGAAGAAATTCCCGACGATTCATGCTCATTTTTGTTCCTTGAAAATGAAATTCTGGCAAAACCCGCGAGGCGACGGGCGAGGCCAAAAAAATGCCCAGCCAGTCTCCCGGCCGGGCTAATCACGCAAGTTCTAGTCTTTGTTCACCGGCGATTCCGGATCGATCAAGAAAGCCACGAGGTGGGTGATCTGCTCCGGCGTCACCCAGTTATGCAGGCCGAAGCGCGGCATGTTGGTACACGCTGTGAAGGCGTTGGAGTTGTAGATCTTGTCGTAGACGTACTTGATGTTCTCTTCCGAATTACCGCGGATCTTGCCGAAATTGCGCAGGCTCGGGCCGATCGTGCCGTAGGCGACTTCCTTCTTGGCCAGTTCGTGGCAGGCGTAGCAGTTGCCGCCACGGACCCGGCCAGCCTTGTCCGGCTGGATGAAACCGATGTGACCACCGGTGCCGACAGCAGCGAGCTTCTCGCCTTCCTTCCAGTCGCCAATCAGCTTGCCGTCCACCGGGTAACGAATGGTCGCTGCGTTGAGCTTTTCCAGCTTCTCACCCACCTTGCGCGGCGGGTTGTCGCGGTATTGCTGGCAGGTCTTCATCGTTTCATCCTGCTCCAGACGGGTCATCCAGTATTTCGGATTCTCGGCCTTGAACGAAGCGCGGAACATCTGTTCGGCGTCCTTGGCGTACTTGCCGCCCGGTGCCTCAACGGCTTTTTGAGCCAGGGCCGGCGTTGCGATTGCCACCGTCAACCCGAAAAAAAGGGCAAATTTGAAATTCATGGTCATCCCCTTTTTCAGCGCTTGATTCCCGGCGTTTCCATTACGGTGCCGGTCGCAGTTTTTTGCAGATAGGTTTCCAGCGCGATGATCGAATCGGCCAGATAGTTCGGCTCAGGCCAGCGGGCCTGGCGCATGCAGTCAATCAGGCGACGCTGCATGGTCCACACCGTGCCCTGCGACACGCGGTAAGACGGCCAGGTCTTCATGGCAAAGCCGGCGCCTTCCTTGGTCGTCAGGTTGCCGAGATCCTGCAGACGGATACGCTTGCCTTCCTGACCGTGGCAGATCGAGCAGGAAAAATCCTGCGGACCTGAACGACGGAAGAAAATGTATTCGCCCATCTTGGCCATCTTGGCTTCTTCCGGATGCGTCGCCGGCACATTGATCGGCTTGCCGTTCGACTTGGCGCCGATGAAAGTAACCAGCGCCTCGATGTCGGAATCCTTGCCCGGCTTCGAATACCACTGCTTGGTCGCTTCGGCCAGCGTGAAACCTTGCAGGGTCATCATGCAATGGACGAGGCGGGACTCAACGTCCATGACCTTGCCGGTATCCTTGAAGTATTTTGGCAAGGCAGCATAGGCACCGTCCAGTTTGCCCGGCCCCTGGCCAAGATCGCACTGCTCAAGCGAGGCATTCTTCGGGCCGCGTTTCTCCATCCACAGGCTTTCGCCCTTGACTTCGAACAGGTCGGCCGGATTACCGTCGGCCAAGGCTTCGCGATACTTGGCGAGCTCATCGGCCACCTTGCTGTCCTGGGCCGCAACACCACCGGCAAAGGCAACCAGAACGGCAGCCCCAACCAGCGTTTTCATCAAACGTCGAATCATTGATTACTCCTCCACGGGGTAAAAGCAACGGCAGCGGCGATCTGTGTCACCTGACTGCCGTAACATGGTCTGCATCGCCAATAGACGATCCAGACCATTGCGCACTATCAGTTGATGGCAGCTTCGTCGGTTCGCGTATCGCCCTTGTTGTCCTTCCAGCTGACCGTAACCTTTTCGCCCTTGGCGCCGCCCTTGAACTTGAAAGCCAGGTAGGGGTTCTTCGAGACGGACGGTCCGAATTCGCTGGTCAGCACGACCTTGTCGCCATGCTTGGCAACCAGTTCGGTAATGAACCAGGCCGGCACGATGGCGCCAGCGGAGTCCTTGCGCTGGCCGGTTTCCATTTCGTGGCTGACCAGAACCTTGACTTCGGTAACGCCGTCCTTGTTGGCGGCGCGGATTTTCATTGGATTGCCCATGAGTATTTCTCCTAAATTCTATGAGTGTGAAAACGGGAGGAATGGCGTAGCGAGCGAAGGCAGAGCAAGGCGCGACCGGGAGACAGTGCAAATTGCACGGCGACCGGGCGTAACACAGCTATGCCGAGCGCAGTAGCCATAACCCCGTTTTTAGCCGCCGCAGCCGCCAAGGGTGACCTTGATTTCCTTGGTCGCCATGAAGAACTTGCCGTCCGACTTGACCAGCGCGTAGATGTTCGAGGTCTGGCCCATCTTGACGCGGGTCTGGACGTTGGCTTCGGTGCCTTCCGGCAGCACGAAGGAAGCGGCCAGCGCGTTCGGGTTCTTCTCGATCAAGATGGCGACCATGGTCACGTTGGGCAGTGTGGAAGCCACGCCAACCGGCACGACAGCGCCGTTTTCGGCGATGTCCGGACCGGTGACCTGGACGTCCTTGCTGTCGGCCGGCGTGCCGGCGCCAAGCGCCTTGAGCGTATCGGCCATGCTCTTGGCGTCAAAAGCAGCCTTGTTCCAGTCAGCCAGGGCCATGCCCGGGGTGATGATGCCGGCGGCAGCCAGCATGCCCAGCAGGGCGGCGCCGGAGCCGGATTTCAGTACGGTGCGACGTTGATTGTTCATGACTTCTCCTCTGTAGAAATTGGTTTACTTCGAGCCGGACAGAATCCACTGAACCAGTGTCTTCAGATCCTCGTCCTTGATATGAGCATTCGGCGGCATCGGGATCGAACCCCAGACCCCCTGACCACCGGCCTTGACCTTGGCGATCAAACGCGACTCAGCATCGGTCTGATCCTTGTAGCGGGCCACGACTTCGTTGTAGCCGGGGCCGACGATCTTGCTCTTGATGCCGTGACAGGCCATGCAGCCACTCTTCGTCGCCAGCTCCAGTGTGCCGGCATCGGCCGCCTTCTTGGCGGCTTCCGGACCAAGCGTCTGAGTGCCGCGAACCGGACCGAATGAACGGTTCTGATCACGCAATTCGCCATGCGCCGTCCGGGCGTATTCCGGCAGGGTCGAGCCGATCAGCACTTCCGGCTTGCAGTTCTTCATGCAAGCCTTGTTGGCCGTATCCGGCTTGCCACCGTTACCGATGCCACCCTTCTTGGCCGGCGCCCCCGGCCACATGCCGTGGTCGGTCGTCATGCCGTTGCGATTTGGCAGCAACTTCTGGACTTCGCCGATGTTCTTGTCGGACAGCACGAAGTCAGCCGGGACAATTTCCTGCAAATTCAGCAGGTAAGCCAGGATGGCGAACACCTCATCCGGCTTCAGCGACTTCGGCGCCGTCCAGGGCATGGCGCGCTGGATGTAGTCGAACACCGTCGAAATCGTCGCAACCTTGGTGAAGGTCGTGCGCTGCGGCAGTTCGCCGGAGGACAAACCCTTGACACGCCCGGTCTTGATGTCATCGGCCGTCGTGCCACCGGCCAACGGCGTGAACACTTCGTTCGACTCACCGAAAGAGCCGTGGCAGGAAGCGCACTTTTCCTCGAACAGTTCGTTGCCGCGCTCGACATTGCCCGATCCCTTGGGCAAGCCCTTGAAGTCCGGGCGAACGTCGATGTCCCAGGCCTTCACTTCGGCCGAGGTGGCCGGACGGCCGACGCCCTGATAATTCTCGAAGGCGATTGCTGCGGTCGACGCGGAAAAAAGGGCAAAAACGAAAAGAGGCTTAGAGAACCTGAACATTGCTGACCTCCCCGCTTTCAACCACTTTCCAGGACTGGATGGCGTTGTTGTGATAGATGGACTTGGTACCGCGCACGGCACGCAGCTGGCCATAACTCGGCTGGACAAAACCGGTCTCGTCGATGGCCCGCGACTGCAGGATGGCCGGTGAGCCGTCCCACACCCAATTGGTGTTGAACCGGGTCAGGGCCTTGTTCTGGATCGGCCCTTCAAGACGCGCCGTCTGCCAGTTGATGCCGCCATCGAAGGAGACATCAACTTGCTTGATCTTGCCGCGACCGGACCAGGCGAGGCCGGAAACGTTGTAGAAGCCCTTGTCGAGCAGCGTCTGGCCGCCGGACGGGGTGGTGATAACCGACTTGGCTTCCTGAATCGAGCTGTACTGGCGATGCAAACCACTCGGCAGGAGGTCGATGTAATGCACGGCCTCATCCTTGGTGGCATAAGGCTTGTCGCCGACTTCGATGCGACGCAGCCACTTGACCCAGGACACTCCCTGCACGCCCGGCACGACCAGACGCAGCGGGTAGCCGTTTTCCGGACGCAGCATTTCGCCGTTCTGGCCGTAGGCGACAAAGACTTCACCCGACTCGACCATTTCCATCGGAATGGTACGGGTCATAGAGGAGCCATCTGCCCCCTCGGCCAGCACGTAGCGGGCCTTCTTGTAATCAACGCCGCAATCTTCCAGCAGCACCTTGAGCGGCACACCGGTAAATTCGGAACAGGACAGCATGCCGTGCGTGTATTGAACGGTCGGCACCGCAACATTGCCCCACTCCAGACCGGTATTGGCACCGCATTCAATGAAGTGGATGCGCGACACCGAGGGCAGACGCATCAGCTCGTCGAGTGTGTAAACCTTGGCCTTCTTGAGCAGCGAATCGTCCGAACCATTGACCATCAGGCGATGTTTGGACGGATCGATATCGTGCCAGCCCTGGTGATGGCGCTCGAAGTGCAGGCCGGACGGCGTGATGATGCCGAACAGGCCCTGCAACGGCGCAAACGATACCGAGGCACCGCCAACGCGGGCCAGGCCCGGCGACTCACGGCGCAGCAACTGGCTCTCGTACTTCGACGGCATGCCGTAGGGGTTGGTTGCAACTGGCTGGCCGAGCGAGGTTGTCCACGCCGGATTTTCCAGGATATTGACGTCACCCTCGCTGGCCCGAACGACCTTCGGGACAGCCAGTGCGGCACCAGCTGCGAACAGGCTCTTGCGGAGAAAATCCCGGCGCCCGGCAGCAACGGCCTGAACCTGCTCTTCCGTCAGGAAGTTTTCCGGAGCGGGCCGCAGACGCCCCGGTTGTTTAACGATGTCACCCATATTGAGAAACCCCTCTGCTTATTTGACGTCAGTACTGCAATTCGCCGGCGACACCCCCAACTCATCGCCCAGATCACGGCTTGCCACCGAGATGCTGACCGTTCGGCAGATGTCGACGAAATTCGGATCGATCACGCGGTACATCACCGAACTCCCCTCGCGCCGCCGGTCGACCACCCCGGCCCGGTACAAGATATTCAGATGCCGCGAAATGTTGGCTTGTGTCAGCCCGATTTTTTCCACCACTTCATGAACCGGACGCTCCTCTGCGCACAGGCACGAAAGGATGCGCAAACGGGTAGGATCGGCGAGCAATCCGAAGTAGTGCGCCACCTGTTCGAAAACCTGTAATGTCTCGTCCAATGTCTCGTCCAATTCGTTCTTTTGATTTCAATCAAGAATCAATGTATAACTGCGTACTTATATAGTCAACTACTAATATTGTTGCAATGCAGCATGCAATTTGTGCCAAAGGCTTATAACCTTGGCACTACGCTGATACGGGCAAATCAAAAATAATTTTGGCTATATATGGCGTATCGACAACACTAGAGGAGATGTATCGATGAAACCGTTTGCTCCCATAGCCGCCCTGTGCCTGCTGGCTTTTGCCAGCGCCTCGCAGGCGGCCGATCCAAATCTCGGCCGCAATCTGGCCGCCACCTGCGCCAACTGTCACGGCACCAACGGCAATGCACTCAAAGGCTCCGGCATGGACGCCCTGGCCGGCATGGAAAAAGCCAAGATCCTGCAGAAACTGGCTGACTACAAGAGCGGCGACAAGCCTGCTTCGATCATGCATCAGATCTCCAAGGGCTACACCGAAGCCCAGCTGGACCTGATCGCCGGCTATTTCGCCGCACAAAAATAAGGGGAGATGACCATGATGCTGATGAAAAGACGTGATTTCCTGAAAGTCGGTGCGGCAGCCGGCGCAATGGCTTCGATTTACGGCTGCGCCGGCGGTGGCAAGGCCAGCGGCCATGTCGTCGTCGTTGGTGGCGGCTATGGCGGCGCCACAGTCGCCAAGTACTTGCGCATGTGGAGCGAAGGCGGCGTGCAAGTGACGCTGATCGAGCGTAACCCGACCTTCATTTCCTGCCCGATCTCCAATCTGGTCATTGGTGGCACCAAGACCATGGAAGACATCACGATCAGCTACGACGGCCTGAAGAGCAAATGGGGCGTCCGTGTAGTCCAGGACGACGTTGTTGCGGTCGATGCCGCCAAGAAGACCATTTCGCTGAAGGCTGGCGGCGCCATGTCCTATGACCGTCTGGTCCTCTCACCGGGCGTCGATTTCATGTTCGACCAGATCCCCGGCCTCAACAACGCCGATGCCCAGTCGAAGATTCTTCACGCCTGGAAGGCCGGCGCCCAGACCGTCGCCCTGCGCAAGCAACTGGAATCGATGAAGGACGGCGGCACTTACGCCATCGCCATCCCCAAGGCACCCTACCGCTGCCCGCCCGGACCCTACGAGCGCGCCTGTCTGGTCGCCAACTACTTCAAGCAGAGCAAGCCGAAATCCAAGGTTGTCATCCTCGATGCCAACGAAGACGTGATGTCCAAGAAAGGCCTGTTCACCAAAGCCTGGACCGATCTCTACAAGGGCATGATCGAATACCGCAACAACAGCGAAGTGAAGGATGTTGAAGTCGGCACCAACACCGCCGTGCTCGAATTCGACAAGTTCAAGGCCGACGTGCTCAACGTCATTCCGCCGCACCGCGCCGGCGACATTGCCGCCAAATCGGGCATCAAGCTGATCAACAATCGCTGGGTGGACATCAACTGGCTATCCATGGAATCGACCAGCACACCGGGCATCCACGTGCTCGGCGATGCCGTTTTCCCGGCGCCGACCATGCCGAAGTCGGGTCACATGGCCAACCAGCACGGCAAGCTGGCCGCTGCAGCAATCCTGAACCAGCTGGCCGGCCTGGAGCCGAATCCGGAACCGGTCGTCATGAACACCTGCTACAGCTTCGTCGATGCCAAGAACGTCATCCACGTCTCGTCGGTACACCAGTACGACGCTGCAACCAAGACCGTACAACCGGTCAAGGGCGCCGGCGGCGTATCTGCGGCCCGCAACGAACTGGAAGGCAAGGTGGCAATGGGCTGGGCTAAGAATATATGGGCCGACATGCTGACCTGATATTCCGGCAACAAAAAGCAAAAGGCCGCCAATCTGGCGGCCTTTTTTGTTGCTTGTCATCTGCAATGGAACCGACGCGGCGCATACTCCATGCCGTTTTTCCATCTGTTCGCTTTTTCTCCAGTACATTTCGCACAGCAGCTTCGCAATCGGCTTGCGGATATTCGCGGCAACCAGGACGACCCAAGGCGCCCCATGAACATAAAACTATTCGTTTTTCTGGTCAGTGATGACGAGGCCTTCATTGCGCAGCACAAGGCACTTCTTTCGCGCGAAGTTGACCTGAATGTCCATCGCAGCGCCGCGGACTGTCGCAGTGCCCTGGCCTCGCGGCGCCCCGACCTGATCCTGCTGGACACCGGACTGCCCAATGATGAGGGCTTCAAACTGCACCGCGAGTTGCGGGACGACTTCGAGCTGGCTGACCTCTACCAAGTGCTGATCTGCACGGTGGACGACATTGCCCGGGACGGTTTCGAGGCGGATGACCTGTTGGTCAAACCGGTCGATGATCAGATGCTCCGGTACAAATTGACCCTGTTGGGCAAGACTTTCGGAGAAAAAGCGGCGGTCCGCGACCAGATAGCTTTCGCCCAGAACGTCGCCTTTACCTCAATGTCCGCCATGGGCGAACTCGGCGTCGTGATGCAGTTCCTGTCGAAGAGTTTTGCCTGCCACAACATCCAGTCGATCACCGCACTGGCTATCGAATCGCTCCGGCAATACGAACTGCAGGGCGCCGTATATGTCATCTGGGAAGGCGATGGCATCGCGTTGACCACGGAAGGTACGGCCCTTCCAGAAACGCAGCGCAGCCTCATAGAGCAGCGACGCATGCTTGGCCGCATCCTCGAAATCGACCGCAATCTGGTGGTCAATTTCGACCACGTCACTGTACTGGTGAGCAATCTGCCGGAAGACGATGCGCAGCGGCTCGGTCGAATCCGCGACAACATCGCGACACTGGCCGAGGGAATCGAGTCGCGCATCACCGGCCTGCTGCTCGAACATGACAACACATTGAAGCAGCAAGGGATCCGCTACGCCGCCTACGAAATTCGCAATTCCGTGAAGAACCTTCACGCCCGCCAAATGGAGGACCTGACCCATTCGCGGACACTGATCAGCCAAGTCATCGACGAGTTTGAGCAAGCCTTTCTGCATACCGGCATCCAGCCCGCCATCGAAAACCAGTTGATCGGCGACCTGGTCGATCTGCGCCGAAAGATTTCGGATATCGTCGGTCGCCCCGGGGAGGTTCACGAGCAACTCAATATTGTCCTCGCCGCCCTCGATACGATCGCTGGCAACGTGGATGTCGCCCAATAAGCCGCCTTGCCATTGGGTACGCTGCCAGCAGCCACAACAAACAGAGTCGATCGCGATGAGCAAATCACGGCAACCATGGTCGGGATGATTTGACCTTCCGTACCCGGCCGTTTGAGTACCGGGCGTACCTTCCACGGTCAACCGGGAATTTTGCCTGGAATTGAAAGGTGGTTAGCCACAACAACCCACCACCGAAAGCAAAAGGCCGCCAATCAGGCGGCCTTTTGCTTTGCCGGAGGGGAAAATCAGTCCAGCGTCGCGATGTACTCGGCAACAGCGTGCGTCTCGAGCTCGGAGAGCTTCGAGGCGATCGTGTGCATAACCGCGTTGTCGTTGGTCCGCTCGCGCTTATTGAACTGTTTCAACTGATCCTCGATGTAACGCGGATGCTGGCCGGCCAGACGCGGCAACTGCGGCGTTCCGAGTCCTTTGGCACCGTGGCAGGTCGAACACGCCGGCAAGCCGGAGAACTGATTGCCGCGGTTGAAGACGAATTTGCCAACAGCGAGCAGTTCCTGATCTCTTGCTGCGCGAGGCCCGACCACCTTGGCCTGGAAGAAGGCGCCGAGCGCTTTCATTTCAGCTGGCGTCAACTCCTCAGCCTGCGGCTTCATGGTGTCGCTGTTGCGCTTGCCGGATTTGAAATCAGCCAGTTGCCTGGCGATGTACTCGCCATGTTGCCCGGCCAGGCGCGGAAAAACCGGGCTGGCCGATTCGCCTTCCAGGCCGTGACAGAGAAAACAGCGCCCGGAAACGATCTCTTCGGCGCGAGCCAGATCGACCGCCTCGGCAGCCGACACAGACATGGAACAGAGGGCAGCAAGAACAACCCCGGCGATCTGTGTTGCAATTTTTTTCATTTCCCCCACCTCCCCGCAAAAAAGTAAATCATTAAATCATGATTTTCTTACGGCGTGCTTGCAAGCGTCAGGCGTGGCCCGTGCTGCCAAAACCGCCTTCGCCACGGTGACTCGCGTCGAAATCGTCAACAATATTGAATCCAACCTGCAGGACCGGAACGATGATCAACTGCGCGATGCGATCCAGCGGATTGAGCGTAAAGGTCACGCTGCCACGATTCCAGACAGACACCATGAGTTCGCCCTGATAGTCGCTGTCGATCAGCCCGACCAGATTGCCGAGCACGATGCCGTGCTTGTGGCCCAGACCCGAACGCGGCAGGATCATCGCGGCCAGTCCGGGATCAGCCAGATGGATCGCCATGCCGGTCGGCACCAGCGTCGTCTGGCCCGGCGCCACATGAATGGGTGCCTCGATGCAGGCGCGCAGATCAAGGCCGGCCGAACCGGGCGTGGCGTAGTGCGGGGGCGTTTCGCGCAGGCGGTTGTCGAGAATTTTCACGTCGATTTGATGCATCAGTTTCTCCCCATCAGGGTGGCAATGTGTTCAATCAATTGGCGCGCCAGCGCTGCCTTGGGGGCAGGCGTCAGCGGATGGACACCGGTGTCGTCAAACAACACAAGCCGGTTGTCCTCGCCGCCGAAACCATCCTGAATCAGGTTACCGGCAATCAGCGGGATATTCTTCTTGCGCCGCTTGGTCTGCGCATACTCTTCCAGATTGCGGCTCTCGGCGGCGAAACCGACGCAGAACGGGCCACCCGACATGGCAGCGACTTCGGCCAGAATATCCGGATTCTCGATCAACTCGATGGGCGGAATACCGCCGGCATCCTTCTTGAGCTTGTGTTCAGCCGAATTGGCGACGCGGTAATCGGCCACCGCGGCGACACCGATGAATATATCCGACGTAGCAGCACGCGCCATCACGGCCGCGTGCATGTCGAGCGCGCTCTTTATATTGATGCGGTCGACACCCTGCGGAGCCGAAAAACCAACGGGCCCCGAAACCAGCGTCACCTCCGCCCCGGCCTGCCGCGCGGCACGGGCGACGGCATAACCCATACGACCGGACGACAGATTGGTGATGCCGCGCACCGGGTCAATGGCTTCGAAGGTCGGCCCGGCGGTGATCAAAACCTTGCGGCCGGCCAGCAGTTTTGGCGTGAAGTAGGCGATGACTTCTTCGAGAATCTCCTCGGGTTCGAGCATGCGGCCGGCGCCAACCTCGCCACAGGCCTGCTCGCCACTAGCCGGGCCGAGCATCTGCACGCCATCAGCCTGCAACTGAACGGCATTGCGTTGGGTTGCCGGGTTTTCCCACATCTGGCGGTTCATCGCCGGCGCCACCAGCAATGGACAATCGCGGGCCAGCACCATGGTCGCCAGCAGATCGTCGGCCATGCCGTGGGCGATGCGGGCGAGAAAATCAGCCGAAGCCGGCGCCACGAGAATCAGATCAGCCTGCCGCGACAGGTCGATGTGGGCCATTGCGTTGGGCATCCTGGCATCCCACTGATCAAGGTAGACCGGCTTGCCCGACAAGGCCTGAAAGGTCGTCGCCGTCACAAAATGCGTCGCCCCTTCGGTCATCGCCACCTGCACCTCGGCGCCCTGCTTGCCGAGCAGGCGAACCAGTTCAGCCGCCTTGTAGGCAGCGATGCCGCCGGTGACGCCAAGAACGATGCGTTTTCCCTGTAATTCCATTGTCTTGCCATTAGAATTGGACTCCGCACATTCTAACGGAAAAGAATATGGCGATTACCGACTGGCCCGAAGGTGAACGACCGCGCGAACGTCTGCTGGCACATGGCCCGGAAGCCCTTTCCGACGCAGAACTGCTGGCCATCTATTTGCGGGTCGGCGTCCGTGGCAAAAGCGCCGTCGATCTGGCGCGCGATCTGCTGCAACGTTTCGACGGCCAACTCGGCACCCTGGCCGAAGCGTCGCTTGATGAACTGGCCAGCGTATCGGGTATCGGCATGGCCAAGGCCGCACAATTGAAAGCCAGTTTCGAACTGGCCCGCCGTGCCCTGTCTCAGGACATGGCAACGCGCGACAGCTTTACCTCGCCGGGCAAGGTCCGCGACTGGCTGCGCCTCAAGCTGGCCAGCCGCGGCCATGAAGTCTTCATGGCCTTGTGGCTGGATGCCCAGAACCGCCTGCTCAAAGCCGACGAGTTGTTCTCCGGCACACTGACCCAGACCTCGGTTTACCCGCGCGAAGTCGTCAAGGCGGCGCTGGCCAACAATGCGGCGGCCGTAATTTTGGCCCACAATCATCCGTCCGGCATTGCCGAGCCTTCACGCGCCGACGAGATGCTCACACGATCACTGAAAGAAGCTCTGGCGCTGGTTGACGTCAAGGTTCTCGATCACTTCATCGTGGCCGGCAACATCCTGCCACTCTCTTTCGCCGAACGGGGCTTGCTATAAAATTCAATAAACCCCTTGAAACGGTTAAGTACTTTTGGTTATACTTGTGGGCTCTCTTCTAGCGAATTCTGGAGCACCATCATGGCGCGTGTCTGCCAAGTAACGGGTAAAGGCCCGATGGTTGGGAATACTGTTTCCCATGCCAACAATAGAACCAAACGCCGTTTCCTGCCGAACTTGCAGTACCGTCGTTTCTGGGTCGAATCTGAAAACCGCTTCCTGCGCCTGCGTGTTTCCAACGCCGGTCTGCGCCTGATCGACAAGAACGGCATCGACGCCGTCCTCGCCGACCTGCGCGCCCGCGGCGAAGTCTGATAAAGAAGGAAATACAAAATGGCTAAAGGCGGTCGCGAAAAAATCAAGCTGGAATCCACAGCTGGCACCGGTCACTTCTATACCACCTCCAAGAACAAGCGCACGACGCCTGAAAAACTGGAGTTCATGAAGTACGACCCGAAGGCTCGTAAGCACGTCGCTTACAAGGAAGTCAAGCTGAAGTAATTCAGCTTCTCCAGAGCATTCGACAAACCCGCCTTCCGGCGGGTTTTGTTTTTTCAGGCAGGCTGTTTCTGCCTGAAAAGCAATGCGGCGTAGACCACGATGCCGGCAAAGATCACAACCGACCAGTTGGCCATCGACAGGCCGAGGAACTCCCAGTCGCGGCTGGTGCAGAAGCCGGTGGCCAGGAACATCGATGGCCATTCCATGCCCAGCCAGTCCACCAGACGCTCGATGGCGTTGGGATCGGTGAAGCTGCATTCCGGCGCCAGGTCAGGGAAAGCCTGCATCCAGGTCTGGTAAGCGGCGACACCAAAACCAGACACGCCAAGTCCGCCAGCCAGTAGCGCCCAAAGCATTCTTCCGGCCGGCCAGATGAAGCCGAGCAGGCCGATGATGCCGATCACGATATAGAGCAGGCGCTGGAAGATGCAGAGCGGACAGGGCGCCAGACGCAGCAGGGTTTGCAGTTCCATGCCGACCGCGACGAGCCCCAGGCAACCCAGCCCCAATGTCGCGAACCAGGCCCGCATGGGGACTTTTGACCAATTCATCAAAGCTATTCCTCAGGTGACGATGAGCCGGGATTCTATGCCATCGCCGCGGAGACTTGAAATTTTGGCTTTTTTGCCGGTTGACCGTGGGATTGCCCGCCACGGCACATGACGGTGGACCGCCGCCCGGCAGGTGGTTAAGATTGGCGGATGAATACACGCATCCTGCTCGTCGAGGACGACGAACGCCTGGCCGACCTGACGGCCGAATACCTGACCAAGAACGACATGCTAGTCAGCATCGAGCCGCGCGGCGACACCGCCGAGGCGCGCATTCTGGCCGAACAGCCCGATCTGGTCATTCTCGACGTCATGCTGCCTGGCAAGGATGGATTCGAAGTCTGCCGTGCCGTCCGCGCCCAATATCGCGGCGTGATCCTGATGCTGACGGCGCGCGACGAGGATTTCGACCAGATTCTCGGCCTTGAGATGGGGGCTGACGACTACATCGCCAAGCCGGTTCAGCCGCGCGTCCTGCTGGCCCGCATCAAGGCGCTGCTGCGTCGCCTGCCGACGGCGGCAGACGCTGGCAATGGCGAATCGGAAAGCATGGTGTTCGGCCAGTTCCGCATCAGCCAGGCAACCCGCACGGCGTCGCTGAGCGGGCAGAGCATCGACCTGACCACCGCCGAATTCGACCTGCTCTGGCTGCTGGCCACGCACGCCGGCAATGTGCTGTCGCGCGACGACCTGCTGCAGGAATTGCGCGGCATCGGTTTCGACGGGCTGGATCGCTCCATCGACGCGCGCATTTCCCGCCTGCGCAAGAAGCTGAACGACGACCCGGAAAACCCGACGCGTATCAAGACCGTGCGCGGCAAGGGTTACCTTTTCAGCAAGCATGACTGGAACTGATCCCGAAGCCGGGGCGGCCAGACCGAAGGAAAAAAACGAGGGGCTGGCCCGCTCGCTGATCCGGGTGGCCCTGCCGCGCTGGCGCGGACGGCGTTACAGCCTGTCCAAGCTGTTCTTCAATTTCTACCTGCTGGCGATGGGTTCCTTCGTCGCCATCGCCTTCACGGCTGATTTCGTCATTTCCACCGCCCAACGCGGCATTACCGACGACTACGCGCGCCGTTTCATGCGCGGCACGATCACGCTGATCGAGGACGAGCTGTTCCGCCATCCGCGCCGGGAGTGGGCAAAGCGCATCAAGGACATCGACGAGAAATTCTCCTACCGGCTGGGCATCGTCGAACGCATCACCCTCGACCACACGCTGACGCCAAAGCAGGTCATCAAGCTCGACGCTGGCGACATCGCCATCGACCACGACGGCGACATCATGTATCACCGCCTCGGCACGAGCAGCAAGGTTCTGGTCGTCGGCCCCCTGGCCTCGAGCCGCAACCGGGAAGTCAGCGAGCGCCTGCCGCTCGAACTGCGACTGCGCCTGCTGACCTGGAGCCTGATCGGCCTGATTTTCGCCATCGCCCTGTGGTTCTGGGTTCGCCCGGTCTGGCGCGACCTCGAAGGCTTGCGCCAGACAGCGATCGACCTGGGAGACGGTAATTTCGACGCGCGCTCGCCGACTATCCGCACCCAACTGTTCGCCCCGCTGTCCGACACGATGAACAGCATGGCGGAGCGCATTCGCCAGTTGCTCGCCACCCACCGCGAGCTTTCCTGCGGCATCTCCCACGAACTGCGCACGCCGATTGCCCGCATGCGCTTCGCCCTGGAAATGCTCTCGGAAACCGAGGAACGCCAGGAACGCGAACGGCTGTGGGCGATGATGGAGGGCGATCTCGACGAACTCGACCAGCTCATCGATACCAGCCTGACTTATGCCCGCTTCGAGCGTGAAGCACCGGAAGCGCATTTTTCCAGCGTCAAGCTGGCCGAATGGCTGTCCGACGAGGTCGAATCGGTGCGCCTGCTTGGTCGCCGCCTCGATGTCACGGTCAACACCGAAAAACTGCCGGAAAACCTGTTTGTCGACCTCGACCGCAAGGCCATGCCCTACGCCCTGCGCAATCTGCTGCGCAATGCCTTCAAGTATGCAGCGACGCGTATTGCCGTCAGCGCCGAGCTCGATGGCGACAACATGCTGATCCATGTCGACGACGACGGCATCGGCATCCCGCCCGAAGAGCGCGAACACATCTTCTCCGCCTTCACCCGCCTCGACCGTTCGCGCGACCGGTCTACCGGCGGCTACGGCCTCGGCCTGGCCATCGCTCGCCGCGTACTCGAACTGCATGGCGGCACCGCCAAGGCCGATGCCTCACCGCTCGGCGGCGCCCGCTTCACGCTAAGCTGGAAAGCCCGCCAATAGGGCTTTTCGGGGGCGTCACAAAGCGTCACACAAGATCAAAACCTGTTACCTCGGAGCCACGCTTGGGCCACAGACGCAGGCCCGCTGCGTCCCTAGAATGCGAGGCATGGACGCAAACCAATCCCATCAAGAGGACAACGAGGAAATCATCAAAATGAATATCAAACAATTTATCGAAGCCACCCGCCAGTACCTGTTCGAGCTGGCTACCGCCCAATCCCAGCCGGTGCTGGCCACCATTCCCGTCCGCGCCGATCGCTAATGGCCTTTGCGGACAACCTGCCGATCAGTGAATCCCTCGGTGTCTTCATTGGCATCACCGGATTCGACTGGCTGTCGGAAGGTCAGGCCGAGCCACTCAAGGCCGCCGTCACTGCTGTTGCGGCCGGCGCCATCATTGCCGTTGCCCGCCATTGGTTGAGCAAGCGTCACAAGGACTGAACCGTTTTACCCTCCTCTCGAATTTCCCCCGATTCGAGAAACTCCCTGTTACCCCGCCCTCGTGGCGGGGTTTTTTTTGCCTTCACGGCAATATCCCTGTTTAATCACCCAATCGCCTCCGGGCCGCAAGGTCATCATTCCCGACCAGCCAAACCTCTTCGACCGGTAACCGCATGAAGCCAGCCCCCTTTCCCGCGACGCCCCTGTTGACAGGCGCCGACGCCGAGCAGAAGCGCCAGCAGGTCCTCGACTACTTTCACGCCACCTTCGACCGCTACGAGCAGTTGTTCGAAACGCTGGCGTGCGACGAGGCGTATTACGTCAAACCGATTGCGCTGCGTCACCCGCTGATTTTCTACTTCGGCCACACCGCCACCTTTTTCATCAACAAGCTGGTCCTCGCCGGATTGCTGGCCCGGCGGATCAACCCGGGTTTCGAGTCGATGTTCGCCATCGGCGTCGATGAAATGAGCTGGGACGACCTCAACGACCAGCGTTACGACTGGCCAAGCGTCGATGAGGTGCGCGCCTATCGGCAAAGCGTGCGTGCTACGGTCGACCGGATAATTCGCACAAATTCACTAACGCTGCCCATTGGCTGGGAAGACCCGTTCTGGATCATTCTCATGGGTATCGAGCATGAGCGCATCCACCTCGAAACCTCATCGGTGCTGATTCGCCAGCATCAACTCAAATATGTGCAGAAACATCCGGCCTGGGAACCCTGTCGCAACAGCGCGCCGGCGCCGGCGAACACGCTGGTCGACATTCCCGTCGCCGAACTGCACCTCGGCCGCGACCGCAGCGATCCGAAAATCTACGGCTGGGACAACGAATTCGGCCGCCACGAGGCGTCGACCGCCGCATTCCAGGCCAGCCGTTATCTGGTCTCGAATCGCGAGTTTCTCGCCTTCGTCGAAGCCGGCGGCTATGCCGACGACTCACTGTGGCCGGAGGAAGGTTTGGCCTGGAAGAAATTTGCCAAGGCCGGGCACCCGACTTTCTGGATCAGGGACGGCGCGCAGTGGCGCCTGCGCCTCATGCTCGAAGAGGTTGCCATGCCCTGGGACTGGCCGGTCGAAACCAATTACCACGAGGCCAAGGCTTTCTGTAATTGGAAAGCGCGCCAGAGCGGTCAGGCCGTGCGTCTGCCGAGCGAGGACGAATGGCAGGCACTGCGCCAGTTCGCCGGGATTGCAGATTGGCCCGACGAGTTGCCCGCCAACCCGCCAGCCAACATCGGTCTGAGCCAGGAAGCGTCAAGCTGCCCGGTGAATCGTTTCGCCCACGGCCCCTTGTTCGACGTCATCGGCAATGTCTGGCAATGGCTGGAAACGCCGATCTATCCGTTTGCCGGCTTTGAAGTCCATCCGATCTACGACGATTTCACGACGCCGACCTTCGATGAGCGCCACAACCTGTTCAAGGGCGGCTCGTGGATTTCCTGCGGCAACGAGGCGGCGCCGGTATCGCGCTACGCCTTCCGCCGCCACTTCTTCCAGCACGCCGGTTTCCGCTATGTCGTGGCGGACGCGCCAGCCACCCAGCCCGCCTCGCACTACGAAACCGACCGGCTGATTTCGGAATACATCGAATTCCATTACGGCGACGACTATTTCGGCGTCGCCAATTTCCCGCAAACCCTGGCCCGCCTAGCCATCGAAACGATGGGCGACAAACCGGCCCGCAAGGCCCTCGATCTCGGCTGCGCCACCGGCCGCGCCACATTCGAGCTGGCCCGCCACTTCGACCGGGTGACCGGCATCGATTTCTCCGCCCGCTTCATCGGCATCGGCACGCAACTCGCCGAACAGGGCCGGCTGCGCTACACGCTGACCGAAGAAGGCGAGCTGGTCAGCTACAAGGAATGCTCGCTGGCTGCGCTGGGCCTGGGCGAGGTGGCCGCCAAGGTCGAATTTTTCCAGGGCGATGCCTGCAATCTGAAACCGGTTTTCGCCGGCTACGACCTGATCCTCGCCGCCAACCTGATCGACCGCCTGTACAGCCCGGCGCTTTTCCTCAAAACCGTGCACGAACGCCTGAACCCGGGCGGTCTGCTCATGCTGACCTCGCCCTACACCTGGCTGCCGGAACACACCAAGCGCGAGGAGTGGATTGGCGGCTTCAAGAAGGACGGCGAGAACCTGACCACCTTCGATGGCCTGAAAGCCATGCTGGGCGGGCATTTCCGTTTGGTGCGCGGCCCCGAGTCGGTGCCTTTCGTCATTCGCGAAACGAAACGGAAGTTCCAGCACACGCTGTCCGAAGTCACCGTCTGGGAGCGGATTTAGACGATTGAAGCTGTTGGCGCCAACAGGCGTGCAGGGCCGGGCGGGCTGGCTTCCGAACGGCGTCAGAATTGGTTACAAATGATGCAAACGACCGACACAGACGCCGCCCGCCGCGCCCGATAAAGTGAATTCGTCCTCACCACCCCACGGAGACATCACGATGGAAAAGACGAAGCGCAAGCTCAAGAAGTTTTTCAAACTGGACAAGCTCGGGCAGCGCATTGCCCACGCCAGCAAGGCGTTCGACCAGCAACGCAAGGAACGCCTGTTGCGCCATGTCGAGCGGCGGATGATGCTGCTCAGCTAGTTTTTGGGTTCGGCAAGCGGACTGCTACGGTCAACCGGAAAAAAAGCCCGAAATTGAAATGGCGCGCTGACCCCGCGCCATTTTTCATGCGCTGGCGGCGGGCGCCGGAGCTTCGTTGAGCAGGCGAATTTCACGCTGCGGGAAGGGAATCGTGATGCCGTTGGCCTTGAAGGCACGCCACAAGGCAAAGTTGATGTCCGAAACGATGTTGCCCTTGCCCTTCTCGGGGTCGTCGATCCAGAAGCCGAGTTCGAGATTGATGCTGCTGTCGGCAAACTGGGTCAGGAAAACCTTGGGCGGCGGATCGGCCAGCACGCGCTCCTGCGCAGTGGCGGCTTCGATCATCAGGCGGACGGCCAGATCGAGATCGCTATCGTAAGCAACGCCAACGCTGGTCACCAGGCGCAGTTGGGCGTCGGAATAGGTCTGGTTCTGCACCGTGCTGCTGATCAAGGTTTCGTTGGGCACAATGAACTCGCTGCCCCCCGGGTGCTTGAGCACGGTGTAGCGCGTCGTGATCTGCGTCACCTCGCCGACGTCGGTGTCGACCTGGATGATGTTGCCGATGCGGATCGAGCGGTCGAGCAGGATGATGAAGCCGGAAACGTAATTGCTGGCGATCTTCTGCAGGCCGAAGCCGAGGCCGACGCCGAGGGCGCCGGTGAACACCGAGAGCGCCGTCATGTCGATGCCGACCATGCCCAGACTGGTCAGGATGGCGATGACGGTCAGGCCGGCCTTGGCGACGCGGACACCGACGATGCGCAGATTGGCGTCGAGCGACTGAACGGCCATCAGCCGCGCCTCGATGACGCCGGCGATCCACAACGCGAAAATGACGGTCAGGAAAATGGTGGCGACGCCGCGCAGCACGGTCCACAAATCGACGTGCTGCTTGCCGATGTGGAACTGCACGCTCTCCAGTGCTTCGATGACGTCAGGCGCCAGGTCGGTGATGTAGAGCGCCAGCCAGCTCCAGACGATGGCCGCGATGATGCGCTCCCAGGCCGTCAGCCAGGTGGCGCTCGGAAAGGCCTGGCGCAGAACGAAGATGACGCCGCGCACGAGCGCCATCGAACCGAACAGCGGCATCGCCAGTCGGAGCAGGTTGACGTGAATGTGCGGACCGAGCGCAGCGATGGCGATGCCGGCCAGCACCATGCCGGTAAGCGGGAAAACCAGGCGCGAACTGGCGTCGGACAGGCGCCCTTCGCCTTCGGTACGGCGGCCGCGCCACCACGCTGCAATCAGCGCCGCAAGGCCGATACAGACCACCAGCGCGACGACCTGCCAGACGAAATCCGGATCGCGGAAATCGGCGACGAGGTCGTTGATCAGGCGCAAGGCCTGCGTTTTCTCGCTCATGCCTTCTTTTCCAGCACCGCGGCGAAGAAGCCGTCGGTGTTGTGCTGGTTGGGGAGCAGGCGCAGCATGTCGCCGTCGAAGGCGATACCCTGCTTGGCGAGAATGGCCGAGGCCGGGAGCAGCGTGAATTCGGGGTGCTTGGCCAGGAAGGCGGCGACGATGTCGTCGTTCTCTGCGGTCAACAGGCTGCAGGTGGCATAAACCAGCCGGCCACCGGGGCGGACCATGGTCGATGCGGCTTCGAGAATCGATAACTGCTTGACCGTCAGCTCGGCCACCGAGGCTTCATCCTGCCGCCACTTGAGGTCGGGATTGCGGCGCAGCGTGCCGAGGCCGGAACACGGCGCATCGACCAGCACGCGGTCGGCCTTGCCGGCCAGACGCTTGATCTTGGTGTCGCGCTCGTGCTCGATGCGGGCCGGATGGACGTTGGACAGGCCGGAGCGGGCCAGCCGCGGCTTGAGGTTGGCCAGGCGCTTGTCGGAGACGTCGTAGGCGTAGAGCCGGCCGGTGTTGCGCATCAGGGCGCCGAGCAGCAGGGTCTTGCCACCGGCGCCGGCGCAGAAATCGACGACCATCTCGCCGCGCTTCGGTTCGAGCAGGTAGCCGAGCAGTTGACTGCCTTCGTCCTGCACCTCGACGGCGCCTTCGATGAACAGCGGATGCTTGGCCAGCGCCGGCTTGTCGCGCAGGCGGACGGCAATCGGCGAGAGCGGACCGGGCATGGCGGCGATGCCGTCGGCGGCGAGCTTGGCGAGCACGTCTTCACGGTTGGCTTTGAGCGTATTGACGCGCAGGTCGAGCGGCGCCGGCAGGTTCAGCGCATGCGACAGGGCCAGCGTCTGGTCGGCGCCGAACTGGGCTTCGAGGCGGCTGTACAGCCAGTCCGGCAGGTCGCAACGCACCGCTGGCGGAAAATCAGTTTCCGGCATGGCCTTGGCGGCGGCCAGCCATTCTTCCTCGCTGGCCTTGAGGACCGGGGCCAGTTCGCGCTGGCTCCAGCCGCGCGTCACGGCCAGGGCGACGAGCAGGCGGCGACGGTCGGAGAGCTTGCCGGCGCAGCGTGCTTCGAGGCTACGGCCGCGACGCAGGACGGCAAAGACCGTTTCGGCAACGAAGGCGCGGTCGGCATGGCCGAGTTCGCGATGCTCGCGGAAATAGCGCGACACGACAGCGTCGGCCGGGTAATCGAAGCGCAACAGCAGGCCGAGAACGGCTTCAGCGTGGGCAAACAGGGCGGGTGTGAAGCGGGCTTTCATGGTGATCCAATCTCGGTGGCGACTTGTTCGAAGATGTCGCCTTTTTTATCGGTGTAGCGAATTTTAACCGGCAAGCGGTGACGATCGAGCGCAATCCAGATTTCCGTCACCGTATCGCCCATCGCCCGCAGGTGCAGGGTGCGGAAATGGCCGGCCGGGATGTCGATTTCCTCTTCGCCGAGCGAATCGAGGGCGAAGCGATCGTATTTCTTGCCGGTGACGACGCCGACCGTCGCCCCGCCTTCCGGCCGGCGCAGGTAGGCAAGCTGGTAGTTGAGCGACAGGATGTCCTGTGTTCCTCGGCTGACCGGCTGCGTTGCACCGCTGCGCGACAAATGGACTGCTGCGGTCGACCAGTCGAAATCGGCATTTTCGTTGGCGTCCTTGCCATTCTTGCGCGACCGGTAGGTTTCCGGTTGCAGGCCGCCGGCGACCAGCCTGCCGCTGCTTTCGTTCGCGAAAACGAGCGGTTTGAAGAGCGCCACCAGGCCGCTCGTTTCGGTCATGCCGGTGAGCCGGTAACGGCCGTCCTCGGTGAATTCCCAGCTGTGTTCGGCGCGCCCGATCTCAAATCCCTGGGTGCCGTAGTAAATGACGAAACGCATGCGGCCTTTGGCCGGCAGCAGGGGCTTGGCTGGCGCCGGCGCCTTGTTTGCTACGGTCGACGGCAAATTCGGGGCAATTTCAGAAGGCTTGGTTTCCGGCGCCGGCGCGACGGGTTCGACAATGGCCGACGGCTGGGCGGAGGTCAGCGCGGCCGGCCTGGCCAGTTTCGGGCGAGGTTTGACGGGCGGCGGCGGCTCGGTGGCCGGGGGAGCGGCCGGCGGCGGCTGCAGTTCGGCGCGCAAGACAAGCGGCTCATCCGCCCCGCCGAAGATTTCGACATCGGTCCCGAATAGCGCGGCGGCATGAATGCCGAGCGAAGCGGCGAGCGCGATGACGAAGGCCAGCGGCATTTCGCCTCAGCGAATCCCGGGCGCGGAGAGGGCGGGCGAGACGAGCGCGGCCGGCTCGGCGAGTTCGCCGGCAATCCGGACGCGACCGTTTTCCAGCGTCAGCTTGTCTTCGACAAACCAGCGCACGGCCTGCGGGTAAACCAGGTGCTCCTGGCGCAGGACGCGGGCGGCGAGGCTGGCCTCGTCGTCGCCGTCGAGTACCGGCACGGCAGCCTGGACGATGACCGGGCCGTGATCGAGGGCCGGCGTGACGAAATGCACGGTGCAGCCGTGAATGCGCACGCCTTCTTCAAGCGCCCGCTGGTGCGTGTGCAGGCCGGGAAACGACGGCAGCAGCGAGGGGTGGATGTTGATGAGCCGGCCTTCGTAGTGACGGACGAAGCCGTCGGACAAAATGCGCATGAAGCCGGCGAGGACGACGAGGTCGGGTTCGAATTCGTCGATGCATTGGGCCAGCCGGCTGTCGAAAGCCTCACGCCCGGCGAAGGCCTGGTGATTGATGAAGTGCGTCGGAATGCTCGCCCGGGCCGCCGTTTCGAGCCCGGCTGCGTCGGGCCGGTTGCTGATCACGGCGGCGATATTGACGGGCAGATTGCCGGCATCGCGGGCGGCGATGAGCGCCTCCATGTTGCTGCCACGGCCGGAAATCAGGATGACGATCTTCTTCATTTCAAAAAACTCACGGGTAAAAAGATGGCGCTGGCCACGGATTGGCTCAGCCGGGAAAAGGTACGGCCATTGCGGTCGGCGACGACCTTGGCCAGGAAATCGAGGAGGCCCATGACGCGGCCGAATTCGCGCTCGAACGAGAGATTGCGGTTGGCCGGATCGAGTTCGTTCGAGAGCAGGAACAGCTCGCCAGTGGCGGTACGGTCGTGGCCGAGTTTCCAGATGGCGACGTCCATGTTGCGCGCGCAGTTGTAGAGCTTCATTTCGTTGAGGCTGTCGAGGATGTAGAACTCGTCCTTGTGCTCGAAAGCCGCGTCGACCATGCTGAGCAGCCCGTAGATCAAGGCCGTGACGCGGTCGCCGGTATACATTTCGGTAAAGGCCAGCGACGCTATCGCCCCTTCGTGCAGACCGCTGAACTCCGCCCAACTGCCGTGCTGGCGCTGGCGCAGACGCGCGACCGCCGCCTCGCGGCTGACGGCGCCGCCCTTCTTCCATTCCTTCGGGTTGCGTTTGTACAGCTTGTCGGCGATCAGCAGCAGGCCGCTGACCACCTCGGCCCGATTGGTGTCGGCGATGCGGTCGACTTCCGATTTGAGCAAATATTTCGGGTTGACCGTGGATTCCGTCCGGCCGTCCCGGCCCAGTTTCGTCGAACAGGCCGTCAGCGTCAGGATAAGGATGACGGCCAGCCAGCGCATCAGGCTTCCTTGCTCTTGAGGTAGCCCCAGCCGATGGGGATGAGCGAGGAAACGACGATGCCGATGATGATGATCGACAGATTGGCCTTGACCCACGGCATGTTGCCCAGCCAGTAGCCGGCCAGGCAAAGCGAAACGACCCAGCCCAGCGCACCGATCAGGTTGAAGATCGTGAACCGCGCGTAGGTCATTGAGCCGATGCCGGCGACAAACGGCGCAAAGGTGCGGAAGAGCGGCAGGAAGCGCGAAATGACCAGCGTCTTGCCGCCGTGTTTTTCATAGAAGGCATGGGTCTTGATCAGCGCATCGCGGTTGAAGAAACGCGAATTTTCCCAGTGGAAAACCTTGGGCCCGAGAAAACGCCCGATCTGGTAGTTGACCGTATTGCCGAGCACCGCCGCCGCCGTCAGCACGCCCATCAGCGTGAAAATATCCATGCCGCCCTCGCCGATGGCGGCCAGCGCACCGGCCACGAAGAGCAGCGAATCGCCCGGCAGAAAGGGCGTCACGACAAATCCGGTTTCGGCAAAGATGATGAAGAACAGGATGCCGTAGATCCACAGCCCGTACTGCTGGACCATGATGGCCAGATGCTTGTCGAGATGGAGGACGATTTCGATGAATTGGGTGAGGAGTTCCATGCAGGGCGCCGGGCTTTGAATGAGGCCGCATTTTACCCTATGGCCGTTGACTGCCCCGGATGCAGCCGAGCCGCGGTCTTCGATTTTTCTCAACCCAAGTTTCCCCGGAAGTGCCAAGATGCAGCGTCGGACCAATCCCCTGACCACATCGTTGATCAATACATTATTGGGAGGCGTCGCTATGAAAACTTCAATGCTTGCAGTCGGCCTGGGTGTCGCGGTATTTGGTTTGGGGGCGGCCCGGGCGGCCGATCCGGCGACGATCGAGTGGGCGAAAATCAAACCGATCTCGGTGGGCCTGTTCTATCCCGCTCAGTCTTCCTACGAGTGGCTGCGCAGCGAAGCGCATTCATCGGGAGCCGGCAAGGTTCGCGGCGGCGCGGCCTGCGTCGACTGCCATGATGAAAAGACTGCCGAAAGGGATCTCGGCAACAAGCTGGTCAAGGGTGGCCCGCTCGAACCGCGGCCGGTCAAGGGCAAGAATGGTTTCGTGGACCTCGCCGTACAGGCCGCCTACGACGACAAGAACCTCTACCTGCGCTTCCAGTGGAAGACCCACAACCCCTACCCGGGCACCGAACACCAGTACCTGCGTTTCGACGGCAAGGAATGGAAGGTCTGGGGTTTCCCCAAACTCGACAAGGTGGTCCAGGAGGGCAAGCAACCCGGCATCTACGAGGACCGCCTGTCGGTCATGATCGACGACGGCAAGGTCGCCGGCTTCGCCAATCAGGGCTGTTGGCTGACCTGCCACGACGGGGCGCGGGACATGCCGAATCAATTCACCGCCGAGGAGGCGGCGGCCAATCCGCTGCTCAGCGCGATCAAGAAGAAAGATGTCCGCAAATACCTGCCGGATAGCCGCAGCGCTGCCGGCGACTGGAAGACCGGCAAGTCCCTGGACGAAATCGCCAAGCTCAAGGCCGAGGGCAAGTTCCTGGATCTCATCCAGTGGCGCGCCCACCGCAGCTACCCGGTTGACATGGCCGACGACGGCTACGTGCTCGAGTTCCGCAACGGCGACGCCGGCAAGGAGATGTTCGGCAGCAATGGCGACAAGGCCACCCATCAGCCCAAGTTCATGTGGGATGAAAAGAAGGTCGGCTACAAGTCAATCACCGAGGCCAAGCTGCGCCAGGGCGAGCACTTCCTGATCCGCGAACAGAACACCGTGCCCTTCGACCCGAAAGCCGGCTGGAAAGAAGGCGATCTGATCCCCGACTACTACACCAGCCGCGCCGATGCGACGGGTTCGGCCGCCGACAACCAGGCGCTCGCCAACTGGAAGAACGGCATGTGGACATTGGTCGTGGTGCGCCCGCTGGGCCTGGGCAATGCCGACGACAAGATGCTCAAGGCCGGCGGCGTCTACAACGTGGGCTTTGCGGTCCATGACGACAACATCACCACCCGCGGTCACCATGTTTCTTTCGTGAAGACCCTGGGACTGGGAATCAAGGCCGACATCACGGCCGCCAAGCTGCCCTGAAGCGCCCTCCTGGCCGGCGCGGCAGCGGCCGGCCAGGCATGGCGACCTGGCGTTAAAAGTATCAGCTCGATGCTCATTTCGGCCGGTTTCACCGGTCGACCGCAAGCCTTTGCCCTCCCCGGCGGCAATCCCGACCACCACACCCGACGCTCCAATCTGGGATAATCCGGGCATGCCGACCATCGCCCGCCTACCCGACCTCCTGATCAGCCAGATTGCCGCTGGCGAAGTGGTCGAAAGACCCGCCTCCGTCCTCAAGGAACTCCTCGAAAACAGCCTCGACGCCGGCAGCAAGGCGATCCAGGTGCATCTGGAAGAAGGCGGCGTCAAGCTGATCCGCGTCACCGACGACGGTTGCGGCATCGCCAAGGATGAACTGGCGCTGGCCCTGACCCGCCATGCCACCTCCAAGATTGCCTCGCTCGACGACCTCGAACGCGTCGGCACCCTCGGCTTTCGCGGCGAGGCGCTGGCTTCGGTGGCTTCTGTCGCCCGCCTGAGCCTCACCAGCCGCGAACGCGGCGCGGCGCATGCCTGGAAGCTGAAAGGCGAGTCCGGCGCCGAACCGGAACCCGCCGCCCTGATGGCCGGCACCGTCGTCGAAATGCGCGACCTCTATTTCAACACCCCGGCCCGCCGCAAGTTTCTGAAATCGGAAAGCACCGAATTCGCCCACTGCGCCGATGCCGTCCGCCGTCTGGCGCTGACCCGGCCGGATGTCGCGATCAGCCTGACTCACAACGGTCGCAACCTGTTCCAGCTCGCCCCCGCCGACGCGCCGCGGCGCATCGCCGACATCCTCGGCGACGACTTCCTCGGCGCCGCGCGGGCCGTCGAAGCCGGCGCCGGCCCGCTGTCGATAGTCGGCTTCGCCATCGACCCGACCCGCGCCACCGACGCCAAGGACGGCCAGTACGTCTTCGTCAATGGCCGCTTCGTGCGCGACAAGATCATCAGCCACGCCCTGCGCGAAGCCTACCGCGACGTGCTGCACGGCAGCCGCCAGCCGGCCGTCTGCCTGTTCGTCAACATCGACCCGGCGCTGGTCGACGTCAATGTGCATCCGGCCAAGACCGAAGTCCGCTTCCGCGACTCGCGCGCCCTGCACCAGTTCGTCTTCCACGCCATCCAGCGCACGCTGGCCGCGCCGGTGCAGGCCGAAGCGGCGCCGGGGCTGGTCGAACGCGAGACTGCTACGGTCAACCGGGAAAATCGGCCAAATTTCGAATACGCCCCGCCGCTCCGCCACCAGGGCAGCCTCGGCGTCGCCGAACCGGCGGCCGCCGCCTACCTCGCCTTCGCCCGCGCCGCGCAACAGGTCACGCCGTCATCGGCCGGCCCGGCCGCGACATTTCAATTTCAGCCGAATTTTCCGGTTGACCGCGCCCCGCAGGAAATCCCCTTGGGAGATGGCAATGACAGCCCGCCGCCCGACAGCGCCGGCCCGCCACTCGGCTACGCCCTGGCCCAGCTGCACGGCATCTACATCCTGGCCCAGAACGCCCGCGGCCTGATCCTCATCGACATGCACGCGGCGCACGAGCGCATCCTCTACGAAAAGCTCAAGACCGCCTTCGACCACCGCCAGATCGCCACTCAGGCGCTGCTCATCCCGGCCGTCTTCTCGGCCGACCCGCTCGACATCGCCGCCGTCGAAGAACACGCCGAGGCACTGGCCGACCTCGGCTTCCAGATCGCCCCGCTCGGCCCGAATCAACTCGGGGTGCGCGCCGTCCCCGCCCTGCTCCAGTCCGGCGACCCGGCCGCCCTGGCCAAATCGCTGATCGGCGAACTGCGCGAGCACGGCATCACCCAGCTCGCCACCGCCCGCCGCAACGAACTGCTCGCCACCATGGCCTGCCACGGCGCCGTCCGCGCCCGCCGCCTGCTCACCGTTCCCGAAATGAACGCCCTGCTGCGCCAGATGGAAGAAACCGAACGTGCCGGCCAGTGCAACCACGGCCGGCCGACGTGGACGGAACTTTCGCTCAACGAACTCGACAAACTGTTTCTGCGCGGGCAATAATTCGGCGGCTCACACCCGCCCCTGGCCCGCGCCCACATGATTTCACCCCCCTGGCAGTTATTCCGACCGTCCTCGGCCTCCACCGGAGAACGTCGCAATACCCTGATTTCACTGGGAATACTCGCCATTCTGATGTATATCGGGCTCGTTATCGGCGGCCTGAAAATCGCCTTCGACCGCGAAAACGACTTTGCCCTGCGCAATCTCGACAACCTCGCCCGCGTCCTCGAGGCACACGCCCACAACACTGTGGACAAAATCGACACCATTCTGCTGGCCAGCCAGCTACGCCTGAACACCACACTGGCTGGCGAATCGGGCGACGCTGCCGCGGTCAACACCGCGCTGGCCAGCTATCTGGCGCTGATCGGCAGGGAATCGCAAAGCCTGCGCGTCGCCAATGCCGAGGGCAATTTCACGCGTGACGCCTCGGGCGAGATCGCCAGCGTCCACATTCGCGATCGTGACTACTTTCGGCGCAATCGCGACGGCGCCAACACGCTGGTCGTCTCCGAGCCGCTGTTCGCCCGCATCACCGGCAACTGGGTGATCACCCTGAGCCGCCGCCTCGACGACCGGCAGGGCCAATTCGCCGGCCTTGTCCAGGCAGCGATACGGGCCGATCATTTCCAGGAATTTTTCACCGGCCTCAAGCTCGGCCCGGGCCAGAGCGTTGCCCTCGTCGACCGTGAAAGCCGCCTGATCGCCCGTTATCCGGCCGCCCCCGAACACCGGGGCAAAACCCTCGACAACGCGCCACTGGCCGCGCTGATCGCCGACCAGCAGGCGTATGGCAGCTTCACCCAGAAGTCGGCAGTTGACGGCATCAAGCGGCTTTACGTCACCCGCCAGGTCGGCCACTACCCGTTGTACGTGTTGATCGGACATGCGCCCAGCGACTACCTGGCCAACTGGTACCAGCAGGTCATGTGGTCCGTCCTCGGCGTGCTCCTGCTGGCCGTCGTTCTCAGTGGCTGGATCGCTGTCTGGCTGCGCATCTACGACCGGGCGCATGCGCTGGCGCAAGGAATGACGCGGGCCTACGAGAACACCTCGCGGCAAACCCGCGCCCTCCTCGACAGCCTGCCCGATCCAGCCTGGCTGAGCGACCGCGAACAACGCCTGATCGCCGTCAACGACGCCTACGCCCGGGCCTGCGGCCAGCCGGCCGACACCCTGCCCGGCCGGACTGTGGCGGCCATCTGGCCGGCCGAGGCCGCCGAATCGCTGGCCCGGCAGGATGCCCTGGCGCTGACCGAACAATGCCAACAGCGACGGACCGACACCCAGCAACTGGCCGATGGCGAAATCCGTCATTTCGAGTTCATCTCGACCCCGGTCCTCGATGATCGCGGCGAACTGACCGGCGTCGCCGGGGTCGCCCGCGACATCACGCAACTGCATGAGGATCAGGAGCGCATCCGCTACCTGGCCGAGCACGACCAGCTGACCCGGCTCCCCAACCGCAGCATGCTGGCCGATCTGATGTCGCAGGCGCTGGCGCTGACCTTCGGCACGCAGGCCGAGGTCGCCCTGATGTTCCTCGACCTCGACCATTTCAAGAACGTCAACGACACCCTCGGCCACGAGATCGGCGACCAGTTGCTGCTTGAGGCAGCCCAGCGCCTGCGCCACTGCCTCGATGCGCGGGACACGGTGAGCCGGCAGGGCGGCGACGAATTCGCCATCCTGATCCACGGCTATGGCTCGCCCTCGCGTCTGGCCAGCATCGCCCAGCGCCTGATCGACGCGCTGGGCGAACCCTTCATGGTGGCCGGGCACGAACTGCGCGTCGGCGCCAGCGTCGGCATCAGCACCTACCCGCAGGACGGCCAGGACATCAGCAGCCTGCTCAAGAACGCCGACACCGCGATGTACCAGGCCAAGGCCGCCGGCGGCAACGCCTACCGCTTCTTTACGCCCGAGATGAACACCCGCATTTCCGAACGCGTCATGCTCGAAAACAGCCTGCGCCGTGCGTCGCACGGTGAGGACATCTTCCTCAACTACCAGCCGCAGGTCGACGCGCAAAGCGGCCGCCTGATCGGCCTCGAAGCACTGGTCCGCTGGGAGGATCCGGAAAAAGGCAACATCCCGCCGGCCCGCTTTATCCCGATTGCCGAGGAAAGCAACCTGATCAACCAGATCGGCGACTGGGTGCTGCGCGAAGCCTGTCGGCAAAATCGCCGGTGGCAGGAGCAAGGCCTGCCGCCCGTGGTCATGGCGGTCAACCTGTCCGCCGTTCAGTTGCGCCAGGCCAACCTCGCCCAACGGATCATCGCCATCCTCGCCGATACGGGTCTGGAGCCACGCTGGCTCGAGCTGGAAATCACCGAAAGCGCCTTCATCCACGATACCGACCGCATCGTCGCGGCGCTCGACGAACTGAGCGCCCTCGGCATCAAGCTGTCG
>Ga0209211_10002670_pt1 | contig 30357 bp, 39 predicted proteins | sample RifGroA2_FD_183992 | JGI IMG/M metagenome (GOLD analysis project Ga0209211, IMG submission 183992) | Groundwater microbial communities from Rifle, Colorado, USA - Groundwater A2 (SPAdes) (version 2) | ecosystem: Environmental > Aquatic > Deep subsurface > Groundwater | place: Rifle, Colorado...
CTCTCGCTCAAGAAGCGAGATGTGGCAATGTGTCGCCATGATATTCCACCTCCTTTCTGTGTATTTAAGCTCAATTTGTTAATGGGCTATTTTACCGAAGGTGGTGCATTTCGTTTTAGAACTAAGGTCATGAAATGCAAATTCCGAAGATTGGAAAGAAGTCTGTTTGGTTTATTCTTGGTATAGTTGGGTTAATTGTTTTTGTCTGCATCCTGTTTTTGGTATTTCGAAATTCATCTAAAAAAACAGCAGTGGCAAATTCTTTGTCGACTCCCGTCATGTTAGCAACCCCAATTTTGTCACCGGCGGCGACACCGACGCCAGCACTACCTGGAAATATTTGGGTAGTGATGCAGATAGAGGAAAACGCTATTTATGCGAATGGCTTCTACTACGACGTAGCCACATTTTTCAATCTAGATCAGCCTTCACTCACGGTTCGGGCGCAGTGTATGAATCCAGGTTGGCCATCCCCAGAAATTGGCCATCACTTTACCTTAATTTATGCGTCAGTACTGGTTCCGATTGAAGGGGTGGAGAGCACGATTCAGCGGTTTTTGATCCTAGATGACGGTCTCTAACGAGGCCGTTTTTTGTGGCGGATCCAGAGGGGATGGATTGCCACAGTCGCCCGAGGCGACTTCGCAATGACGATGGAGTAAAATGTCATCATGTTGAAACTGGATTTGAGTATTAGTGCGGACAGCCGATATAGTTTTGACCGCAAGAGAGTCAAGGCGGCCTTGTCGAAGGTCTTGTCCGAGCAAGGAGTGGACGGCAAGGTCTTAATATCTTTTAGCGTGGTAGGAGAGAGAAAAATCCGAGAGCTGGAACAGAAATACTTTAACCGAGATGAGGTAACCGATGTTTTATCCTTTCCCTTAGATGAAGCCATGCCTGCCGGCAGGCAGGGTGAGGAGATGCCGGCTGACTTTGACGGTCTAAATCTGGGTGATATTGTGGTCTGCTATCCTCAAGCTAAGCGACAAGCAATGCAGTGGAATAGGCTGGTAGACGAAGAAATTGAGTTTTTGGCTTGTCACGGACTACTTCATCTTTTAGGAATTCATCACGACTGAGATTTTTGCTGGTAGAATAGGGGAGTATTTTGTTCCTTAATACATAGAGGAGGTTGCTTTGGATAATAATATTCAGGTAAATTATGGCAATTGCGGTGAAGTGGCAAAGGAATTGGTTTCAAGATTGAGAGGGAGGAGTTTTTCGATAGAGTACTTCGAGTCAAATATTTATCCCGAACCTCCACCCAAACGAATTCCCGGATTGAGGCTCTACGATGAAGATCCAATCCCCGGTTTTGATGCCTCATTGGGCTATCATCTGGAGGCTGATATTTTAACAATTCTGGTCTCTCCCAAACGAAAACTTGAGTGGAATTTGAATATCGAAGAAGTCTCGGTGACCTTTTGTGAGAACGGTCGAATCATGATTGAGAAGACCTTGTTGAATGCGGTTTTTTACATAATGGTACTTAGTTTTGATGATGCGAAATCCTGAAGAGAGTCGGTGAAAACAATTATCGTTACTAAGGAAAACTGTGAAGCGGTAGCTGGGGAGTTGGTGGAAAAGCTCTTCAATAAACCATTGAGGGTCGTATCCTTTTTCCGTGGAAAGGGTTTTAGTGGTGAGCCAAAGGCGATTCCTGCTGTGCTTAAACTTTTGTCCGGTTTTACCTTCGAGAATGGCCGACTAGCGATTCCTCTAAAACCAATTCGTCGAATTACTTGGGATTTGAATAAAGAAAAAGTCTCGATTACTTATCTTGACGAAGGTTTGATAATAATCGAGCGTGATTTGGGTTCTGAAAAAAAGATTTTTCGCGTAATCGTTGAATCGTAGTTATTCCCCCGTTAATAGCGGGGGATTTTAATATCTGATGCGGGTTTTATTCGGTTGGCTTATATTATAATAATGTGAAAATTAATTTAGGCACACGGATTATGGAAAGAGGGGATGCAACGGGAAAAGTTATGGTAATGAGCAAGTTTTTTCCAGTTGACATAGCCTGTGAAAAGCCATAAGGTGTTAATGTGAGTTTTTACCAGACATACAGACCCAAAAAAATAGCCGATCTGGATCTAGAGTCTGTGCGAGATGTCTTGCTATCAACGCTATCTTCCGGAAAAATTTCTCACGCGTATTTGTTCGTCGGCCCCAGAGGGTCGGGAAAAACCAGTACAGCGAGGATTCTAGCCCAGATTGTCAACTGCGAAAAGAATCAAGATAAAACGGAGACACTTGGCGAACCATGCGGGGACTGTGATGCTTGTCGGATGATCGGTAGTGGAAGCAGTGTTGACGTCATTGAAATTGATGCCGCCAGTAATGGCTTGGTTGACGATATTCGAGATCTTCGGGACAAGGTGAGATTGTCACCGGTTCAGCTCAAAAAGAAAATCTACATTATCGACGAGGTGCATATGGTGTCGACGGCAGGATTTAATGCCTTACTGAAGACACTCGAAGAGCCACCGGCTCACGCTTTGTTTATCCTGTGTACCACAGAGTCTCAAAAAGTACCGGAAACCATTGCCAGTAGATGTGCCAGGGTAAATTTTTCCAAAGCAACGGTGGACGAAGTAATCTGCTCGTTACTAAAAGCGGTAAATGGAGAGAAGTTGGATGTCAATAGCGAAGTGCTCCGGCAGATCGCTGAAGCAACCGATGGCAGTTTTCGTGAAGGGCACAAGATGCTGGAACAGCTTTCTTCATTTGGTAATAAAATTGATGAGGGAGTTCTGACAAAGGTGTTGGGGGTGGTCAGCAAACTTTCGGTGAAAAAATTACTGGAAGCGGTTTCTGTTTTGGATACTGATGAAGTGATTAAAATATTCGAGAATATGGAGAAGACAGGGGTGAAAGCGGCAATTTTGGTTTCCTCTCTTTTGTTAGAGGCAAAATTGATTATGGAGACAGAGATTAGAGCAGGAGAAAACCCGGAGTTGTATTTAAAAATAATTGACGGGTTGATTTTGGCTGCCGATAGAATAAAGATTTCACCACTACCGTTACTGCCAATTGAGATTGCACTCTTGACTGTGGCTCTTGGTGATAAGGAAGGCGGAAGCCATCCAAAAGCGGAGACGCTCTCCACGACAGGTAAACATGTCCAGGAAGGAAATATACAAAAAGATTCAATGGTTATGTTGAGTTCGGAAACTCTTATAAAAAGGCAAGAAACTGAAGATGTGAGTATGAAAACTGTTCAAGATAATTCAAATGAGTTAGTTAATCTTGAGAGTGTAAAGACTAGATGGACAAGTTTTTTGGATTCAATGGCGGAAAGCAACGGATCTCTTGGTGGTATGCTTCGACTAGTTTCGCCGGTGGATGTACAAGGTAAGTCTCTAACGATTTCTGTGACCTCTAGATTTCAGCAGGATATGTTGGAGAGAGAAGTAAAGAGAAAGCTGATAGAAGAACAAATGGCCAAAGTCTGGGGACCAATGACCTTTAAATGTATCTTGGTGGACAAGGTGGTGAGAACTGATCCGATCCAGGAAGATGAAAATTTGACCATACCCAAAGAAGATGTAGTTGCCGGGGGTACAGTTTTGTCTGCAGCCGAAAAAATATTTGGAAATTAGATTGCTTCAGCTCGATTATGAGATTCGCAATGACGATTAATTGTCATCCTCGCGAAGTGGGCTGAAAGTCCCGATCTGCTGAGGGAGATCCAGAAAATTCTGGATTGCTTTGGTTCGGTGTACCGAATCGCGCAATGACGGCGTGAGCTGGTATACAATAGGTTTGTTACAAGTTAATTTTAAAGATTATGTTTAACGGAATAAAACAGTTTGGCTCTCAGGGGGCGGCACTAGCTAAATTAGCCTTGTTGCAGAGGAAAATTGCCGGTCATAAGACAGAGATTGAAGAGGGGGGTGTCAAGGCGGTGGTGACTGGAGACGGTAAGCTCAAGGAGTTGTTTATTGGAGGCGAAAACATGAATACAGCGGTAAAGGTAATCAATGAAGCCATCACCAAAGCCCAGAAATATGCGGCTGAGGAGATGAAAGACTCGATGGGAGATCTCTCCAAAGTGCTAGGTAACTTGCCAAAGGGGGTCTAACTCATGCGTAGCATTCGTCCGGTTCAGAAAGTAATTGATGCATTTGAGGCGTTGCCTGGTATTGGGCCAAAGTCGGCGGCTAGATTGGCTTATTATCTTCTGAATGTGCCACAGGAGAAGCTATCCAAGTTTGCTCAGGCTCTGGAAAACCTTAAGAAGGATACCAAACTTTGTGCTCTATGTTTTAACGTTGGTGAGGAAGAGTTTTGTCCTGTTTGCCAGGATGAGACTAGAGATAAAAGCTTGGTGTGCGTAGTGGAGACCTCTCTCGACCTACTAGCCTTTGAGCGGGCAGATGGCTTCAAAGGCGTTTATCATGTACTGGGGGGCTCGGTAAACCCTCTGGCCGGTATAGGTCCGAACGATCTGCGCATTCCTCAGCTAATGGCAAGACTAAAAGCGGGGGAGATCAAAGAACTAATTCTAGCCACAAATCCAAATATGGAAGGAGAGGCAACCGCGATGTACATCATTGAAAGAATGAAAGAAACTGGGTTGAGAGAGGCTATCAAGGTGACCAGAATCGGACGAGGACTACCAACCGGTGCGGATATTGAGTATGCTGACGGGCAGACGTTGACAAGAGCTTTAGAAGGCAGGGGCGAGATGATATGATATCTTTTGTAAGCCAAAGATCTTTTAAAAAGGAGAGTGCTGAATGAGTGATGAGATTCATGAGAAGTCGTCCAATGAGAGCGTTGGTCAATTTTTTTCTTGGATGTACAAAAAAGCCGTTAATGAGAATCGGCCAATTTCAGGGATGGTGGGTGGGGTTGTCTACCAATTAACACCAGATCCTTATAGTATTGGTCGGGCCTTTGACAAATATCTTGAAAATTGTGGTGTGTAATAAATAAGTTCCATGTTTGCCCCTGGAGTTAATTCTCTAAGGGGCTTTTTTTGTTCCGCCAAGGGTAGATATGGGTTAGAATAAATTAATGCCCGCACCATTGGGAGGTATCGGCCAGCAGGTGGCTGACAATTTATTTGAACTGGGAAAAAGTTCGGCGCAATCTGTCGTCAAGGCGGGGAGCGATTTGGTGGGAGACACCATTGAACAACTTACCGGAGCACCAAGTGGCATAGGAGTACCGCAAACGGATAAATCAAAAGACTCTGGACAACAACGAAGGGAACAAGAAAAGGCGGTCAGTAGGCAAAAAGAAAAACAAAGATACAATCAGGTGTTGGGAGAGCTGGAACAATATCGTCAAAGGAAACAACAACAGGATGCTCAAATAGACCGAGAAAAAAATCAAAAAGAACAAGAAAGAGCTCAAAAAGTGGCTGGAGAAAAACAGAAAAAAGATAGTTTTGTGCAGAGTCTATTGAAGAAGGTTGGTGCCGGCGCACATGGGGAAACGGCGAAACAGAAGGAGTAAAGGATCTCAGATATTAGATCTCAGATTTCAGAGTGGAAAGGGTGTTGTTTTGAATGATGTGAGTGACACCAAGAGACTGAAGTTTTTGAATATTTTCCGATGTTAGGCCAGAGACATCGATTTGTTGTACTAGTTCAACCCAACTATTGGTGGCAAAGCCGGAGAAACCACCAAAGCGGCGATGGTTGTGGAACAGGGAATAGAGAGATCGAATTGATTCGATTTCGTGATCCGGCCTGTTCCAAAGTTTGATGGGAAGTTCCAAAATAACTGCTTCTGGAGGAAGTTGTGTGACCTTTTGATAAACCGGGTGCATATTAATGTTTATCGGATAGCTCTTCAGGGGTAGGTCGGCCTCTAAAAATAACAGAGAAAGGATCAGAAGAATGAGAATAAGTTTAGTTTTGGATTTAAGTTTTTCAAAAATGGGTTTAAGTTGGAATCCGATGATGATGACGGCTGAGAGAAGTGTCAGAACCATAAAACGACTGGGGGTACGAAAGCCGGTGAAGCCGGGGAAAAGGTAATAAAATAAGGTGTAGGGGAGGGGGAGGAGAAGGCCAAAGATCCTGATGTTTCGACCAAAGATTTTGAGGACAGGACCAAGGGACATGGTTATGGAAAAGAAAAAGACGATCCACCAAATATCAAAAACAAAACGTTTCGAACTGCGTAAAAATACGGTGAGTTTTGTCATTGCGAATCTCGTAAGCGAGCTGAAGCAATCCCCGCCGTTACGATTTAATAGGCTCTTATTCGATTTCACGATCGGGGATTGCCGCGTCGGATTACCTCCTCGCAATGACGAGAATTGATGAATGACAAGTGAAAAAATAAACAAAATTATTAGAGTCCAACTGTGATAAAAAGTGAAGATTTGGTCCAGCCCGAGAGAGAAGTGGGCGGCGTCGCGGATAGGTCGAGTGGCTTCGGGTAGGGATGTGTGGAGTCGGTAGTAGGGGAAGAGGAGAAAAATCCAAAAAGGAATAAAGGGGATCGCGTGAAGAAAAATACTTTTGACGCGACCTACGAGCCATGCCTGCCGGCAGGCAGGGATGGTCCTTGAAGGCTTATAGAGTTGAGACAGAAAAAGACAGATGGTGGAGAAGAAGATCAGGTAGGCGGGGAAGATACTTTCGGCGATTTGGACGGTAACGACAAGATAAAATAAGGACAAGAAAATGTGCCGGTCATCATCTAAAAAACGGATAAAGAAATACAAAGATAAACAAAGTGGCCAGAGAGAAAATATTTGTAAGTGAGGGAGATAGGAAAGGTGAAAACCGGAAAAATTGAAAAGAATGACCGTCAGCGCGGTGATCCAACGATCTTTGAACAAATAATTGAACAGTAGATACGAAGAAATTATGGTGAGGACATAGTTAAGAATCAGGGCTAGATTGAAGATAATGATTGGATGGTCTGTGAATAAACGTGCAGGTAGAGTAATGATGGCGGAAGTTAGAAACAGATCCGAGTAGGCTAGGGTATTTTTGTCAGGAGCGAAAAAGGTGCCGTAATGGAGTCCATGCCTGCCGGCAGGCAGGGGCTTGTGCTCCAGAATGTTTTTTTGGACTTGGCCGATGATGTAGGCAATGAGGCGAGTGTCATTATTATCCGGCAGAGTATCCTTAGGATAAATGAAAGCGGAGGGGTAGATAAAAAGGAGTGAGAGAATAGAGAAAAAAATTATCGTGAGCCAACGTTTCATGGCTAAGAGTATACATTAGCCCCTTTGTGGTATATTTGACTATTAACATTTCTAAACTAGGTTCGGAAGCGTGCACCGAATCGCTGTGGGCGGCCAATTACCGACGTATTCCTGCGTAAAAGGATAAATTGAGTAGAGTTGAGGTGGAAACTGTCCGACCTCTCCGACCTAAAGTCGAGAGTCGAGACCCGCAACAAATATTTATTATTTGTTGCCAAATGAAATCAATTGACGAAGCGTTAGAGAAAATATCCAACAAAAAATTGTTGGTTGTTTTTCCGCATCCGGATGATGAATCAGTCATGGCCGGAGGCATAATTCAAAGAGCAATAAAAATGGGATTCGAGGTTACGGTCCTGACATTGACAGAGGGCGATAGAGGCAAAATATATGTAAACGGGAAAGGACGCAGCACAGCCGAAATCCGTCGCCAGGAGATGGCCGAGGCTATGAGCCGCTTGGGGGTAACTGATTGGATTATGTGGAAGTTCCCAGATGGAAGACTTAGGAAGAGACGTACATGGAGAGAGAGGTTGAAGGTGTTTATTCATGAAACAAAGCCGGGAGTAATAGTTTCGTATGATTTGTCTGGAGTTTCCGGACACCCGGATCATATAGTGGTAGCTTTGGAAATTCGTCAAATTCTAAAACGAATACCAGATGTCTATCTGCTTTGGGTGTCTTTCGAAGGGGAGATGAGAAAAAAGGTGGCAGACATGCGGGTGAATAAGTATCTCAATCAGCCAGAATATGTGTTGGATCTAAGTTTTTCCGAAGCCGTGCGAAAATGGAGATCGGTATTTACCCATAAAAGTCAAAATCTGAAAGGGTTTCTGGGATCATCTTGGTGGGTTTTGGTCATAACAGCCAGGAAGGAATGGTTCTCAGAACCTGATCGAGAACAGAAATATCCGTATCGATATATTAAGTTTGAGGTTTGATATAATCGGCTGGTAAGTACTTTTCCAATGGAGGATACCATGGCTGTTCATGTTTTGAGAAGCGATTACTTGTTTCCGTATTTTTTGTTTTGTGCACATTGCAGGGTGTCCGGTGAGGTGCCTGGCAAAGTACCTTTGCAGATCGATTATGCGCGTGATCTCAATATTACGGTTGTGAAAACCAAGGTGGACGGTTTGAAATCCGTGAAACAAGTACCCACCGTAACTTGCCCTCGCTGTAAGAAGGAAACTCGCCTTCCTGAGAAGCACTGGAAGGCAGTTCTGGAAAGTCTGGAAGCGGATGGGAAACATAAAGTAGACTAGGCTTATTAAGCACCTCTCTGGGGGTGCTTTTCTAACATATGGCCTATAATAGCTTGAGGGTGTATAATTGGAGAGAAATTACCTTGAAATTCATTAATGAGGAGAGATGATATGGGATATGATATCTTTGATATCCGCGTGGTCACACTGCAATCAATCAAGAGTTTTGATCACGATGGACAGTTGGCTTATTTAAGCGGTTTGCTTTGGGGTTTACGAGTTTCGGTACGATGGCTTGAGGAAAACGGATGTACTTCATACAACGACGAAGTTGGAGCCTTTTTTCAGGCAAGACCGACCAAGAAACTGTTTGAGATTGTAGATGAGTGGAACTCGCTTCAGAAGAATGGTTTGTTACTGTCTGTGGGTGACTCTTTCGGGGGTATTTGGCGTCTGTCGAAGGAGGCCGAAGTCTTCTTTACTGGGTTTGAGGCAGGATTACAGTATGTCCCCAAATTGTACTGGTCACTAGCTGACGGTACCACTGTAAAGGCAAAGACTATTATTTTGGCAAAAGACTATGTACGGGAGATTCGGAACTGGGTTAGAGTGACTATCGAAAATCTGGCAACCTGATTCTAACGAGCACTCCTTCGGGGGTGCTTTTTTTAGGTTAAAATATAGATAATGCTGAAGATATTTAATTCGTTTTCCAAGAAAATTGAGGAATTTGCGCCAATTAAAGATAGTAAAGTGGGCATGTATGCTTGTGGCCCGACGGTCTATGACTATCCTCATATTGGGCATGGAAGAAAATACGTCAATGACGATGTGCTTAAAAGAGTGTTGGAGGTGGTAGAGGGATTTAAGGTGAAGCATATCCAGAACATTACTGATGTAGGACATCTGGTATCAGATGCCGATGAGGGGGAAGATAAGCTGGAAAAGGGAGCCAAAAAAACCGGCAAGACGGTTTGGGAGGTGGCTCAAGAGTTTACCGATTATTTCTTGAAAGAAATGGACTCGCTCAATATCAGTCGGCCAGATGTCGAGTGTAAAGCGACAGACCATATACCGGAGCAGATCGAACTGATCAAGAAAATTATGGAAAATGGTTATGGTTACGATACGCCTGAAGCGGTGTATTTTGATGTGACTAAGTTTGCCGATTATGGCAAATTGTTTGGACAATCTTTAGAAGAAAAATTGGTGGGTGGACGAGATGAGGTGGTGACGGAAACCAGCAAGAAAAACCCGGCTGATTTTGCCTTGTGGTTTAAGAGGGTAGGCAAGTTTGCCGACCACGTAATGCACTGGGAGAGCCCGTGGGGAGACGGTTTCCCCGGCTGGCATATTGAGTGTAGTGCTATGAGTATGAAGTATCTGGGGGAGCAGTTTGATATTCATACCGGCGGAGAGGATCATCTGTCGATACACCACCCGAATGAAATTGCTCAGAGCGAGGCAGCTACCGGCAAAAAACCGTTTGTGAAGTATTGGTTCCATAGTTTGTTTTTGGCAGTGGACGGCAAGAAGATGAGTAAAAGTTTGGGGAATGTCTACAAGGTAGCCGATATTGTGGAGAGAGGTTTTTCGCCCATGGCACTACGTTACTACTATCTGTCGGCTCACTATCGAAAGCAAATGAATTTTTCTTGGGAGGGGATGGAGGGGGTTTCGAATTCATATAAAAAACTCAAGAAAGAGTTTTTGGCGCTACGGGTCGAGGGGGGGCAAGAGAAAAATATTTTTGGAAGTAAGGCGGAAGTGGAACTGTCGGGCAGAGAAGCTTTCTTTCGAGATGAGTTTGTCAATGCAGTAGAAGACGATCTGAATATGTCGGCGGCTTTGGCTGTCGCACGCGCAGTGTTAAAAGACGAGAAACTTAATTCCTTTGAAAAAAGAAGGTTGGTAGAAAACTTTGATAAAGTCTTTGGACTAAAACTTTCCGAAAGGGACGAAGTCCCGGCTGATATACCTGCTGAAGTAATGGAGATGGTAAATAAACGAGAAGAGATGAGAAAAACCAAGCAGTGGGCCGAGTCCGATGCCCTCCGAAAAGAAATTGAGAAGCTAGGGTATAAAGTTTCCGATTTTTTTGATGGAGTGACGGTGGAGAAGATATAAATGGGCTTGACAACAGACGACATACAACATATAGTGTATATATGATTAGAACTCAAATATATCTACCGGAGGACATTTATGAGGATTTGCAGCTAATTTCCAAGGCTAGTAAGCTCAATATTTCTCAATTGATACGTGAAGGCGCAAAAAAAGAGATTAAGTCCAGAGCTAAGCAGATCAACAGAGATGATTGGAAACAGTTTGCCGGAGCACTAAAAACAGGACCTAAAGACTTGTCTTTGAAGATAAATGATATATATAAATGAAGAGGCTAATTGATTCAGATTTTTTGGTTGGCTTATTTAGAGATGCGGATGCACATCATGAAGAAACGTTAAGCCTCCTGGAAAATGAAACTGACAAGGAATCTGATTTGTATGTAGTTAATTTAGTCCTATTCGAAACAGCCACGGTGCTGGCACATCGAGTAAATATGGACGCAGTGCGACTTTTTTACGATAAGTTACCGAAATTAAATCTAAAGATAATTAGTTTTGATGAGAAATTGGAAAGTATGAGTTGGGAAATGTTTTTGAAACAAACAAAAAAGGGGTGTTCTTTTGTGGATTGTGCAAATATGGCGGTTTTGAGGCGATACCGTCTTGATGGAATATTGTCTTTTGACAAGTTCTACCCAGATAAAATCCGCTCGATTCCATAGGGCTAAAGAATTTTCTGGATTGCCGCAGCACTACGTGCTTCGCAATGACAATGTGGAGTATACTTATCGTATATGGAGATACCTGTCATCGTAGCTGTTTTGGTGGTGTTATTTGCCAGTTTGAAGATCGTGCAGGAGTACGAGCGAGGGGTGATCTTCTTCTTGGGTAGGTGTACCGGCGTACGTGGTCCCGGTCTCATTGTTTTAATTCCCTTTTTGGAAGTGATGCGTAAAGTTCAGCTCCGAACCATTACCATGGGGATTCCCTCACAGAAGATAATTACCAAGGATAACGTATCTATTGATATCGCAGCTGTCGCTTATTATCATCTGGTGGATCCAATGAAATCAGTGGTGGCGATTGATGATGTTTATTCGGCCGTGAATCAAATCTCTCAAACCACAGTGAGAAACGTGGTCGGGCAGTTTACACTAGATCAGCTTTTGTCTCAGACAACGGAGATCAATAAACAGATTCAGAAAGTAATTGATACTCACACCGAGCCGTGGGGGGCTCAGGTAACGGCGGTAGAAATTAAAGACATCGCTCTGCCGGACAATATGCAAAGAGCGATGGCCAAAGAAGCCGAAGCGGAACGTGAGAGAAGGGCGAAGGTCGTGGCGGCCGAGGGAGAGTTCCAGTCTGCTCAAAAACTAGCCGAGGCGGCGGATGTCATCTCTGCTCACCCGGTGGCCCTTCAGCTAAGAACCTTACAAACGATGGCCGAGATTTCAGTGGAAAAGAATTCGACGATTATTTTTCCGGCCCAGTTTATGACCACAGTTCAGGAGGCGATGAAGATGATTTCAGGAGATAGCAAGAAATAACTGAGTACCTGGATTCCGGATCAGGTCCGGAATGACGAATAGACTGTGTGGTAGACTGAAATATGAGCTCCAGAATGATTTTGACAGTGGTGATGGTGAGTGTTCTCACACTTTCGGGGTGGCAGGTTTACCGTCTGACATCCGGAAGATCTTCTTTGGAGGATCCGGAAGTGCTGGCGGCGGTTACCACAAGAACTCTTGAAGAAAGAGTGGTCTCTCTCGAAAGCAGGGTGTTGACCTTGGAGAGGAACACCGGCTTGGTGAAACCCAAATCGACAGGGAAGATCAAAGAACGGTTTGTTCAGTTGGCGGGAGGATCAATAAACACAGTTAGCTGGACAAAAATTCCGGGAACAGAGTTTTCTTTCGACGCGGCCCTATACGGGACGTCCGTGGAAGTGTCTTGGGAGGGTTGAATTGACAATGGCTATGGTTCGGTCAGAATTTATGATGATACTAACCACCGAGCGGTAGATAGCAGTGAACTATCGGTGGAGAGCGGGGTAAAGTCCAGCTTCTATTCAAAACCAATGTCGATTTGGAGAGGCCAAAATCAGTATTATATTCAGGGAAAAAATCCGTTAGGAGAAGTATCGATTTCGTTACCGAGGCTAAAGATAGTAACCAGATAATTTAATTTTTCTATTGAACTCCTGGGAACAGAACATAAAAACCCCGCCGGAAAGGCGGGGGTTGGGCTAGTGAAGATTGTCTCTGAGGGCGTCGCGCAACGTGTTATGCCCGTCTCGGCAGGTCCAGTGAAGAGTTTGTCCGCAGTGAGGGCAGGACTTGGCGTGGGCGCCGTGGTCCAGTGGTTTGTGGCAGTTGGGGCAGGGGTCATTGCCCATGACGTCTACAGGGTTCGCTGGATTTTGGAACGGTTTGGGTTTGTCGGGAACGAAGGGCAGGACAACCTCCTTCACATCCAGACGGGAGCCGCAGATGGAGCAGAAAATGTCGTTTTGGTTCGGACAACCTTGAGGGCACGTCTTAACGGTGGTGACGGTGATGGCTTTAGCCAGAACGGCGTCCAGCTGATCCGCGACAACTGAAAGATTGGATCCCAGGCCAACTTCGACATGGAAGTTGAACTCGCGGAGTTCGTTGAGCTGAGGCGGGAAACTCTCGAGAAAGCCGTTGAAAGTCAGAACCCGGCCGCTAGAGAGCAGGATCCTGCGCTTTTCGGTGTCCGCAGGGATAGTGTAAGTTCCATGGTTCCAGGTGAACCGTACCAAATCTTGTTTCATATAAACGTACCTCCTTTGAGAAGATGTTGCCCTATATTCTACCACTACTACTTGATAGCGATCATACGGCGGATAGGGAGTTCGGCTTTTTTTCTTAGAGCTTCCGGGACGGTAATTTCGTACTGCATTTTTTCTAGGGCCTCAAGAACTGTTTCCAGATTACTTTGAGCCATGTGAGGACATCTTTTTTGAATGGAACAGACTTGTAAAACATTTTTGTGTTGAGCCGCCAATATCTCGACCATGGCGCATTCGGTGAAGAAAGCGACCTGTCTATCTTGTACATCGGGAGAGGTGACATTTTTTATCATCTCTCCGGTAGACCCGGCAAAGTCGACTTTTTCGACTACTGCCGGGGGACATTCGGGGTGGGCCATGATATAGACTCCGGGGAAGTCATGGCGAAGGTCGTCGACATCTTGTGGGGTAAACTTCTCGTGGACTTCGCATTTGCCTTCCCAACCGATGAAGAGGGGGGTGTTTGGGCGAGGTTTCGGGTAGGCGTGGGAGCCTACCCCTACACGGTTCATGTCGGGGAAAAAGATGTCGGCACCCATGGTGCGGGCCACGTTTTGGGCTAGGAATTTATCAGGAAGGAAAATTACTTTATTGGTTTTCCATTTCTTCATAGCCCACTTGACGACTTTGCTGGCATTACCAGAGGCGCAGCAGACGTCAACTTCGGATTTGGTATCGGCGTCTGTATTGACGTAGGCGACGACAGGGACGCCCGGAAACATTTGTTTGAGTTTACGAACATCGGCTCCTGTAATGCTGGCGGCCAATGAACAACCCGCCTTGAGAGAGGGGATGAGTACCGTCTTTTTGGGATTCAAGACCTTCGCAGTTTCGGCCATGAACTTGACACCTAAAAAGAGGATTATGTCAGCTTTTGTTTCGGTGGCTTTGCGCGAAAGCTCTAAGGAATCTCCTCTGATTCCCAAAACTTCATCGCACTGAAGATCCCAGCTCATGTAATTGTGCTTTAGAATAACTGCGTTTTTCTCTCTAACCAAACGATTTAGTTTTTCCACCTGGCAGGCTTTGATCATCAGTTCGAAGTCGGGGGAGTATTGGGAATATTTTTCCTTAAATAGCTTGTAGATTTCTTGTTGGGTGAGAAGCGGCGGATTGTTGCTCATTTTATTTATTAAAAGTAATGTGTAACGATATATCAAAGGCTTCAACAGAATGGGTGAGTGACCCTACGGAAATATACTCGACTCCGGTTTGCGCTACATCTTTGATTCTCTCAAGAGTCATGTTCCCCGACGCTTCGAGAGGTATTTTCACTCCAGTGTGTTTCATAAATTCATCTCGGATTTTGACGGCTTCTCTGGTTTCGTCGTTATTCATATTGTCCAATAAGATTCTATCCGGAGTATTAATGAGGACGGAGATGAGTTCGGTTCGATTTCTAACTTCCACCTCGAGAGGTATATGGGGATATTTTTCTCTAAAAATTTGAATAGCTTGAACAACGTCACCGTTGAGGATATCTATGTGGTTATTTTTGATCAGGCCCATTTCACTAAGGTTCGCTCGGTGATTGGTACCCCCTCCATCCCTGACAGCTTGTTTGTCTAGTTCACCATATCCCGGATGAATCTTTCTGGTATCCAGAATAACAGTTTTGGTACCTTCGATTTCATCCACGAATTGTTTGGTTTTGGTGGCAATGCCACTCATGCGGCGGAGAAATTCCAAGGCAATTCTTTCACCTACAAGGAGACTCCTTGCAGGTCCGGTGATGGTAGCGAAGACGTCTCCTCGGTTGACTTCATCGCCATCTTGGAGAAGGGGAGTGAATCGTATTTTTGGATCGACTAGCTCAAATACCATTCGGGCGACTTCGATACCGGAGATAACTCCGGTGTCTGCTTTGACGACGAACTCGGCCGTGGCTAGACACTCCTTCTCGATCAAAGCAAGAGAGGTGACATCTCCCCGTGGCCCTTGGTCTATTTCTAGTGCTGAGTGAATGCGCTTCCTTAGCCCCATGGAATATTCCGGTACTTGCTTTCTTTCAATCATAGTGTTATGATAACACTATCTAGCAGGATGTCAAGGGGTAGGTCTAAGACATTCGTCAAAGGCCTGGTTTTTTTGTGCCAAAACGAGAGTAGAATATTCTGAAGATCTTTGAAAAAGGAGGTGAGAGGATTGTAGCCCCCCAGTGATGTGGATTCTGATGCGCGTGGTAAAGAGTCATGTAAAACTGTGAGCCATGTATTCATGCAAAGGCCTTGGGTAATTGGTCTTCGAGAGACGGAACAAAATGGTAGGGATGATGCAAACGGGTATGATATGTTCGTCAATGTTAACAAGTCTTTTTTGAAAGCAATCAAAATGAATGGTCGCCACCAAAACTTATCGATTCAGATTAAATCTTCCTATCGAAGAATAAAATCGTTTGTACGTAAATATTCCAAACAAACAAGATTTTTTAATGTTTCCGAGAAGTACCACCAATTTGTCCTTTGCGGAATGTATGATAAAGATTTGATTCTGGCAGATATTGTTGGGCAAATAGTAGTTCATACTTTAAAGTTTGGAATTAGTGAAAAAGAAGCCCTGAATTGTTTGAATAGTTTTGGTGACAAAGAAGCGGTGGGGGCGTATAAACGAAATAAAACCCAGTTGTTGAATTTCTGGTATGGCTCTCGTTTGCCCACATAAATAACTAATCTCTTTGGCTTGCTTGATCCCGTCATAATTGGCGGGATTTTATTTGATAATATATCCTCAGGTATACTATTACTTAACGATGAAACAAAATGTTAAGTCTACCTTGCGAATGGTCTTGGGAGTTTTTTGTATCGTCTTTGGTGTCGCCGGTATGATCCTACCCGTTCTGCCTGGTTGGTGGATAGCACTTATTGGACTGCAATTACTTGGCTGGACCTTAGTGATTGATCGACATAAACCTTGGCGCCAGATAATTCGCTTCAAGCATAAATATCGAAGTCGAAGTTGACGTAGGGTAAAATAGATTCATGGGACTTAAAATCGGAATCGTCAGGATACTGTCCCACTTTTAGAGTTCCATTTCAATTTCGTGCTTCCCAAACCTCGGAAAGAGAGAAATATCATTATTCGCAATCAATTGGGGCAGATTGTAGCCTCGAAACCCTTTGACCTTTGTGCCTATACGCATATTTGACAAAATACCTATAATATGCTACACTAGCCGTGTTCGTAGTTCTTTAAACAAATTCTCATCCCTCGTCTTTTACCCTCAGAATAAGGAGAAAAACTCATGTCCAATCCCGCTTATCAGCAAGTCGCCAAAGTTATTGTTGACAAGGCAGGCAATTTGTCTGAAGCTGAAAGAAAGGCACTCAGAGGCCTTCTTGACGGTTTTGACGGCCAGCCTCAACTTTCTTTCCCATGCTACACAGTCACTGTTGATTACTCGGCCTCGGTCGAGCAGATGATCAAAGCTGGCAAGTTCGACTGGTTCAACGACGATGTTACTTCCCGCCACTTTCCCTCCAACGAGAAAGGTGTGGCTGAAGTGCTTGTCTACCTGGTCAACTTCAACCGCGACATCAGTAGCGAAGATGCAGTCAAGGAACTGGATCGCCAAGGTCTACGCCCCGCTACGCTCAGAGAGCTTCTGGCTCTCGGCGTTGCTCAGCCTGATCTCCAGCGGAACAACCCGATCGTCGCGCTCGGCTCCAGGTGGCGTGACTCCATTGGCCGCGTCCTCGTGCCTTACCTCGACGGCCGTGGGTCGTCTCGTTTCCTCTACCTCGATTGGTGGGGTGGTGGCTGGCTTTCGGATTGGCGGTTTGCCGCTGTCCGCAAGTAAGTCACTTGGAACCTTAAACTCTTTAATACTTTTGGTTCCTTTGACCCTTTGTCACTTTTTCCCCTTGGCCTCCCGATTGAATCGGGAGGCCTTTCTTTTATGTCTTTACCCTTAAAACAAAGTCTTTGACCATTTTCTCTCGCAACTTCAAAGTATTTCCATGCTTAATTAAACCTAAACAAGAACTGAGCATCATCTCGGTAGGAGATTGTCTTAAATGTTTTAACATCCGCTTCTTGGTTGATGTGCGTAATACTCGGTGTTCTGGAAAATTAACCCAACCTAGAAAATCAATCCCTGAGGCTAGAGTTGTGATACTTACTTTATTGGGATGTAGTGTTAGCTTTAATCTCTCACTTAAAAACACCTCTATTTTTGACAGAAGATTCACCAGATAATTTTTATTGGTATCTAAAATGACAAAATCATCGGCATAGCGAATGTAGTATTTGACTCTTAAAACATGCTTTATAAACTGATCAAATTCGTTCATGTAAACATTCACTAGTAACTGACTAGTCAGGTTTCCCAGTGGCAAACCAACACAACCTTTATTTTCTATCTGAAAACTCCCAATCACTTCTTCCAAAAGCCAGAGCGTATCAGGATCTTGGATGTCTCTTTTAAGTATGTTTTTCAAAACCCGCTGGTCAATGCTAGCGAAAAATTTCCTCACGTCACACTTTAAGACCCAAACCGTCTTGGTGTTATTTTGAGATACTTTTCTCCCAAAATAATTCAGTCGATCAATGGCTCGATGTGTGCCTTTCCTCAATCGGGAGGAGTATGAGTCATAAATAAACTTTTTGTCGAAGAGGGGATATAGAATCCTACAAATAGCATGGTGGAGTAATCTGTCTCTGACTTTTGCTTTGTGTATGTTTCGTGTCTTGGGATCGTTTACGACAAAGGCTTCATACTGACTGTGTTTGTAGGTTTTCTCTAAAAGTTCCTGCCGAAGCTCTAAGATGTTATCCATCAAACTTGCCGAAAATTCAGCCACATCTTTCTTGCTTCGTTTGCCACAAAGAAATTCTTGCCAAGACAGAAGCAAATTTTCTATTGAGATGATATTATCGTATCCATGTCCATGGCGAAGCCATTCTCCCCCCCCCCCCCCCCCCCCCCCCCCCCCGAACGAGCATCTATTCTCGTTCGAGCCAAAGAAAGCTATTTGATTTGGTTGGATATTGCTCCGCATATTCCTAAGAATGCTCGTTATACCATTGGTACTCGAATTGAAAATAAGTTTCTTGATCTTTTGGATGGTACATATTTAGCCTATTTTTCTCATAAAGAAAATCGTAAGGTCAGGGTTGACTCCTGTGTCTTGACTCTAGATACTCTTAAGTTTTTGATCTCAATTGCATGGGAGGCAAAATTTGTCTCCCATGGGCAATATGAGAATATCAGCCTCAAACTAAACGAAGTTAGTAAGATGCTTGCCGGTTGGCAGAAATATCTTCAAGAAGGTACTTTCGCGCAGCGAACTGCCAATTCGAATTCCAGTCACCACTCCACCAATTGAGGTTGAGGTTACGATTCGACTCATTGCCGTTGAGGTAAGGCACGTTGACGTTGCCATTGGAGTCACGCCACTTATATTGCACAGGACACCATCTAGATCACTGCTTTCTGAATAGTTCAAAAGGCTGTATTTCACTTGGGTTTTTCCCCAGTGTCCTGTACCAAGTATTTTCTTTTCAAATCTAAAGACTGTCGGTGTCTCTTCTCCTAGACATGTCCAAAAGAACTCTACTCCAAACAAATCCTAGGTAAACAAACCAAAGCCCTGACCTTGATTTTTAGTTTATCTTTCAGGATTATACAAAATAAATTGGAGGAAAATAGCAGGACTATGATCTTCACACCAATAACACTTATGGAATAACAGATGTTAATTAGAGATAAGGTTACAATAAAATGATAACACCAAGTTTTTTTACAACCCAAAAACATCATGACAGGCAAAATTATTACAAAATACAAATCTCCCAAGTTCCAGCTCTGGTGCAAGTACTTCCTTGACAAGAGCGACAGAACTACCTACGGTAACGCCGCTCAATCCGCCTTAAAAGCCTACAACACTACTAACTACCATAGCGCCAGTCAGATAGGATACGAGAACTTGAGAAAACTTGAGTTCCTGAAGCCAACCATTGCCGAAAGTGAAGGATTTGGGATTGCTGAGTTTATTAGGGTAGCCATAGCCAAAGCCCTCAAAGGAAGCTATGCTGATTGGGAAAAACTTGGTATTCAGCTTGGATATTTTGAACCGGAGAAAAAGATACCTACCGTTGCAGTCCAAAATAATTTTGACATGTCCACACTAGGGGAAACAGTAAGAAAGGCGAGAATTGATAGGGGATTGTCTGTGGCCTAATTTGAATCTCTACTTCGATAGTTTACGCCTTTCAGTCAACCACAAGACACCATAGACACAAACCGAAATCAAAAACATGACGAGGACAACTGAACGATATTTGTGAAAGATAATTAGCATCAAAAAGAAGGAGGCTCTCTTGGGCATAGCCTGAGACTGTGTACTGCCCACAAAGAAGCTCGTCATCGAATCGTAGAGGAATGTATCCACAAGCAACATACCGGCCAGAAACAGACAGGCGTATCCGAATTTTTCTTTGGCTGTAGTTTTCTTTTGTGAATCTTGTTTGATTTTTAATTCGTTAATTTCTCTTTTAGCTTTCCATGCGGTGATCAACGGATCAAACAGCTTTAGTGTGTATCTCTTTATCTTCTGATAATTAAGAATGCTCCACAGAAGAACAATAGGGTAAAGTAACAAACCAGACACAGACATTAACTCTCCACTAGACTGGCTAATAGAATTAACAAGGTGCTTAAACCCAATCGAGCCAATACTGTACAAACCGCTTGAAGAAGATGCCATATTTACCAGATACGATGATAGCCAGATCACAAATAACACCTTTATTGCCAGAGTTAGTTTCAATTTTTTCATAGTAATGTAAAAAATTAGTACCCGAGATTAAGAACCATCTTAGTCAGTCCTCTCGTTAGTTCTCCCCCATAACAACTCTTTTGAGCATCTGAGTAAAGTGTTTTAGTTTCAGAATCCTTAATCTTGCAGGTGTTTATCGCTCTCCAGCTTACGTCAAGTAAATCTTTGTATTGAGCTAACTGAGAATTAGTAGTGTATTTTTCAGCTCTAGCCACCAAGCTATCAGATTCTCCTTTATTCAAATTGGCTGTGAAATACAAGGTTTGGCGGAATGCTTCCACCTCGTCGTTAAGACGATCTTCAATTTTCGCTGAGCTGAAGTAATCAATCCCCGTTCTTTCCACAAATTGCTTGGCGTGAGTAAGTTCGTGGGATAACAACAAAGCAATCGTTAGGTCATCAGTTTGACTATACTTTTTGTCGACTTCAATCAGAATCTTTTGATTTGTTGAATTGTTTGACAAGAAAACACCCTGGACTCCTTCACCTGGAACAGTTTCTAGACTTGAGTAGCACAACTGTACGCATTTTGAAATAGCTTGATAGAATCTCTTTTCATACGCACTCATAAAACTTGAATCATCATATCTTTGAATAACTAAGCCCATTGCTCTTAACAACTCCGGTGGAGCATTGTACGGTTCTGTTCTTTTACATGTTTCAACAAACCTTTCAAGGAGAGGTGTATCAATTCCACTTTTATACCCTCCGCTCCAACCTAAACCAAAACAAGCAATCAAGGCGATTATCACTATCCCAATTTTGATGGATAAGACAGAGAGGCGCTTACCTAGAATTGTTGCTCCAAGACCCAGAAAAGATAATGTTCCTAGAATCATTGAGATAACCAACAATGTTGTTTGGGGTTTTGTAAATGATGCACCAGTTTCGCCGATTGAAAGAACAAGGTAAAGAAATAGTGCCACAGATAAAATCCAAGTTATTCCAAAAATCACCACATGTTTTCTTCGTTTTGTTTCTAAGTTAGCCATAAGAAGAGTATAGCTCCGCCATCACACAAATTCAAAGCTAGATGTGAGGCTAAAAGAGTCATATAAAGACAACTTTTGTCTGATATTTTGCCCAAAATCGCTTTATATGTCCTATTATTTCACCAAACAACTCAGAGAAAGTGTCGGTAAGAAAATCAGAAAAGCGAGACGAAACAAAGGATTAAAACAGGTTGATGTCGCCGTTGAAGCCGGAATGAGTCCAAGCTACTATGGCAAGATCGAAAGGGGTATTGTTAATCCTTCCTTAGAAAAACTTCATAAAATAATCAAGACTCTAGGGGTAAAGTCTTCTGACATTTTGCCATTTTAATCCAACGGACTGTTAGAAATTGGAAGCAGAAAACCAAGTTTGAAAGCACTTCAAAAAATATTATCCGTCCTGGGTGTAAAAACCAAAGACCTAATTCCTTACCAGGAGATAGGGTAAAATCTCTATCAGATGAAAAATGAACATGGAACGTTTGGTATGTCGCGCAATTCGGCTAATCAATTCGCCAAGATCTTTTTCAAAAAAGAGAATCTAGAGTTTATATACAAACAAAGAATGGTGTTAGAAAAGCACCTACTTGATCCAAAAGATACGACTTCAATTTCCAAATGCACAGAAGATATGGTAAACACAGTCCGAATGTATCTCCATACAAATAAAATCCCTAAGGTGTGGGTGCAACCAGTTGTGAATTTTATATCATTTGGCACGATAGACGCCCCATTGGATAACGGAATTAGTCTAGAGGTAGACGGACAAGAAATAACAAGAGACAAGATACCAAAAATAGACATCAATCCTCTAGTCGACGAAATATCAGACCACAGGATCACTATTTCTCTAAGTGCCAAAGTTAACCTCAGCCAAATAAAAAAATTTCTGGACGACCACAAAGACGTTATTGAGCTTTTGTCTGTTGTTGTTGGATTACCTGAAGTAAAACCAATACCTTGGAAAGATACAAACTTGTATCTGAGAATGCTCCAGTTGAAAGAGTCCATTCCTAAAATAAAATTTAATGAAATTGCTGACAAATTTCAAGCAGAACTATTGGTAAGCGACCCAAATAACACCACGACTACTTTTGAAGGCATCAAACTGAAGAAAACATTCAGCCGATTCAAAAAACGTTTTTCCTAGTTTACCCTCGCTCGAGATAGGTCACACTTTTTAGTTAAAGTTTGGTACCGCTCAATGGTGGCTTCTCCTTTAACCTTGTGTTAATGAAGATGTCAGAAGCCACACAATTTCGATCAAAGGATTTTTACCTAAGTGCGTGTATCTTGGCATCTGGGATTACTCTTCTCAGACTAGAGCAAGGATCTCCCAATGTATATTTTTTCGTTTTCAATATAACTCACAACCAAGCCAATGAAATAATTGGTAGACATTGGGATAGAAATCTCTCACTTCCAACGCGTAACATCATCGAAGCCATTGGCGAGTTAAAAACTAGAATACACAATGGCTACTGACAAGCTACGAAGGAAATTAAGGGGCTGGCAGAGAGTGTCAAGAAATAGGCATCTGATAGCCGAAAAATATCGTTTGAGTGATGGTGAGTTTCGATTATTAGAGCTATATCGCGACCTCACAGATTGGGACGAAAAACACACCGATACATATAAAACATTTTGTGTAACAGACGTCGTCGTTTCAGATTTTCTTAAGTGTGATCCGACAACGGTATATAGGCGAAGAGTTTCATTACTTTCAAAAGGCCTAATTGTAAAAAAAGAAGATAGATGTTACGAAGTTGTGGGTTGTGACAAATTGGATCGTGATCTGGAAACAGTTGATGGGCTTTTGGGTGATGCAGAGAAGCAAATAAATATAGTAGCAGGGCAATCTAATAATGTACCCGTGCATAAAGAGATTGCAGGAGTGCAAGCGAATCAAAGCTATTTAACCAAAAATCCTTTAGTTTCTTTTAAGGGTGATTCTGTTTCCTTAATACATTGTGATAGATTCCTGGAGTTAGAGAAAAGTGGTCGGTTTGGAGCAATGACGGCAGATGACATGGAGTTTTTGGAACCAAGTAGTCGGGAATGGGAATTAGTAAGACAAGGGATATTGGCAAAATGAGACGACCTGCACCAATATCTCTAAAGTTTGTGTATAGCGGGGAGGTAAGTGGTGTTGGGATAAATAGTGCCTATAATCGAATTTTTGTACTAGCTAGGAAACGAATGGAACTGGATAAACAAAGTACATTAGAGTACAGTAATAATTATGGAAGAGATGGAAAAATACTTAACACCGGAAGAGATAGCAGAATTGATGAAAGTAGAACTGATAACAGTTTATCGAATGTGTCGATCGGGAAAAATACCCGCAATAAAGTTTGGAAGAGCATGGCGGATAAACAAGATGGCTTTTATGGAATTATTAAAGAAGAAAGAAAAACGTAATGGATAAAATATCTGGATTAAAAGCAGGTCTATACGCTAGGGTTTCGACTGGAAGACAGGAAAAAGAGGAGACTATCGAGTCGCAAACCGAGGAAATAAAAATCAAAATTACTTCCGACAATAACACTCTCTCGCCAGAACACATTTTTGCAGACAATGGCTGGAGTGGTTCAATACTAGCTCGTCCCGCACTTGATAATCTTCGTGATGCTATAAAGGCAAAAGAAATTGATATTGTTTATGTTTATGATCTTGGTCGTTTATCAAGAGACTTTACCAATCAGCTTGTTTTAATCAAGGAAATAGAAGAGGAGTGTGGTGTGAAACTCATTTCTCTCCATGATATAAACCCCGAAAATGAGGAGCAGGGATTTGTAAGAAACATTTTAGGAAGTTTTCATGCCTATGAAAGGATAAAAATAGCGGAGAGGTTTAGGCGTGGAAAACTTTATAAAGCAAAAAATGGAGTGTTGGTAAACGCACAAGCTCCATACGGCTATGACTATATTCCCAAATCGGTTGGCAGAGAAGCAGGAATCATCATAAATATAGAAGAAGCTAAAGTCGTGAGAATGATTTATGGGTGGGTTGGGATAGAAAGGATGTCGTTGACCCAAGTTAGAAAAAAATTATATGAGATGGGGATTAAACCGAAAAAGGCAAGACAAGATATTTGGACAAATGGTCCTATTTGCAGATTACTGAGAAACGAAACCTACGTGACCGGATTGGTATATTACAACAAAGGGGAGGCGGTGGAGGCAATAAAACCGAATAATAATACAAAATACAAAAGAGTTAAGAAAACCAGCCGGAAATTGAGGCCGAGAGAAGAATGGATTCCCTTTACTGTCCCAAAAATTATTGAGGATGAACGGTTATTTGATAAAGTTCAGCAAGTTTTGGAATACAACAAGAAATATGCTTCAAATAATCGAAAGTACGATTATTTGTTATCCGGTTTAGTTTATTGCGATTGTGGAACGAGGAGAATAGGGGACGGAAGCAGTACCCACGGACATCATTATTATCGGTGCGCTCAAAGAGTTCACAGGTATCCACTAGAATCCACTTGTAAGTCTAGGGGTGTTAACGCATCTTTACTTGACGGAATACTCTGGACAAAACTGAGGGCGTTTTTAAGCGATCCTGTGGCCTTAAGGAGTCAGGCGGTGAGATGGGTTGGCATACACAATGAACAGATCGGTGGAAATCAAACTGAAACGACAGAGATTCAAAAGAGAATCAACGAAATTGCAGAGGAAGAAATGAGATATGCCAAGGCTTATGGTTCGGGTGCGTTGGACTTCGACCAGTTCACCCTACTCGCAGACGAACTGAAAAATAGGAAGAAAGTGTTTATTTCTAGAATAGAAAAAGCCGACCAGAACCATAAAGTAGATAAGGTGTTGAGTACGGATGAGGTTGATAAGTTGTGTGCTTATGCAAAAGAAGTGTTGATGGAAATGGGAGTTGAAGACAGGAAAGACACAATTCACGATATAATCGAGAAAGTTATTATCAATGGCTCTGGGGAGGTGGAAGTGAGAGGATACTTGCCAGAGTTTAGTCAAAAGTTGGGACAGTATGCTAAAAGTAGGAATTGTGGGGTTACCAAATGTGGGGAAGTCGACCCTGTTTAATGCGCTGTTAAAAAGACAGCAGGCTTTGGTAGCCAATTATCCTTTTGCGACGATTGAGCCAAATGTGGGCATCGTGGAAGTGCCAGATAAAAGACTTAAGGTGCTGGGCGAAATATCCAAAAGTGTCAAAATTGTGCCGGCAACGGTGGAATTTGTAGATATTGCCGGATTGGTGGCCGGGGCGGCTACTGGAGCTGGGTTGGGGAACAAGTTTTTGACACATATTCGTGATGTGGATGTCATCCTTCAGGTACTAAGAGATTTTGATGATCCTGATATTGTTTGGGCAAGAGAAGGGGACCTGCCTGCCGGCAGGCAGGGTGTTGACCCCAAAACTGACTATGAAGTAATTGAAACAGAGTTAATTCTGAAAGATCTGGAAACAATAATAAAATCTCGAGAAAGCAAAGACTTAAAGCAAAAAGGCTTTGAGAAGAAAAGGGCTTTGGTGGAGAAGCTTTACGACGGATTTAATACCGGTCGACCTTCAAGGACTCTCCTCGTAGGTGAGGAAGTTGAGTTGGCGAGGGATTTGTTTTTGTTGACGATGAAGAAGGAGATTAAGGTGTTTAATGTGAGTGAAGACGATAAAAGAATCCAGATGGATTCCGGGTCTGAGCCCGGAATGACAGATGGAGGGTTGTATATTTGTGCAAAGATTGAGTCGGAGTTGTCGAGCTTGTCGGAAGAGGACGGTAAGGCTTACATGAAAGAGCTGGGGATAGGGGAGTCTGGTTTGGATAAGCTCATTCGGAAAGCCTACACTACCCTGGGGCTGATTAGTTTTCTAACCACGGGAGTGACTGAAAGTAGAGCTTGGACTGTATCAAAAGGCACCAAAGCACCTCAGGCAGCCTCGGTCATCCACACCGACTTTGAAAAGAAGTTTATCAAAGCTAAGGTTTGTGTCTACGACCAATTCGTGGCCAATGGTGGGTGGAAAGAAGCGTCGGAGAAGGGGAAGGTTAGGTTTGAGGGTAAGGAGTATCTGGTGAGAGATGGAGACGTAGTCGAGTTTATGATCGGAGCCTAAATGATACCCCATAGCTTGACTTTGAGGTGGATTTGTAGTAATATCCAGGCACGTAAGAATGGTGCTGCTAAGTACCCTAAAATTTGGTTCTGAGGAGAGTAAATGAACAATAATGTCGTAATTGCTTCGGTGGTTTGTTTCGTACTGAATATCTTGATTCTGATTTTCGGTGTGATTATCTCTGGACTTCCTTCATTTCTGATGGGTGTGGTCTCTGCACTCTTAATTATTGCCACTTCCTGCTATCAGTCCAAGGAAAAAGTCGACCGAAATGAATACTCAAGTGTTTTGGGGTTTATAGGATTGAATCTTTCCCTCATGATGCTTGGCTTAGGATTGGTTCTGGGCGGAATATTCCTGCTGGCCGTTTAGTAACAATCCGATACCAGTTTTGGAGGATCAATGTCCATTGAAAACAAGAAGACATACTTGGCGCTTGGCGTCCAGCTGGTGGTTTTTGTACTCATACCCTGGCTGGCAGTTTTTGTAGGCATCGTACCTTGGCTGATAGGAGCCCTGTGTTATCTGGTGGCGTTTGCCTCGGCCGTCTATATTTGGAATCAATACCACCCGGCTTACAAGGAATGGAGCGAGATTCTCCTATATACCTTGATGATCGTTTGCGGAGATATCATCTTTGTACTACTCTTAGCGATTTTGTCCGGTGGCGCGATTTTCGGTATTTGAAGTTTTGTATGTCTTTGCGCCTCCTTCGGGAGGCGCATTTTTTGGCAAAAAAAGCCCCGCCTTCATAGAGGCGGGTAGGCGACGAATTAGCGTCTGAATCCGAAGAGTCCGAATATTATAAGAATAATGAAAATCGGAATCCAGAGAGAAGGATTTGCGATCGTCAGTTGTGGAATTACAGTCCAGCCGGTTGTTTTGAGTACAATGATTATGGCAACTACAGATGACCAAATGGTCAGTAACCATTTTTTGGTTTTTGATCCGGTCGGGTCAGGATGATAATCCACCGTTCCCCCAATCCCTCCTGGACCATCCACGTTGAGTGCGTAGGAGGACAGAGCGAGAGCGGAAAAGAAAAGGCCAATGGTGGGGCCAACAAGGAAGGCTGATTTGGTGATACCCATCAGAATGAGAAAAAGGAAGGTGCCAGCAATGGATAGGAACGTGAAGAAGGTTCTACGGCTTTCAGACATGGTTTTTTTCCTTAATGTACCAAGATGCGAACTTGTATATTCTATAGGGTAGTAAGTAATTTGTCAAGCCGGTGTGCGGGGAAGGCGCTTGGGCAGAAGCTCTCGGTTTGTAGTAAAATAGCCAAGTTAATAAACAAAAAATTTGTGAAAAAGACAAAGACAACCGAACCAAAACCCTCCAATTCGGCGGGCAGGTCGTCCATGGGCGTCGTAAACAAGTACGAGCTCGTTGTCATCTATCCATCCTCCGAGAATGATCTAGGAGCTGATAAGCAAATTACCGAGAAGTGCAAGAAACGCTCTCTCAAGGTGATTGAAGTGGATAAATGGGGAACGAAGACTATGGCATACGAGATTAAAAAGCAAAGTCGAGGCTATTATCTAAGACTCATCATCGAAGGCACTTCGGAGGCAACTCAGCTGTTGGAAAAAGATTTGCAGATGGATGACAAAATGCTAAGATTTTTATTGATTAGGATTAAATAAAGCGCAATGAGCACAAGAAGTCTAAATAGAGTTACTTTGATTGGAAATCTTACCCGAGACCCGGAATTGAAATACACTCCGCAAGGCACTGCTATCTGTACTTTCGGGCTGGCAACCAACCGTGAATGGACGGATTCTTCTGGTCAAAAACAAGAAGGGGTCGAGTTTCATAGGATTGTGGCCTGGGGTAAATTGGGAGAGCTTTGCAGTCAACTATTGGTTAAGGGTCAGAAGGCTTTTGTCGAGGGTAGGCTCCAGACGAGACAGTGGAAAACACAGGACGGGAGTGATCGACAAGTAACCGAGGTGGTGATTGAAGAAATGATTGCCTTAAACACACCCAAAAGTTCTTCTGGTGGTTATGAACCGAATTACATGCCTGTAGTAGAGCCATCAAAGACAGAGCAAGTATCTCCCGCTGAAGAAGTGTTTTCAGCTGATGCTAAGGGAAGCTCCAAGGATGTTAACGACGAGATCCCATTTTAATTTAAAATAAACAAAGAATATGATTCAAAAAAAGAAAATTAGAAAGTCAAATAAACCTTGTCCTTTCTGTGTGAAGAAGGCGGAGCCGGTTTACTTTGATCTAGAGTCTCTAGCGGTCGGTATTTCTCCCAAAAAGAGAATCGTTTCCCGCTGGACGACCGGTGTTTGTGAAAAACATCAATTGAGATTGGCCCGTGCCATTAAACGCGCAAGACATCTAGCTCTTTTGCCGTTTACCGACAAGGCTTAATTAGTATTTACCAATATTCTCTGCCCATGAAAATTAACGTCGTAAGACAGTATCTACTCGGTATTATTATAGTAGCGGCGATTGGTTATGCCGGATATAGGGTGGGTGTCTACGAAACCTCGAAACAGTATAGTGGCACCGAAATGGTAGATACGAGGGTGATGAATGATGTACTAATTCAGCTAAAGAAGAACTATCTCAAGCCGGAAGATATCGATAGTAAGAAACTGATGTATGGGGCGGCGGAGGGTATGACAGCATCTCTTGGCGACCCGTATACGTCCTTCTTCCCTCCGGTGGAGAACGCCAGAAGCAAAGAAGATCTGCAGGGTGAGTTTGGCGGAGTGGGTATCCAACTAGGGTTTATCGATAATACCTTGGCTGTAATGACTCCGCTGAAGGATACGCCGGCATTCAAAGCGGGTATCAAGGCTGGAGACTTCATCCTTAAAATAACCGACGAAAAAAAGAATATTTCTAAAGATACCAGTGGCATGAAAGTGGAAGATGCGGTGGACCTTATTCGTGGTGAAAAAGGAACGCCGGTAACACTTACTATTTTTAGAGAGTCAGAGAAAAAATCAAGAGAAGTGACCCTGGTTAGAGACGTGATTAATGTACCGTCGACAGAGTTGGAGTGGCTGGATAGTGGGAAGGTGGCTTTGATACGTGTCAATAAATTTGGTGAGAAAACCTTGCCTGAATGGGAGAAAATAGTCTCTGAAGTCAAGAATAAAAACATCAAAGGAATAATATTGGATTTGAGAAATAATCCTGGTGGTTATTTGCAAAGAGCCATAGATTTGGGAAGTGAGTTTATTGCTGACGGGGTGATCGTTAAACAAAAGGATAGAAATAGAACAGAGGTTTCTAATGTAGATAGAGAGGGCAGACTGATTGGAATGCCTCTAGTAGTTTTGGTAAATGGTGGATCGGCAAGTGCCGCTGAGATTTTAGCCGGGGCTCTGAGGGAGAGATTGGGGACCAAACTAGTGGGTGAAAAGAGTTTTGGCAAGGGTACGGTTCAGGAACCGGAGGACTTCAGTGATGGGTCCTCTCTTCATGTTACCATTGCCGAATGGCTGTTACCGTCAGGCAAGAACATTCATAAAATTGGTCTGGAGCCGGATGTCAAAGTTGAGTTTGTACGAGACGAGAAAAATCCGTTGGCCGACAATCAGGTTGATAAAGCTCTGGAGGTTTTGAAGGACGAGATATCTGGAAAGATAGTTATCGGTGCGAAGTAAAAAATCCCCGCCAGGTGGCGGGGAAGGGTGAGGTTATTTCTTGGGGGTTTTGAATCCGTGGGCTTGGGCAAATCCATACAAAGTGGTGATTATGAACATGGCGATATACTCATCGAGTATGCCGGGGATAAGTATGCCAACGAGCAGGGCGACACCGATCAAAATGATCATCACGATAAATGCGACCCAGTTGAACTTCGGTTGTTTTTCCAGTTTCGTTTCGGGAGTGGGTTCGGTTTCGATGGATTTCACTGGTTTTGTTCCGGGAGCTGGTTCAATATCTTCCGAATTCGGTTTGCGATGATAGTGGTCACGAAATTCGCCTGAAAAATCCTCACGATGAGTAAAGTCGTCCTCATGACGTTCGGGGGGCCAGTTAACGGGCATTGTAAAGAACCTCCGTTGAGATAGGATAAGGAGATTTTAGCATTAAAAAGCCCTCCGCTTGCGCGGAGGGAGAAATGTGATCAGGAGTTTCAGCGGTTTTTTTGGCTTAAGAGTAAAAAGTGGTTGCTAGAATTCGACCTTTTTCCCATTGAATCAAGTAAAAAAGTATGCTAAGTTTCTAAAATGAAATTAAGCACACCCCAAAAGGTA
>Ga0209211_10002671_pt1 | contig 30354 bp, 35 predicted proteins | sample RifGroA2_FD_183992 | JGI IMG/M metagenome (GOLD analysis project Ga0209211, IMG submission 183992) | Groundwater microbial communities from Rifle, Colorado, USA - Groundwater A2 (SPAdes) (version 2) | ecosystem: Environmental > Aquatic > Deep subsurface > Groundwater | place: Rifle, Colorado...
GAGCTCAACAAAAATCCAGCCGGGTAAATTTTCTATCTCAATAAATTACTTTTGCGTTTTTTAATACGGAAGATCAAAACACCAAATATGCTGGACAACATAGTAATAACACCAAAACTTACAATAACTATATTGAAATATTGCATACTGATATTGGCCACTGACCCGGCGATAAGACCAAATAATGCTGTAGAAAGGCCCATTACTAATCCGTATTCACCATATTCAACACCTTCCGCATTTTTATCCAGATTCTGGGCAAATAACTTTTTCCAAGAAATAAGATTCATAGCCGCACCAACAGCAAAAACAAACTGCAGGGCATAATATAACTCTGCAGATGTAATGAGCGGATAAAACAGATAACTGCTTCCCATGAGAATACTCCCTATGATCAAAATTAATATCTCATCTGTATCTGTTTTATACATATCTACCAGTTTCCCAATCGGCAACTGTAGTATGCCGTGGGTTGTCATGTACACAGCCGTTCCAATTCCGACAATCTGTACAGCATCTTCACCGATGCGTTGGGAAAGATAGATGCCCACGATAGCCGTTAATACTAAATGGGTTCCCCACGTAAAAATATCAGTAAGAGTCAGTAACGCAATAATGTGATTTGTTTTTGGACGACTAAAAAAGAATTTCCGAAAGAGGAATACGTGGGACATATATCCATTGTAAAAATATTTCTCTGAAATTGCAATGTTACTTATCGACAACCATCGGTACAAAAGAAACCTGTTCAATATCGGTAAATTGCATGATGCCCTTTTTCTTTATACCAACCTTAAGTATTTGGGCACCATTGGTATGAACCGGGATCACGAGGCGGCCGTGTTCCTTCAATTGTTTAACGAATGCTCGGGGTATTTCTTGAGCAGCCGCTGTTACGATTATGCAATCGTATGGAGACTTCTTTTCATATCCTTTAGAACCATCTCCCGTCAAAACAATAACATTTGAGAAACCCAAACTTTTTAGTTTTTTACGAGCGCGATCTGCAAGCTGTTTAATACGCTCTATTGATACCACTTCTTTTGCAAGAAATGAAAGAATGGCGGCTTGGTAGCCAGAACCAGTTCCAATTTCAAGTACTTTTTCATCACCCTTTAGTTTTAACAGTTGTGTCATAAGCCCCACTAAAGAAGGCTGTGAAATAGTTTGTTCATTGCCAATCGATAATGGATGATCGGCGTAAGCTTGCTCGTGATATTGTTTCGGTACAAATTCATGGCGCGGGACGAAAAGCAGTGCTTTCAAAACTCGATTATCGGTAACGCCCGCTTGTTTGACAAACTGTTCCACGAGTGACCTGCGTTGTTCGGAATAAGGGGGGAAAGACATGCTAAAAGTATAGCATTATGAAGTAATGTCATCGCGATCCCGCAGAATGCGGGAGTGGCGATCTTATTATCGAATAAAGATTGCTTCGTCTCCCGCCGTTGGCGGGATCCTCGCAATGACCGTTACGTTGAAGAATTATTTGACAAATTGTCTCAAAACTTCAAAATCCTTTTTTAGGGTATTCATTTGGTTTGCATTATAGAGCGCTACTGCCGGATGATAGAGAGGAACAAGAGATACCCTTCCAAAGTCGTCAGTTATCGAAATGACCGAACCATGCAATTTACTGATTGATTGGTCTTTTTCAGAAGCGTTATAACGATTTAGTAAATACGACATTGAAAATCGTCCCAGCGTTGCGATAACAGCCGGTTGAATGATTGTGATCTGCTGATCGAGAAACGGAGCATAGAGATCTATTTCTTCTTTGGTCGGATCACGATTTTCCGGCGGCCGATCTTTTACAATATTGGTAATATAGACGTCTTCTCGAGTTAGTCCAATATACTGTAATAATTCTGCCAGTATTTTTCCGGCGGCACCGACAAACGGTCTGCCTTGTTCTGCCTCGTTTTTACCGGGTGCCTCACCAATAAACATGATCTGAGTATCATGATTACCTTCTCCAATGACCGGATAATAATTGTTTGCTTTACGATACGGGTAAAGCGGAGATTTTTTTAATTTCCATATCTGATCGAGTATTTTTTTAAGTTGTTCTGTTTTGTTGCTCATTATTTTTATGTTGTACCATCAAACACGCATTCATAACCACTGCTATACCGCTCTCTTCAGCTATTTTCTTTGCTTCTTCATTTTCAACGCCTTCCTGCATCCATATCAGTTTTGCATCTCCGCGTTTTACTGCTTCTTTCACATGCGGTCGCACCAGTTCTGATCGGCGAAAAATATCGACAATATCGATGGATGTTTCTTTCGGAATAGATAGAAGGTCGGGATACGAGGTCTCACCGAGAACTTCAGTGACATTTGGATTGATCGGGATAATTCGGTAACCATGTTTTTGTAAATACTCAGCGACTTGATAGCTGTACCGTTCTGGTTTGTCGGAAAGGCCTACTACGGCTATTGTTTTTGCTGATTTTATGATATTGGTGATATTCATACGAGTACTATACCAGATTTTTCTGTTAAAATATGACAATATGTTTGAAATGTTTATTCTCGGATTCATTCAAGGAATTACCGAATGGCTCCCCGTGTCATCAAAAGCAATTCTTATTTTAACGAAAGTTAATTTTTTTGGATCCACAGACAGTTTAAGCGAACTTATAGAAGGTGCATTGCTTCTCCATATTGGCACCTTTTTTTCCGCTTTAGTTTATTTTTGGAAGGATATAGTTGTCATTGTTAAAAAAACAATATCCTCTCCCAAAACAATACTAAGTAAAAAAGGATCACTCGCTGGATTTCTCATTTGTACCACCATACTAAGCGGCGGGTTGGGATTTCTTCTCCTGTCCCTTGCAGATAATTTAACGCAAAACTCTGTTGAATCAACGGGGAAGATCATAACATTCTTAACAGGGATACTTCTATTAGGAACCGGAATTCTACAACTTAATTCAAAATCAGTTGGTATGCGCACAGAAAAAGACGCAACGATAAAAGATGGAATCATTTTAGGGCTGACTCAAGCAGCTGCGGCTCTGCCTGGCTTTTCCCGTTCCGGACTTACGGTATCAGCACTTATATTGAGAAAATTTACAAAAGTGGAGGCACTGCGGCTCAGTTTTTTAATGAGCCTTCCTATTATATTCTTAGGAAATATTCTCTTGAATTTTTCGGAGATAAAGAATATTGACACATCTCATCTCGTAGGAATTGTTACCGCCTTTGTCGTCGGGCTCGCTTCAATTAAAGTCCTTCTACTCATTGCTCAAAAAATTAACTTTGGAAAATTTGTTATATTATTTGGGTTAATTACGATTCTCGCCGCAATTATAGGGTAAATCTTCATGATATATTTTTCATTTTTTTTGCTCGGCCTTACTGCAGTTGTATTTGGTATTGTATTTAAGAAGATTTTTATAGAACTGTTTCCCGCTCTTCATTTTGGCGCTATTTATGTTCCCAGTTCCGATGAAAAAATGAAAATCATGATGAAATATGCAGCTATTAATCCGGGAGAACGGGTGATAGATCTTGGTTCTGGAGATGGAAGGCTGGTCATTGCCGCGGCGCAAGAAGACGCTTACGCAGTTGGTGTCGAACTACATGTGCACATGATTCGTGTTTCACGGCAAAAAATTGCTGAATTGCATTTAGAAGATCATGCAGAAATTAAAAAAGAAAATTTGTGGAAAACAGACGTTTCTGACTATGATGTTATATTTGTGTACGGTGTCACCTATATGATGAATCGTCTTGAAAAAAAATTACTCGCGGAATTAAAAAAAGGGGCACGGGTTGTATCAAACAATTATCAATTTCCGCATTGGAAACCGGTGAAGGAAAAGGGGAATGTCCGTCTCTATATAAAAAACTAAACAAAACACCTTCCGAATCGGAGGGTGTTTTGTCTACGGTAACGACTCAAAAACAGTATAGCGGCATAATTTGAGAAATGGCTGAGAGGATCATTATTCTTCCTCCCGCGGCAGTGTTATCCGTACCAATGTGCCGACATTCTCTTTGCTCTTTATTTCTACAGAGCCATCATATTGAGTAATAATCTGTTTTGCAATGGGGAGCCCGAGACCATAGCCAGTATGATCTTTTTTTGATCGTGCTTGATCTGCCCGGTAAAACCGGTCAAAAATATGAGGAAGATCATTTTTTGAAATACCAATGCCCGTATCGGTAATATCAACTTCTGCGATTGACCTTTTTTTCTTCATGTAAATATCTATGGTGCCGCCTTCCGATGTATAGGCAAGTGCATTTTCTACGATTGCTGAAAAGAGCTTTTCCATATCTGAAGAACGAGCTGTAATTATTACGGGAACCAGTTCTTTTTTGACGCTTATCCGTTTTTTCTTTGCAAGAGGAGTGAATGTTTTAATGATCTTTAAAATAATTTTATCCAGGGGGACAGAAGATTTATCAATTTGCTTTTGATTGTAGCGTGACAAGTGCAGCATGTCTTCAGTTAAAACTTGCAGGGTATTAACGGCCAATAAATTATCTTCCAAAACGTTTGTTACTTCTTTTTTTGTCAACGTATGGTCACGAAGGGCGACTTCCACAGCGGTTTTGAGCGCCGTCAGAGGAGTTTTCAATTCGTGAGAAGCGTCTTCGATAAATCGTTTTTGCTCAGACATGGCATGCGCAATAGGTTCCAGCGTCTGACCCGCAAGATAATACGCGATTGCTCCTGATACGATTAAAATAACACCATTGGCATAGAGCAATAAGATTTGAACCCGCTGTTTTGTTGTACTTATATTCTGTGCAATAATTTGGGTGTGTAAATCCTGGCGGGGAGTTATCACTAACTGCTCATCGATAAATCGTGCCTCTACGCGGTAATATCCTTGCTCAATTTCACGGACAATACCCTGGTAAATCACGACGCTGAAAACACCGCTAATCGTTGCAATAATGAGAAGATACCAGAGCGTTAACTTTATACGGGCTGATTGAAAAATGTTTAACATGAAATTAATTCCCTATCTTATATCCAAACCCTCTTACTGTTTGAATAAGTTGTTTTGACTGAGGGAACGGTTTGTCTATTTTATTGCGTAAGTAGCCAATATACACTTCTACGGTATTTGGTAAGACATCTGCATCAAAATTCCAGACGTGCTCGATTATTTTTTCTTTACTCATAGATTGATTTTTATTTCGAGCAAGATATTCTAGCAGGGCATATTCTGTTTTGGATAATTTAATTTCTTTTCCGCTACGTACTACGTTATAATTATTCGTATTAATTGAAAGATCATCTACAGTTATCGTCGTGCCGCTGAACTTTTTAGGCCGTCTCGTTAATGCCCGTATTCGAGCAAGTAGTTCTTCAAATGCAAAGGGTTTCGTCAGGTAATCATCAGCGCCTATATTAAGACCTTCGACTTTATCATCGAGTTCTGATTTCGCCGTGAGCATAAGTATAGGTGTTACGACATTTTCTTCTTCGCGAAGTTTTTTACAAATCGTTATGCCGTCCATTCCGGGAAGCATTAGGTCAAGGATAATACAGTCATAGTCTTCCGCAACTGCCATATCAAAACCATCTGTGCCGGTATAGGCAACATCGACGGCGTAGGATTCATGTTTAAAACCTTTAGCAAGTGAGTCGGCAATCAATCGCTCATCTTCAATAATGAGAATTCTCACCTTACTATTGTACCGTATGGAATCTGAGAAGTTACTGAAGATGCGAGCCTTTAACCCATCTGTTACAATTAAACCTATATGGATGAGAAATACTATGATATCGTGGTGATTGGTTCAGGAGATGCCGGGAAAGCGGTGGCATTTGCTGCAGCCAAAAAAGGAAAAAAAGTTGCGGTTATCGACAAACACCCCCTAGAAGGTACCGGTGCGCTCCAGGGGTGTACCCCTCAGAAAATGTTGGTAACTGGCGCGGAAATTGCTGATTGTGTGCGGCGGATGAATGATGTAGGGGTACGCTTGGGAAGTGGACGCGTTTCTTGGAAAGAATTGCAAGAATGGAAACAGGAATATATTCATTCGATCAGTAAAAATCTTGAGAAGCAGTTTCATAAAATAGGTATAGACACCTATCAAGGAGTGGCTCGTTTTATCGATGAGACATCCATAAGAATTAATAAAGATATTTTACATGCGAAAACAATTCATATTTCGGCAGGATCAAAACCTGCTCCTTTAAGTATCCAAGGCGCCGAGTTTTTAATAACGAGTGATGAATTTCTCAATCTAATTGAATTGCCCAAACGCATTATTTTTATCGGTGGCGGATACATTTCTTTTGAACTGGCGCATATTGCGGCCCGCGCCGGGAGTGAAGTCATGATTCTGCATAGAAGTGCCGTACTTCTGAAAGAATTTGATCCTGATCTGGTTGATCTTTTGGTGAAAGCATCGGAAGACATCGGAATTATGGTCAACAAAAATCGTCCCTTAGTTAAAGTTGAGAAGCATGGATCATCCTCTGTTGTTTTTACCCAGCAAGAGGGGAGAGAAATTAGAGAAAATGCAGATCTGGTGGTCCACTGCGCCGGAAGAATTCCTGATATAGATGATTTTGATTTACCGGTAGGAAATATTCAGTATTCAAAAAATGGTATTGTCGTCACAAAATATCTACAAAGTGTTTCAAACCCGCATGTTTCTGCGGCAGGCGACGCGGCAGATACCGGCCCGATGCTTACTTCGGTAGAAATCCGTGAAGGAAAAATAGCAGCGTATAACCTACTTCACAAAACAAAACAACGTATTCCCGACTATACCTTTGTTCCCTCTGTCGTATTTACAATCCCGCATCTTGCTCAAGTAGGGTATACCGAAGAGCGCGCACGCGCAAAAGGTCTTGATTTTGATGTGCATTTCAATAAAACCGATCGGTGGTTTCTTAGCGCGTATAAACTACTCGTCCAAAAGAAAACAGGAAAAATTATTGGTGCACATATCTTGGGCGAGCAAGCAGATGCTCTCATTAACTTTTTTGCGTTTGCCCTGCAACATAAAATGACGGCAGAGGACATTAAAAAACCTCTGTATGTCTATCCGACCGTCCCAGGAAGTGTCGAGCATATGGTTGGATAACAGTTCCTCAGATATTTCTCAGAAAGAGATTGTATTCTGGTATGTAGATTAGCAATGCGCTTATGTAAGGCAAATTGTTTTCCTCGGTTTATCTCTTGACAAAAATTGAGACGTATAATATATTCGAAAGATCGAATATGTACGAACAAATATTTAAACTCCATGCAAAACTGTTAAAAGCATTGGCCCATCCGAAGCGATTGGAAGTTGTTCAATTGCTTCGAGATAAACAGCTATCAGTTTCTGATATCCAAACCATGCTCGATCTTCCTCAAGCAAACTTAAGTCAGCATCTCATGATTCTACGTGATGCGGGTGTTACCCAGACGAGAAAAGAAGGAAAAAATATATACTATTCAATTGCTCATTTTAATTTTATAAAGGCAAGTGATTTGATGCGCGAAATTCTTTTAGAACAACATAAAGACAGCGAGTTTTCCCGGGAGCTGTCCATTGGAATGACATCACTGGTTCCCCTTACCCATGATCCCGTTTGTGGCATGCGGTTGTCGCCGAAAACAGCGTCATATGCATATAGTGTCAACAGAACAAAATATTATTTTTGTGCATCAGGATGTATGAAAGAGTTTAAAAAACGCCCGGAAAAATTCATAAATTAACTATGCAAGAGAAGAAAATTATTATCAGTATTGCATTTATTTCAGCAATTATTCTGTTCGGTGGTGCCGTAATTGCATCAAAATATTCTCCGGGAGCGGATGTAGTTTCCGACGAGAAAGTTGACGTGTTGGTTGAAAAGACTTCTTATGACTGGGGAGAAATAGACATTAATAATGGTACCGTTTCACAGACATTTCCTATCAAAAACAACGGGTCAAGCTCTCTTACACTTCAAAATATTGCTACCTCATGCATGTGTACGACGGCAAAACTTACCTATAATGGTCAGACATCACCCGATTTTGGTATGCACGAAAAATCGAATTATTCTCTGTCAGTTTTGCCCGGAGAATCGGCTGATCTCACCGTGACATTCGACCCGGCATTTCATGGACCGAGCGGAGTCGGACCAATTACTCGGCAAGTCATTGTTGAAACAAATGATCCTGACAATCAACAATTAGAATTTAGCCTTACGGCACAGGTACTATAAATGATGCGTAATTTTTTCTCAGCAAAGAACATGGTAATGCTCGTATGGATTGGCGCTGCATTTGCGGTGGGATACATAGTTAATTATTACAATTTATTTAATATAAATGAGCGGATCGGATTAGAGAAAGAAGTTTTATCTTCTGCAAATTCTCAGACAACAGTCAATGATCTTATGGCACTAGTTGCACCTCACGAAGGATATACGGTTAAGATCTCCTGGGGTGATACGGGGAAGGAGTTGGTTTCTGCGGGTGGTATCGACCTGCAGAAATACACACAAAATTATACGTCTGAGAAAGACAAACAACTTCTTGCCTATCTTACCGAATCAAATATGGATACCATTACCATCAATCGAGAAAATGCCTATTTCTGGGTAAACACACTCTGGGCACTGGGACTGACTGATCAATCAAATGTGTTGACCGATGGAGTAATGGGGACAGAATACAAAAACGATGTGGGCGGTTTTGCATCAACGGGTGGATGGACATTGGGCGTAAAACCGGGAAAAGATCTCTTTGCATCTTCTGAAATTATTCCGTTAACGTCAGAACAGGAAGAACAGGTCATGCGCGTAGCAGAAAACGTGTATCGTCCCTGTTGTGGAAACTCTGTCGCCTTTCCTGATTGTAACCACGGCATGGCTATCTTAGGACTCTTATCTCTCATGGCGCGAGATGGATACTCTGACGAGGAAATGTATGAAGCTGCTTTAGCATTCAACTCGTACTGGTTTACGAGTACCTATGTTGATCTCGCCTATTACTTTCAGACAAAAGAAAACACATCGTGGGGTAAGGTTGATCCAAAACGAGCCCTGTCCGCCGATTTTAGCTCTGCGATGGGATATCAAAAGATAAAACAGCAAATTGGCACTATTCCCGGGACACAAACAGGAGGAGCAAGTTGTGGTGCGTAATTACAAAATTGCAGCTGCTTTGTTTATAACGCTGGTTCTATTCAGCGTTTTTTTATTCACGAGACAGAACAAAAACGATATTACTCATGAACAAACGTCTTCTATCGAACAGGTTGATTCATCACGATTTAGTGAACTGGCGAAACAGGAAAATGCGTTTCTTCTCGATGTTCACATTCCTGAGCAAACGCATATTCCCGGAACAGATGCATTTATACCCTACAACGAAATAGAAAAACATACTGATCAATTACCATCAGATAAAACGACACCAATTTTGGTCTATTGCCGCTCAGGAAATATGAGTAGGCAAGCGAGTGAGACACTCGCCTCGCTTGGATACACGACGATATATGATCTGGAAGGCGGCACCGATCTTTATAAACAACAGGTAGAGATAATTGTTATAACGCCGGAAACACAGGACTTAGGCACCGTTATATACGGTGATGTTGCGAAAACAGAATTTACGCTGACTAATTTTACTCCCGATCCTGTTGAGATTACGAACGTGTCAACGTCGTGTGGATGTACTCAAGCAGAAGTTGAGAAGAAATCTCTTGCCCCGTATGAAAGTACCAGAGTCAACGTCTCATTTGACCCGGCAGTTCATAAGGATGATACGGATTTAGGCGATTTGACACGGACTATTTATATAGAAACAAATAATAGCAATTTTCAAAAAGTTACGGCAGAAATTACGGCAATGGTTGTTAAGAACTAATAAACATGGAAACAAATACTATCTTTCAAATATCGCTCGTGGCCGCGTATATCGCCGGGATTGTTGCACTATTTGCCCCTTGCTGCATTTCCTATTTATTTCCGGCCTATATCGGCAACGTATTTAAAGAACGAAATACCATTCTTGGTATGACGTTTGTATATTCTCTCGGGATACTCACTATCATGCTGCCTATTGTATTGGGAGCCAGAGCTCTTTCAACATTTTTCTTTCGTCTACATGACCAAATGTATATATTTGGCAGTTTTCTCATGATTGTTATTGCTTTTATATCTCTTCTCGGATTAAAACTTCCCATGCCGCAGCTTGGCATACAGATTAAAAATAAAAACGATGTATCGTCAACTTTTTTGTTAGGACTGGTTTCCGGAATAACATCATCGTGTTGTGCGCCAGTTTTGCTTGGTGTTATAACACTTTCTGCGTTTTCACCCACACTTGTTCAATCACTTCTCGTCGGTGTGTTTTATGTATTCGGTATGGTAACGCCTCTCTATATTGCTTCATTTTTTATCAAAGACAGAAATATCTTAGAAAAACCGTGGATTAAGAAACAGGTTAAAAAAGTAACGATCGGTTCTAAAGAATATCAAATCACCGTGGGCAACGTGATCGCCTTTTTCGTATTTTTCAGTGCGGGTCTTGCCATGTATATATTAACGATCATGGGAAAAACGGGTATGAGTACTGCACAGTCAGCCAGTGCTCAATACATACAGTCCATCGCTCTTTCTGTTTCAGCCGTTACGAGTAGATTTTTCATCATTGATATATTGTTTATAGTCGTGTTCGGTTTTGTTATTTATAAATTAATTCGCAGTCATTCAAAATAATTATATGGAAAAAGCGAAGACACAGTATACCTGTCCCATGCATCCTGAAGTTGTGCAAGATCATCCGGGAACTTGCCCGAAATGTGGCGGGATGTCCCTCGTCGCAAAAGCTCCTCGGGATAAAGATCTCGGTCACCACAACCATCACGATCATGCATCTATGATGACGAGTCCCGAGGCAGTTCAGAATTTCCTCAGAAGGTTTTACATTGTTACGGTGCTGCTTGTTCCGCTCGTATTATTGAGTCCTCTCGGTGTTGATTTCTTGGGCATTCCTGATTTTGCGTATAGATCCTATCTATTACTCAGCATTGCAAGCGCCATATTTTATTTCAGTCTCATATTTTTTGAACATGCGCGTCACGAAATCATGGCAAAAAAATATGGCATGATGACGCTCGTTTCCATAGCAGTCGGCGCCGGATATTTATTTTCTGTCGTGTCAACGTTTCTTCCACAACTTGAAGTAGAGTTTTATCTTGAGATTTCTACTCTGATTTGGGTTCTATTATTTGGACACTATCTTGAGGCACGATCATCATCCGCTGCCGGTGATGCACTCAAAGAAGTAGCAAAACTATTACCAAAAGAAGCCCTTCGACTTCGCTCAGGGCAAGCACATGATCAAACAGAAAGAGTTGCAATAGATGAACTAAAAAAGGACGATATTATTATTGTAAAACCCGGTGAGAAGGTTCCGGCAGACGGCGTGATTATAAAAGGAATGGCGAGCTTTAATGAATCGCATCTATCGGGCGAATCAAAACCAGTTGAAAAGAAAGAACAGGACAAAGCGATAGCCGGTGCCATCTGTATGGACAGTACCGTAGAAATTCGTATTGAGAAGATAGGCGAAGATTCGACGATTGGACAGATTCAAAAACTCATTTCCGAAGCCCGAAACAGTAAACCAAGTGCGCAACGATTGGCGGATCGTGCGGCACGATGGCTCACGTTTATAGCCCTTACCGTTTCACTGGCGACGTTATTAACATGGACATTGGTTATTGGTGAGACCGTTGTATTTGCCGTAACACTTGCTATTACCGTTTTAGTTATTGCCTGTCCGCATGCGTTAGGTCTTGCTATTCCGACGGTTTCAACGATTGCTCAGCGGTTATCTTTGAAAAACGGCATATTTATTAAAAATATGGCAAAACTTGAGGTTATTAAAAAAGCAGATTACGTGGTATTTGACAAAACAGGGACATTAACCAAAGGAAAACCAGAGCTTAAAAATTTTAAAATTATGCAAAATGTTCAGGAAGCATCAAAATCGCTTCAGCTGAAATTACCCCGGAGCACGACCGTTGAACAATATATTAAATCTATTGTCTTGACGCTTGAAAATGCCTCTTCTCATGTTATTGCTCTTGAAGTTGCTGAAAAACTTAAGAAAGAAAAAAAGGTCAAAGAGTTATCTTTCAGCACTATTAAGAATATTGCTGGAAAAGGGATATTTGGAAAGATTGATACTCATGATGTTTATATTGGGACGAGAGATTTCATGATTAACCAAAAGATTATGATGTGTGCTGAGTTGGACAAAGATACACAAGGATGGCAGAAACAGGGACAAACGATCGGTTATGTTGCTATAGACGGGAAGCATATTGCATCATTTAGTCTTGCCGACACGGTTAAAAATGAATCTAAAAAGGCGGTAAACGACTTACATAATCTCAGGTTAAAAGTGGCTATGTTAACCGGGGACAATACAGACGTTGCTGCCTCTGTCGCCGATGAAATCGGCATCGACACCGTTTTTGCTCAAGTTCTCCCTGAAGATAAATTCAAACATGTTAAGTCTTTGCAAAACGATGGCCATATCGTCGTTATGGTAGGAGACGGGGTCAATGATGCGCCGGCATTGACTGCCGCGCATGTCGGGGTGGCAATTGGTGCGGGAACTGATATAGCCGTTGAAGCAGGGGATGTTGTATTAACCCAAAGCAATCCGGGAGATATTGTGCGATTAATTATTCTCTCCCGAAAAGTATACCGAAAAATGATAGAGAATCTCTTGTGGGCATTAGGATACAATGTGATCGCGATACCAGCCGCGGCAGGATTATTTATTCCGTTCGGCATTCACTTGACGCCGGAAGTGGGAGCAATCGCCATGAGTTTGTCTTCAGTTGTTGTAGTAGTAAATGCCATGGCACTTCGAAAGGCAAAACTTTCTATTGTCTAACTGCCGGCAGACCACCGAGAAGGAGTGCTTTCATTTAACCCTATCTCTTCAAAACAGAATACTGTATTATTAGTAATAAAAGATATTGGGGGAATTGCAGAGCGTAATTTTATGTGGGAACTGGGGAGGTGAATATATATGAAACATGATGTACAGGGAACTGCCAAAGCAACTGCCGTAACGGTTGCGGTAATCTATATCGTATGTGCGTTGGGGGTTCTGTTATTTTCAAATGTATCTATGACTATTGCTCAATCGTGGTTCCATGGCTTGGATTTGAGCAAAATTTATACCTCTAATGTTACGGTTGGCTCATTTATTCTCGGGTTAGTCACCTCAACGACAGGAGGATGGTTGATAGGCTACGTATTTGCCACTGCCTATAACTACTTTGTTAAGAAGTAGGATTTGATAGGTATAAGCTTACCGTAAAACAAATCTTTCTACTCAAGTTTACCAGGTAAACAGGAGAAGGATAATTGTTGTTACCGGTTTTGCTTCGATTCTGTGATATAATAATCCCTTATGAAAGTAAAAAACTCACTGTCCGATTCAGATCCGAAGAAAGGCGATAAGATTGTAATGCGCCGCGGAAAGCTATTTCGTATTAATAAGCGAAATCCGAGACGTAAAGCACGTCAAGGTTAATTATTTACTTTATAAACTATGGCATCAAAGAAAAAAGGACCACGAAATGTCATTGGGCTTAAGTGCTCTGAGTCAGGCGTGATCAATTACATTACTAGCAAAAATAAAAATAATACCAAAGAGAAAATAAAGCTCATGAAATATTCTCCCCAGCTTCGGAAGAAAACCCTCCACGTGGAGACGAGTAAGTTGAAGTAACTTATCGGTGATACCCCTTATAAGGTTTCTTATCTTTCTTTAGTACAAAAACTTCTCCTGTTATATTATTTGCTTTCTCTGAGCATAAATACGTTGTAAATTTTGCAATTTCTTTTGGATCGATCGCTTCGTCCATATACTGCGGAAAGTATTTTGCATACGCTTCAGTTACTGTATCCGAAGGAGATATGGCATTAACTTGTATTTGTTTATCTTTTAACTCTTCTGCTAAACCTACTGTTACATCCTCTATAGCTCTTTTAGATATAAAGTAAGGGAGCCATCCTTTTGCGCCATTTTCAAATGTTCCTGAAATGTTAATTATCTTTCCGAACTTTGGTATCTTGGGAATAAATGCATGAATAAGTAAAGTGGGAGTGACTATTCCTACATTTAATGTATTAAGAACAACGTTGCGTGAAAATGTTTCAAAATCTTTTCCTGCGTATACTTCCTCTTTTCCATGCCAAATGCCTGCAACATTTACCAAAATGTCAACTTGCTCTGTTTCTATTGTTATGGTTTCAATCAATGCACTTAACGAATAACTATTGCTTAAATCAGCTGGAATAATAGTTCCTTTTCCGCCGACCTTTTTAACTGATTCTAATGTTTTTTTGAGGTTTGTTTTATTTCTAGCCGTTAATGCAGTAAAAGCTCCCTCTTTTGCCAATGCAACAGCAATTGCACGTCCAATACTCGAAGAAGCGCCAGTAATAAATGCATACTTTCCATTTAATTTCATGTAATTTGATTATACTGTTTGTGTCTATAAGAAAAATTACTATTGATTATTTGATCCAATCTCCCTCTGTATATACTCATGTACGCTCGTCCAGTCATCTTCACTTTCTTTCGGCACTAATATATATTGTCCGTTATCACTTCGTGATTCAACAAGTACATTATCATCTGTTAATGAGATAGTTTTAATGGTAAATTCTTGAAGCTTTGGATGCGTATCTACTATAGTCTTAAAATCGCCCGCACCCATGTCAGTCTGCATATCGCGCGTCAGAGAATTCATAAACGGAATTATTTTCGGAATGAAGTTTATTGAAATTACTTTTTCTTTAATTGCTTCAAGAAGAGCCAACTGCCTGAGTGACCGGTTATAATCTCCCCCGTACGTTTTTGATTTCCGTGAGCGGACAAATTTCAGTGCTCGTATTCCATCCATGTGCTCAGTACCTTTTTCAAAGAAAACCGTTTCATATCGGCACGGAAACTGTTCTTCCAGTAAATCTCCCGACATGGTGGCTGTTATCTCTTCAATTTCCTCAGGTGTTTTTTCACAATCATTCCCTTTTTCCTCCTCAAGGGGATATAACGTATCTTCAAATGTGTGAGGAATAGTAACATCGATACCACCAAGGGTATCAATACTTTCTTCAAATCCGGCAAAACTCAAGATTGCAAAATACCGGACGGGTAAACCGGTAATATATTCTGCGGCATATTTTGCCAATTCTCCACCGCCCGCATCACCCGTATAGCGTTCCGGACGGTCACGGTATTGATTTTGGTCACGACCAAACGCATACGCGGCATTTATTTTCCAGAAGACTGCATCGCCGTTTTTACCCAATGGTAAAGGAACCCACATATCACGCGGAAGAGAAATTAAATCTATTGCCGACTCACGCGGACGAATATGAGCTACGATCATCGTATCGGTTAAATAGCCACCGTCGTGCCCGCCGCCGCCATACCCCATGAGCAAAATACTGTATGGGGAAAGAGGGTCGGGTGTGGGAGTTGGTGTTGAACGATCAAAGATTTTTCTGACGGTAGTTGGCTTAACGACAATCATATTATATCTCTTGATAAGAGAGGTGATGCCGCCACCCAGCATGAGTCCCAAAATGACCAGTATGAGCAGAATGATTTTCTTTTTCATGTGGTTAGTCTATCAACACGACTCTGTTTTCTGTTCTGCCGTCTCGATTTGTTCCCGGGTAGTGGAATCATTGAGTTTTTCCTCTACATTCATATTTTTTCCCGTAAAAATAACAACACTTTGGTAAGGTTGTATTTTCTTATCTAAAATGTTTTCTACCAGAGCGCCATCTATATAACCGGTGACCGGTTCTTCCAATTCGTAACCAATATTGGTAAATAAATCACGCCAGTAAGCGTTGTTTCGATGGACATGCACAACATTTCCAATACCATCATGCAAATGTGCCTTTTCCTCTTGTTCATCTTCTTCATGCTCTTCCTCTTTTTCACTGCAGGGCTCGATATGCATAAATTTCAAATCTGAAAAATCAACTTTCTCATTGTTGTTGTATACGATAAAACCTGCATGATAATGAACTTCTTCAGTATTCTCTGACTTTGGCTGAAAAGCGTTATAGAAAAACAGAACAATCAGTGCAGCAATAATACCAATAGCGATTCCGGATTTTTTCATACCGGAATTATATCATAGAAAAATTGTAGTGACGCCATTTATGGCGTCCTTATCTTGATGCGATAAATCGCATCACTACATAATTTCGTTGTACTTTTTATATTAAAGAGGTATGATGTGCGACACTTCTATGCTGCCCCAAAAACTCGCTTTTGTCGACATTGAAACAACCGGCATGAGTCCCGTGTATGACCGGATTATTGACATTGGAATCATTCGTGTTGAAAACAGTACGGTTGTTGAACAATACAATCAGCTCGTTAATCCCCACATACCCTTTTCTCCTTTTATTCAATCTATGACGGGTATTACTCCTGAATATCTTGAAGATGCTCCCGCTTTTGAAGACATATATCCAACTATTTATGAGCTGCTCAAAGATACGGTATTTGTTGCACATAATGTCCGATTTGATTATGGGTTTTTACGAAATGAGTTTAAAAGATTTGATATTTCGTTTTCATCAAAACAACTCTGTACGGCAAAATTATCAAGGAGATTGTACAGCAGATATCGAAGACATAATTTATCAGCCCTCATTAACCGGTTTGGATTTACGTGTGAACATAGGCACCGGGCATTTGACGATGCGCAGGTGTTATGGCAGTTTTATCAAAAAATCATGCATGAATTTCCTCCCGAGAAAATTACGGTAGCTATTGATCATATTCAGAAGCGTCCCACTATTCCCAACCAACTTGATCCGGGAGTCGTCGATACGCTTCCCGAAACGAGTGGCATCTACTTTTTTTACGACAAAGAAGAGAATCTTCTTTATATCGGCAAAAGCAACAATATTCGAAGTCGCGTCCTCTCCCATCTTTCAAGTGATTATCAATCGGGAAAACAAATGCAAATGGTCAAACACATTGCCCGTATTGATTTTGAAGTGACCGCAGGCGAATTGGGAGCGCTTATTCGAGAATCGTATTTAGTCAAAAAACTAAACCCCATTTACAACCGACAACTCAGAAGAAATCGAAAACTTATTATTTTGAAAAAAATAACGACGGACTCAGGATATGATTCAGCAGTGCTTGAGACCTTAACTCATATTGACCCGGATGATATCAATCATATCATCGGTATTTTTCCGTCTCTTAGACGGGCGAAAAATTTTCTCGTCTATTTGCGTGAGAAGTATTCGTTATGTGAAAAGATACTAGGAATGGATGCATCAAAAGGTTCCTGTTTTTCTTATCATCTGGGAGAGTGTCGGGGAGCCTGTATTGGAGTGGAACCAGCGAGAAAATATAATGCACGCTTTTTGCTTGCCTTTGCTGAAAATAGAATAAAGCCGTGGTACTTTGATGCACCGATTAAAATTGTTGAGAAAAATGATAATGAAGAACTGGTTGAGACATTTATTGTCGATAAGTGGTGTTTGATACGGCAAATGGTTTCAAATCGACAGCAATCATCGATTCCCCTAGAGCCCGTATTTGACATGGATATGTACAAAATTCTCACCCGACGGTTACCTCACCTGTCCTACGGTTTACACCGAACGTAGTAAATACTCTTGAATTACCTTAATTTTGCTTAAATAATTGTTAAACATATCAACGTAGGGACCTTTGCGATCGTTTGTGTCACCATAATTATTTGAGAGTGCTTCGTATTCATAGGCCGGAGTTACCAGATCACCTGCTAAAATCCACGGTTTATTAATGCCGGTCGATGTCAAGTTGCCCGCAGTATTTTCAACCATGGCAATCCAAGCTCTTTTTTTTGGATCTCTGCAAAACATATAATAGAACTGGCCATTATGAGAGGCGATGATATCGACATAAATCGTACCGTACGTATCTGATTTTTTTGACCACGACGCAATATGATGTTTGAAATCGGGCGCTTCGCTTTCGTCATTAAAATATATTTCATCAGGAGCAAGTCTATCTCCCGGACCAGGATAAAAATTGCCTTTCAAAGCTTCTGGTTTTCCAGAGGTTCCAACATACTGCTCGTTGCCGATCCGCTCCCGCGCCGTTCCCGCAAAAATGAGCTCGTGATATTCGATGTATTTCGGTATATTATCTTCTTCAATAAATTCAAAAGCCTTTTGTAGTGCAAGACAGGCAGTAATGTGTCCATGCTCAAGACCTTTTGCCTGCCAATCGAATGCGCCGTTTTTAAGTGTATAATCATGTAAAAACCGCCATACTCCCTGTGATTTACTCCGGTAAAATGAGCGGATGACCGGATTATCATCACCGATCTGAATATACCCAATAACTGCGATCCTGTTGTCGATCAAATAATAAAGATCAGATAGCCAAATAGTTCCATTGGGAAAATTGAGTTCGTAGCGAGGTACTAAATCTGCCTGATTAATATGACGATGTTCGAGCGTTTCATTGACAAAGGGTGTACCATCGATGACAGATATCTTAAAAATTGCTGATGCCTTTTCGGGCGGAGTTGTTTTCACCGGCGGAAAAAAGGAGGTTACGTCATTCATGACTTTGTTATAGCACAGTGGCTGAGAGATAACAATATTGAAAATAGCCACTAACCATTAGTAGTTAGCCACTAGGAATTCACGATACGGTAAAGGACTATCACTGATCAGTATGTTTTATAAACAAAAACTGATTATTTTGGAACGTTTTTGGATGAAACAGTGCATAAGAGCCTGTTAACCTTTTTCCTTTCAAAGTAAATTTATACTCAGTATCGGTCCGCTTCTCTAGTTCATAATTGCCGTTGTCCCATATCGTTACTTTTCCAGCACCGTAATTTCCTTCTTCAATTTCTCCTTCAAAATCTATGTATTCGATAGCGTGATCGGGTGTTTGAATTGCCAATCGTTTCTCGTTTGGTTTTTCGGGGGGTCCCTTGGGTACTGCCCAGCTTTTTAAAATCATGGTGCTTGTAGAGTCGTTACTATCTTCAGGCATTTCAAGTCGAAAATCCCAATGAAGGCTAGTTGCGTGGTGTTCATGGACGACAAAACGGAGATGCTTATTCATAATCGGCACTACGATTAATACGTTACCTTATTTCCAGAAGGGACAATTTCAATCCAAATTTCTCCTCGGACAAATTGGATTTCTTTTCCATTTTCATCGAAGAATCTTGTTCGCGCGGTTCTTGATTGCTTTGACCAGGTTCCGTCAATGACTTCTCCATTCTGGAAAATTAACGCATCATCGGATCCAATGGTGTCATAGAGAAGATGCTTATGTTCGTCGATACCGCTTGTTTCTTCAGAGAACTGAATGACCACATTTTTTGCTGTCAGTTGTTGATCAATCTCAAGGTCTTTGTGCGGTTGTCCGCCATTGACGCGTTTATAAACATTTTGGACGGCATCATATTCCCACGTGACATCGAAGTCGGTATACCCATTCCAGAAATACAAATCTATTTGATCTAGGGTTCCGCGGTCGCCGGGGTCAGCTTCATCTTCAAATTTCCACGAGGTAAAGTTTTTATCCCACGTTACACCGTCTTCGTCCACATTTGTCCAATTACGATCTTTGGCAATATCGAACAGATTATTTGAGACACATACCATTTGGTGCTCTGTGGCGACCGGGCGGCCGAGTCGGTCAGGGTTTCTATAGCAGCTGGGAAAACTAATGCCGAACTGATCCATATCTTTGATGCCGTATCGATCAATCTGACACAGCGCCTTTGCCCGCTCGTCAACAGTTGGATCACTGCAAACGCCGGCGCCGCCCACGTGATTATAGAGCGCGTCATATTCTGAGACCCAATCGACAAAGTAGGTGCGTGCGGATCGTACCGGGGCAAACTCCGTTTTTTCTGCAACACCGCAGTAAAACAATCCCATAAATCGGGTAATACCACCTTCAGCTACTGCTTCATAGATAATATCTGCTTTTGATATCCCAGACTGGGGACGGGCATCAACTGAATTCTCAAGCATGACCGCCAGAGGGCGGCGCTTTTCCCAAATGGCGCGTTCAGGTTTCGTGTAGAGTTTTCCATTTAACGGACATGCTTCAGTTTTAGGAAGAGACTCGTCAACTTGAAAATTTTCATCGCCGACAATCTCATCCACTTTCTCATCGATAGATACCGATTCCCGTTTTGCCCCGAAGTTCGTAAATAACGCATATGAAACTCCCGTACTGACCAGATAGAGAATCAACGCACCAATAAAGATAAATATGTAGTTTTTAGATTGATTGCTCATGAGAGTTGTTTTGCTTTTTTGAGTGCTTCTTCCTCGTCTTTTGAAAGGTCAAATTCAATACCTTTGCCCTTTTTAATCAGCTTGGCATACCAGCGTGTACCGCTTCTTCCTTGTAGAGATGTAAGGATAATACCACTATTATTTTGGTCAAGCAAACTCACGACAAAACTTTGTTCGCCGCCGGTATCGGCAAAGGGATTATAGCGTAACAGTCCTATTTTTTGAATCTGAAACTGGGATTTTCTCTCTTGCTCTCTCACTCTTTGCTCAAGCTGAATAAATCCGTCCTGATTGCCTTTTGCTTGACTAATCAATTTATCCAACATACTGGATAATGTTCTTCGATCAGTCAGTCTAACCAGACTATTATAATGGTGTGTAATTTGAAAAAGAAAATAGGTTACGCCGGCAAGCCAGATAACGAGCAATAAAAAAAATATAATAGAGACGATGCCGAATTGTTCACTCATAGGTTAATTGTAATTGGTGAGAGAAGATGAGTCAATAATGTATAATACGAAATGAGTTCTCTATTCAATTATGACCAGGAAAACTAAAAAGAAAAAAATTATTTCTGACTACCGGAGAAGACTACAGATTCTCGAAGCTCGGGAGCGTCGAAACCAAGTACGGCTAGACGAACCGGTTAAACAAGAAGATGCTCAAGAAAACAAGCTGTCTGCACAGACTAATCAAATTAAGCGCGTTGTCCTGTCTTCACTCGAGAGAGAACAGCTTGAGAAAAATACAGTGTATTTTGCACGGGATTTGAAAAAAACACTCGTGTTATCGGTGATCGGTTTAGGCGTTATCTTTGGATTGTACTTCTTTACTTTCCTCTAAAGAGACTTTTTCTCGTATCTTTATATGATAAAATAGGAGAACTCGGAGAGTAGCGCAGCTGGCTAGCGCGCCTGCTTTGGGAGCAGGAGGTCCCGGGTTCGAATCCCGGCTCTCCGACCCTTCGCTATCGCTCAGGGCAAGCCCTTAAGTTTGGAGTCAAGCTCAATGAGCGTACGATTAATATGTGGTTTGTGTATATACTATGTTGTAAAGATGAAAGTTTTTACATTGGAATGACAGGGAATTTGGAGAAGCGTCTTTGGGAACATAATAATCGAGTAGGAGCTTTATTTACACGAAATAGATTGCCGGTAAGACTTGTCTATTTTGAAGAATTTGAAAGCAAATTTGATGCGGCGAAACGTGAGAAAGAAGTAAAAGGGTGGAAAAGAGATAAAAAGGAAAAGCTTGTTACTAGTTTTCAAGGTTTACCTTGAGGAACGTAGTGACGAAAGGCGGGCGTAGTTCAGCAGTAGAATGTCTCCCTTCCCCGCCTGCAAACGCATATGCGGGTGTAGCTCAATGGTAGAGCGCCAGTTTTCCAAACTGGTGACGAGGGTTCGATTCCCTTCACCCGCTCAAATTTGCATTGCGGGCAGGCAAGGAGAAGGTCGTGGGTGCGAATCCCATCGCCCGCTCATATTATGAACAAACTCCGTGTGGGATGGTTCAGTTTTACCTGTTGTGAAGATTCAACAATTCTTTTTACAGAATTACTCAATACCCATTGGGATGCGTGGAAAGATAAGCTTGAATTTGTGAACGCCCGCGTACTCAAAACAAATCGAGAACTCAAAGATTTAGATATTTCATTTGTTGAAGGTGCTATTTCTTCGGAAGAGCACGTCAAAAAATTGCAGGATATTCGAGCAAATTCAAAAGTACTTGTCGCCATCGGTGCGTGTGCGGTGACGGCCATGCCCTCTGGTTGGCGCAATACATTTGATGAAAAAACAAAACAGGAAATTCAGTATCTTGTTGATCGTTTTTCTCATCTTCCGCGGGTTGAACCACTGTCAAAGTTCGTGAAAGTTGATGATGTTGTGCCCGGGTGCCCAATGGATGAGAATACATTCTTAGCAGTATTAAACAAGTATATTCAATCTAGTCATTCCGGACTTGATCCGGAATCTAAATAATTGTATAGATTCCCGCTTTTGCGGGAATGACATTTTGACAAAGCGATTATGCATACTGGAAACTTAGATTTAACTCTCGACCAAATAACCAAAATCGAAGGCCATGCGACGTTGTCACTAAAATTGCGTGATGGAAAAGTTGAGGAGCTTAAGTTTAGTATTGCGGAGTTTAAGCGATTCTATACCCAGGCAGTTCGGGGAAAACCAATTTTAGCTGTTCCTCAGATGGTTGCGCGCATATGCGGGACGTGCAGCAATGCACATTTACTCTGTTCGATTAAAACTATTGAAGCTTCCCAGGGAATTGTTCCTTCACGACAGACAGTATTGCTGCGCAGGCTACTGAATAACGGTTTGATCATTCGTGATCATGGATTGCACTTGTACATTTTTTCGCTCCCTGATGTATATCAAAAAGATTCAATTTTTGATTTTGAAGATACGAATCCCGAGCAGCATGAACTTGTCCACGATGCGTTTGCCGTGAAAGAATCGGGAAATCAGCTTGCCATTTGGTCGGGAGGCAGAAGTGTTCATGCGCCGAGTCCGACGATTGGCGGTTTTTCAACATTCCCCGATGAATCAAAAAAGAAAGACTTGATTGAAAAGTTGCAGCAGGCGCGACCAAGGGTTTTAAAACTGATTAAAATCTTCAAAGATTGTTCGTTTAATCAAATTGAGAACTTCTCATTTTCCGGATTACAAAGCCCGGATTACAGTTTATTAGACGGAGATATTATTGCTGCCGATGGTGGATCGGTGGTACCACATGACTATGCTAATTATTTAGAACATACGGTGATTCCATATTCTCAAGCTTCAGGATATAAGTTCAAGGGAAATACGTTCATGGTTGGTGCATTGGCGCGGCTCAATCTTTCCCGTCAATTTCTCCATCCGAAAACAAAAATAGATGCCGCCGATGCGTTATCCGTTTTCCCGTCCAAAAATATCTTTCATAATAATCTGGCACAAGCAATCGAAATACTCCATGCCATTGATGAGTCAGTGGATATTCTTAACGGTTTAACTATTCTGCCGGAAAAACCGGTTACTCATCCGGTTAAGGCAGGTGTGGGAGTAGGTGTAATTGAAGCACCACGGGGTACCTTATATCATCGGTATGAAGTTGACGAGAAAGGAATTGTTCAAAAAGCCCGTATCATCGTTCCAACCGGACAAAACCAAATTGCCATTGAACAATCGTTACTCCATTTTGTTGAAAGCCATTCAGACATGGAGAAAGAACAACTGTCATTTGAGTTTGAAAAAATCATCCGTGCATTTGACCCCTGCATGAGCTGTGCAAGCCATTTTTTGAAAGTGAAGATGACATGAAGAAAAATATCTTTTTATGGGGACTCTATGACTTTGCGAATACACCTCTAACTGCGGCGATTGGAGGCTTATACTTGGCTCAATGGGTAGTACTGGATAATCACCTCGATGATATTTGGTATGGTAGCGTGTTCACGTTATCAACGATTTTTCTTCTGGTGACTTCACCATTTTTGGGTGCCTGGTCGGACCAAGTTGGTAAAAGAAAACCCTTTATTAACTGGATGACCTATATTTTAATAATCGCGGGAGTATTACTTGGATTTACCGCAGCATCTTCTTTTTCACCTTTCACCAGAGTAATTATAGTTTTGTTTTTGTTCTTTATTATTCAGTATGTTTATCAAACAAGCCTTATCTTTTACAATGCTTTGCTAAAACAACTATCTACTTCCAAGACAATTGGAAAAATTTCCGGAATCGGACAATTTTTTGGAGAATTGGGTTGGCTCTTAGGCCCAGCGATTTTACTTCCTTTTGCGACGGGAAAAATAACTTTATGGGGAGAACCCGGCAGAGCACAAGTGTTTCTTCCAGCCGTTATAATTCTTGCAATTTTAGGATTGCCGATGGTTTTCTGGTTTAAAGAGAAGCAAGTTACCCCTGAAGAAAAAAAGACAAGTTTCAGAGCCATTTATAACAAAACCATCCAGGGATTGATGGCACTGTTTAAAGAAAATAAAAACGCAGCACTATTTTTATTGGCTTTTATGTTTGTCTCTGACGCACTCTTAACGGCCCAGCTCTATTTTGCTATTTATTTAGATCAACTATTTAGGATAGGGGATACTCAGAAATTGGTAGTACTCGCGGCAATGGAAATCGTTGCAATTCTCAGTGCATACGTTATAGGAAAGCTCAGTGACCGGTATGGGATAAAGAAGCTACTTGTTTTGTCCTGTTGGATTCTCTTTTTCGGATTCTTTACCGTGTCCATAAACTCATCTTTACCAATTATCTATGTTTTGGCCTCTCTAATCGGTCTGGGCATCGCCGGTTTCTATGTGACCAGCCGGGCGTTGTTACTAAAAATTTCTCCAATCTCGCAACAGGGTGAATATTTTGGTTTTTATTCTACTTTTCAGAAGTTCGCTTCTATCATAGGGCCATTAGTTTGGGGAGTTACGACATTAGCTCTGAAAGATTATGGAATATTTAGATATCGCGTAGCTTTTCTGGCGCTAGCATTTTTAATGCTCATCGGTACACTCATGATGATCCGGGTCCATGATCGAACTGAGAAAGGTTTTAACTACGGATGAATTTGAAAAAATCATCCGCGCGTTTGACCCCTGCATGAGCTGAGCCAGCCATTTTTTGAAGGTGAAGATGTTATGACCGATACTAAAATTGCTATATTTAAAAATAAGGAGATACGAAAAACTATTCACAAGAATGAGTGGTGGTTTTCGGTTAATGATGTTATTCAAGCACTAACAGACTCGAATGATCCTGCCCAATACTTCAAACGCATAAAGATGCGTGATGAGGAACTTCAAAAATTAATCGAGGAAGGGGGGGTACAATTTGTACCACCCCTTATGTTAGATATTGAAACTGTTGGTGGTAAACAAAAAGCATACTGCTGGAATACAGAAGGTATATTTCGTCTGGTTCAATCAATCCCTTCCCCAAAAGCCGAACCTTTCAAGCGCTGGCTGGCAAGAGTTGGCTACGAGCGGGTACAGGAAATTGAAAATCCTGAACTTGCCATGAAACGCACGAGAATGCTGTATAAGCTAAAAGGGTATCCTAAAGACTGGATTGAAAAACGGATGCGCGGGATTGCAATTCGAGAAGAATTGACAGATGAGTGGCAAAAACGGGGAGCTAAAGCACAAAAAGACTACGAAATTCTAACGGCAGAAATTTCCAAGGCAACGTTTGGGGTTACCCCAAGCCAATATAAAAAGTTGAAAGGATTGAAACGGGAAAATCTGCGCGATCACATGGATGATTTTGAACTGATTTTCACCATGCTGGGGGAACGAGCTACTACCGAGATTCATCGCGTCGAAGATTCTAAAGGAATGCCGAAACTTGAAAGAGATGCAAAAGCAGGTGGTGATATTGCCGGCGGTGCGCGTAAGAATCTCGAGAAGCGACTTAAACGGTCGATTGTTTCCAAAACGAATTATTTACCAGAGAAGTAAAATAGAAACATTGTTTCCGTGCGTTTGACCTCTGCAAGAGCTGCGCCAGCCCTTATTTCCCGCACGGTAACCGTTGGATATCCATACCGTGACGGTACGGTGAGATCGCCGTGAAAAGCTTGTCCTGACAAGCCGTTATGGATAGTAAAAATGGGTACCGTGAGACGGTTTATTTCCCGCATGATTTGACGTCTTTTTTGTCCTTCAAGACGCGTCTGAGGCCTCAAGGTCGATTACTACTCGCGCTGTTAGGCGGCATATTAGGAAACAAAACGGTATAGCTTGATTGATGAAATCATTAATAAAATAGGAACAACAAAAGGTAATAGTACGAGATAAAGAAAATAATACAGAACATTTTTTCTTACTGTTTGAGTGCTAAGTACAATATAGTTAAGAACAAAAAAGCCAAAATATAGAACCCATCCTATAATAGCTTCGCTGACGGTGTTAGTTGGGCAGTTTAAATCGAAAGGGTGAGGATATTTTCCACTTTGAATAATTCCATCCTGAATACATATACCCGAGAACCAGGATAAAACAGATAGCAGGAGATGAAGTAGGATGTACGGGAATAGTGCGAGAAGTAATTTTTTTAGTGTAACCGACAAATCCAGTTTCATATAAAATCATGTTACTCTCTTCTATTAACATGCGCAATCGGCGTTAACAGAGCTGTTTAATGTCGCAAGGCTTGTTCTCGCTTAAAAAGTTTACCCGAGAAGAATAAATAATAAGTTAAATATGACGAGAAGTATATACTTTGCAGATCTTCGCCAGCTAAGAATTATATAGTTCGCGAGGAATAGTGCTATTGATAAACTCCAACCTACTATAACTGATGTAATGCTATTTGATCTGCAAGGATCAAGCGGGTGAAAATAAGTTATTCCCGGTTGAGATGCACAGCGTACAACTGTTGCAGTCGAGATAGTAAGAAAAATGGTAAGTAGTGGAGGTATAAGTGAAAGTAAGACTTTTTTGATTGAAAAAGAGAAATCCATATTTCTATTTTAGACGGCAACTACGAGTGTTGCAACTACAGTTTCGATATAACATCGACAACTTGTTGAATTAGGTGTTTTGATTGTCCTATAGGAATCCCTATAATTTTTACTCTGTGTACTTTCCCAACTTTCATCATCAATTGTAAATCCATAAACAAATCATAATCATGTGGTGTTATCATGGTCTGTTTCTGAAACGCATCGAGCGAATTAAAAGCGGTCACTTTATCTATTTCCACAACAGTATCCAGGATTACCAGTTCTTTTTCTCCCTGCCACCAGTTTTCCGTCGGGTCAGCATGAATAAATTGTATCTCCGGAAACAGTTTAGAAAGTTCTGGAATGAGAGAGGGAGCAGCATTGTCGACAGCCGAGATTTCGTTTCCAAATACAAAAATTTTCATAACGTTGTGTTGGCAAGCCGTATCGCGAGTTTCGTGTAGTGTTCAAGGTTCATTACTTGTTGTTCAGTCAATACTTCGCAGAACTGGTTCCAGTGGAAGGAAACCTTACGATTTAGTAAACGGTCAACAGTAAATGGCAAATAGAAGTACGGTATTTGAATAGTTTTAATTATTGGCTTTCCCATCATGAGTTTACCATTTCGCATAAGTAATGGATTCGTTTCTACTTCTATTAACTGTTGACTGTTTGCTGTTTGCTGATTTATAACTTTTCCCCATGAGATTCGACACGCATCCATGGTTTCAAGCGTGTGTTCAACGGTATGATGGCCGGTTCGGGTAAATACGTTGAGAACATGGAAGGTATGGTGAGGAACGGCTCCTTGAGGGATTTTGCCCATGAGCCACCGAAGATCATTTTGCTTTAATCGTTTTTTGAGCATATGATCCTCAACGAGGCATTTCCAGAATCCCTTCATAGAAACGGTAGTAAGGAGGGGATTACCAATCCAATATGCTTCAACAACGTGTGGGTCGAACGGGTCCTTGATATTGTTTTCGTATGCAATAAAGCGAAGATATACGTAGAGTGTGTGAAAATCCTTCATGAAAGAAACCAGCTCGTCACTGCCAATATTTTCCTGTTTGTAGGCGATAATTGCCTCTGTTTTATCAGGACCACAGTACTGGAGTGAGTTGGGCGGGTAGGAGTAATTGATACACTTTAGAAGTCCGTCATAATTCATGATCGCTTAAAGAATGTATTCCTCAAGTGCGGAAGGTAGGTGATAATCGTAACGCCGGCAACAAGCAGCGCATAACTTTGTACATTGGCCGTGGATATCCCTTGGTGTTGAAGTCCAAATTGAAGAAGAGACGTGATAGGTGCAGAAAGTACTAAAATCGAAGACGCTGTTGTAACCGGAATATATTGAAGTGATGTATAGTACGTTACGACATAACCTACCAGAAGAAGGCTGCTTGCCAAAAAAGCAGTAAAGAGAGAGGGGGTCCATTGAGTTACCAACCCCAGCTTTCCCGTTACAACCAGAATACCGAACAAAATAATGGATCCAAAAAACATTCGTCCCCATGCAACGACCATTCCTGGAACATTTTTTATTGTTCTCTTGGCAATGATATTTTCAACTGCCCATAGAATCGTTGCTGCAAGAATCATAAGCTCTCCTGTTCCGCCGGTAAATCGTATACCCGTTGTCCATAATACTCCCCACAGTACCACGACATAGCCGATCATTTGGGCAATAGAAAGTTTTTCGCGGAGAAACGGAATTGCCAACAATGCAATCCAGATAAAAAGCGTTTTATGAAGAATTGCTCCCATCCCGGCCGATGTCATCGAAAGTCCCGTAAAAAACAGAGCAAAGGGAATGCTTCCTCCCACGATACCAATGAGAATGAGTCGTACCCAATCAGGTCTGGTAAGTTTTTGAATTTGATGAATATATCTGGATCGGAATACAAATAGCGAGAGAACGGCTGCGACAAATATATTTTTAAGAGCGGTGAAAACAACCGGATCCATAGACGACACAAGGATTTTAGATATAAATATAGAAAATCCCGATATGAGTGCAGTTCCCAGAGCTAATTGAATTCCTTTATTCATAATGGTTATGTAATTACTGCAAGAGTTTTTCGTAAATCTTCAGCCTTTTTCTTTCCAATTTTTTCTACTGCCATATTACCATATACCAGCAGGTAGTCGCCAGGGGAAACTTTGATATCCCCCAAACGAATCCTGCTTCCCGTTTCGGTGATCGCTTCATCTTTCAAAACTTGTTTTATTTTTTTTGGTATTGAAAAACACATATGCAAATCAGAATTGACAAACAGATACGCATGTTTGAATACAAACTTCAGCATTCGGATCATGGCGGCAGGGTGAGGCACATACGCTAAACGTTCCAACCAATTCTTGGCACTGTGTTTGGTCCAATCCCTCACATTCATTATAGGGAGCCAGCCATTTTCCGCCAAAGTTCTCACATGATTGTTGTGTTGAATTGTCAGCGGGGACTGTTTGTTCCATCGGTGTTGTTGAGGTAATGGGTTGGATGAAGTGTCTGCCGGACTTGGTCACACAAATGGAAGGATAACTCTCTTGCACAGGGTTTCCCTGCGTGATACATTCCTCAAACGTTGTTGGTTCTTGTTTATTGAATGATTTCTGGTATTGCATGCCAAAATAGAAAGCGACAAAAGGTAACAGTATAAAAATTGACATTGCAATATATTTTACTATCAAAATAGTTTTGGTTTGTTGAAGATTTGAATCCATATTACTCGTTATTTTTCACAATCCCCCGGGCAAAAAAGCCGGCCACAATCAGTCGTTAATTTTTTGGTCGGAGTACAAGATTCATACTTTTCACATACGTTATCTCCACATGTTGTACAAGCGGTTATGGGATTGTCGTTGACATCATAATAAACTGAGCATTGGTGTCCTTGCTGTATAGGTGTTATGGAGGTTGGATTATTATCCAAAAAGCGGAAGGTGGAGAGGATTTGAGTAAAAAGTGTTTCTTTTTCTTCTTTACTATAGAAATCTTCATGAAATCTATTAAAACTGACATTTAGTTTGAAAATAAAACCGTCTTTTTGAGAAATTACACGATGTGCACTATATACACCCTCATCAATAGTGATTTCTTTTGCTGGATTTCCAGATAAATTAACCGGGGTATATTGATCTGGATTTGTGCATCCCTCTTTATCTTCAGAACACTGAATACTGGTTAAATACTCATCAATTGATTCATGTTCATTATCTACGGTGACTGCTAAAAAATCTCCAACTGTTTCATCAGCGCCTTTAGGGAAAAATCCAACATATAAATAGTAAAATGAACGGTTCGGGTTTGCATTATCGCTAATATTAATTTCAAGCCTATCTGGGTATTTGAACTCAAAACCCAATTTTTCATTCCTATACGTTTTCCAATTTGATATATCGTCTATTGTTTGAGAAGTTATAGGTTGATTTGATGGAGACCACCATTTTCCGGGCTTGTCACATTTGTCATCACACATGAAGAAATTACACAACTTTCCTGTCGTATTTTCACATACATCTTTACTCGTAAATTGTTGGTCCATAGATTGATCGCTATTTGAATTGCTGTTACTGTTTCTCATATACTC
>Ga0209211_10002673_pt1 | contig 30352 bp, 34 predicted proteins | sample RifGroA2_FD_183992 | JGI IMG/M metagenome (GOLD analysis project Ga0209211, IMG submission 183992) | Groundwater microbial communities from Rifle, Colorado, USA - Groundwater A2 (SPAdes) (version 2) | ecosystem: Environmental > Aquatic > Deep subsurface > Groundwater | place: Rifle, Colorado...
TCTTTTCTTTCACTCCAAAGAATTGAAAGGAGTGACATTTGACGAATTAAAGGAAGGCGATGCCCTTACCTTTGAAGTCGCGAATGGAGAAAAGGGCCCGAGCGCCGTCAATGTGTCGCGAGCCTAAGCTCCGATTATCAAAAAACCGTCCCGCTCTTGAGCGGGACGGTTTTTTGTTTGGCTTATTTTTTGTTTCTGATATTATGTAAGAACGATAATGTCTAAACTTATTTTTGACATAGAAACTATAGGAGAAAATTTTGACGAGCTTGATTCGGCCACCCAAGAGGTTCTTACCAAATGGATAAAAAAGGATTCCGAAAGCGAAAAAGAGTACGCGCAAGCTTTGGAGGAGTTGAAAAGCGGGCTCGGCTTTTCTCCTCTGACGGGACAAATAGTCGCCATCGGCGTTTTGGATTACGATAAGAATCAGGGCGTTGTTTATTTCCAAACGCCGGGGGAAAACTTCAAAGAATTCCAGGAAGAAAACATAATTTTCAAGCCCTGTTCGGAAAAAGAAATGCTGGAAAATTTTTGGAAAGGGGCGGAAAAATACAACGAATTCATCACTTTCAACGGCCGAGGTTTTGACGCGCCGTTTTTGGCGGTTCGTTCGGCGGTTCACAAAATCAAAGCCTCCAAAGACTTAATGTCCAACAGGTATTTAAGCAGCCAGAAATTCGGCGCAACCCACATTGACCTTTTTGACCAGCTTACTTTCTACGGCGCCGTCAGGCGAAAAGGCGGATTGCACTTGTGGTGCCGGGCGTTTGGAATCATTAGCCCCAAAGCGCAGGGCGTGACAGGAGACGATGTCGCCAGGCTGTTCAAAGAAAAAAAATACAAAGAAATAGCCAGATATAATGTTGGAGACTTAAACGCCACCAAAGAGCTTTACGATTATTGGAAAAATTACATAAAAATCGGCTAAATTTATCAAGCCTAGTTTTGGCTTTACCGCAAGCTTTTGATGACTCCTAAACTTATCAGGCTCAAAAAAATTATCAGTAGGAATCCGAGAACGAACTTTATGGAATGTTTGTTGAACATAGACATAATTCCATTTTAGCATAAAAAATTCTTATGAAAAATTTATTGATAGACACGCACGCTCATGTTAATTTCAACGACTTCAAAGATGATTCGCGTGAAGTTGTAAAAAAATCGTTGGATGAAAATATCTGGATGATAAACATCGGCGCGGAAAGCAAAACTTCCAAACGGGCGGTAAAGATGGCGGAAGAATATAAAGAGGGCGTTTATGCGGCGGTCGGTTTGCATCCCAGTCATCTGGTTGAACAAGAAGTGGAATATGAAGAAAACGGAGAAATCGTGAAATACAATTCCAAACCGGAAAAGTTTAATTACGATTTTTATTTGAATTTGGCCAAAAACAAAAAAGTGGTCGGGATAGGGGAATGCGGGCTTGATTTTCACAGAATTGAAAATCAAGCAAGTGAAAAGCCTGCCTCGCCGGCAGGCAGGTTAAAAGTGAAAAGTCTTAAAGAGAAACAAAAAGAGGTTTTTATAAAGCATTTGGAGTTGGCGAAGGAAGTAAATAAACCTGTTATCATACACTGCCGAGACGCTCACGGCGACTTATTGGACATTCTTAACTTGGAAGCTAAACTTCCAAGCGGCGTGATGCATTTTTTTACCGGCACTTTGGAACAGGCGAAAAAATATATTGAGCTTGGGTTTTATATTTCTTTTTCAGGGGTTATTACTTTTGCAAAAAATTATGATGAATTGGTAAAACAAATTCCGTTGGAAAAAATTCTTATTGAGACCGATTGCCCGTATGTCGCGCCTGTTCCGCATAGAGGTAAAAGAAATGAGCCACAGTATGTAAAATATGTGGCCAATAAAATCGCAGAGTTGAGAGGTATGATTTTTGAAGAAGTGGTTGAACAAACAACAAAAAACGCGCGAGAATTGTTTGGAATATAATATGAAAAAATCCGTTTGTTTTTTTCAAATCACCCATTTGCTTTGTTGTCAAATTTTGGTAAAGTAAAGATATGTTAAAATTTGATAAAGAAAAATTGAATGATTTTGCTGAAAAAATCGGCATTAAATTCACGGTGTTGTTTGGTTCGCGAGCCGGCAAAAATGTCACGGATGAAAGCGATTTTGATATTGCCGTGTCTTTAAAAGACGGCAAGAGCATTTTTAACGACACGGAAAAATATTCAGAAATGCTGGAAAATTTTGCGAAAATATTTTCCGTGAATGAAGATAAAATTGATCTTACCGACTTAAACAACGCCAATATTCTTTTAAGATACGAAATAACAAAAGGCGGCGTTCTTTTGTTCGGCGATCCCCAAGATTATGAAGAATTAAAAGCTTTTTCTTTCAGGGATTATGTGGATGCGAAGTCTCTTTTTGACCTTGAAGATATTATAATTAAAAAAAGATTATCGTTTATCAAAGAAAGTTTAGCCGCTTAATATTAAAAATATGATAAAAAAAGATTTTATAAAAAGAAAAATAACGCTTATTCAGGATGAAATGATTAAACTATCCGATTTGGCAAAATATACCATAGATGAAGTGGCGAAAGATTTTGTAAAACAAGCGGCAGTGGAGAGAATTTTGGAAAGAATTATCGCGAGAGCCATAGACATAAATCAGCATATTGTCGCCGAGAGCGAAAAGAAAAACATTTCCGCGCCGAAAGATTACAAAGAAACTTTTACGGCGCTGGTTGATCTTGGCGTTTATGACAAAAATTTTGCTGAAGATATTTCAAAAAGCGTCGGTACCAGAAATATGCTCGCGCATGAATACGATAAAATGGATTATTCAAAAGTTTATAACTCAATGGGCGATTGTTTAAAAGATTACAACAAATACTGCGAGTTCGTCCTAAAATTTTTGGAAAAATAAAAAATCATCGGTTTACTTTGTTGTCAAATTTTAAAAAATGTGAGGCCAGAAGATCATCAGGCCGATGACGGCGGCGCCGAAGCTGGCGATAAGCACGATGGCGGCCATCAAGTCTTTGATGACGCGGACTTCTTCGTGATGAGCCGGATGGAGAAAATTCAAAAGTCTTTCTATCACAATATTGACCATCTCCAACGTCAGGACGGCAAAAATAGCCGTCGCCAAAATAGCTTTCTCGGCGCGCAAAGTCGGCCAGTAAAACATCGCTCCGACAACGACAAAAACTATTCCCAGCATTATCTTGAAATTTTTTTCGCGGATAAGAGTTTCCTTTAAGCCGTCGGCGGCGTGCCCGAAACTTTTGCGCAATTTTTTCATATGATATTTCTAATTATATAAGAAAAATAAAAAAACAACCATAAATTTTTTAATAAAAAAAATCTAATACTAATTATCACTTTTGACGCTATCGCCTAAAAAGTGATAACTTTTTTAATTTCAATTTTGACTTTTAGGTGACATTAGATTAAAAAGGTATATCATTAAAACTATGATAAGCGCGGCGAGATTGCAATTGATTTTTTTTATAATATTGACGGCGGGGGTTTCCGTTTTGGCCTTTTTTATATTTAAGCCTTATATCGGACCGATATTTCTGGCCGCCATTATCGCCATCGCCTCTCACCCTTTTTACAAAAAGCTACTGAAAATTTTCGGGGGCAAAAGTTCGTTGGCATCCTTTTTCGCGGTGCTTGTGATACTGGCGATCGTTTTGGTTCCGGCGATTTTTATCGGCCTGGCGCTTTTTAAAGAAACGGCGGTTTTTTACGGCAATGTGGCGTTTTGGCAAACGGGCGGCGAAGATTTTCTAAGCGCGGCGGCAAAATTCATAGAAAACAAAATAAGTTTTTTTTCTCCCGATTTTTCCGTTGACTTGGCGGGATATTTAAGCGGCTTCGCCAATTGGATAGTCGGCCATATTGACACTTTTTTCTCCAGTTTCCTCAAGGTCTTGATAGGGCTTTTGCTTATGATTATTTCTTTGTTTTATTTTTTGAAAGACGGGGAACGGATTGTCAAACGGCTAGTGTTTGTAAGTCCTCTGGCCGATTCCTACGACGAGCAAATAATGAAAAGGGTTGGACTGGCCATAAACTCAATAGTCCGGGGGTCGCTTGTGATCGCTCTAGTAAAAGGATTTCTGACCGCCTTGGGATTCGCTATTTTCGGCGTTCCCGGTCCGATTCTTTGGGGAGCAACGTCGGCCTTAGCTTCTTTTATACCGGTTGTCGGTTCGTCAATCGTTATTATACCAGCGATTTTGTATCTTTTTATCACAAGCTCGTACGCCGGCGCCATCGGATTTGCCGTCTGGGGGATTGCCCTTATCGGCCTTTCCGACAATTTGCTGTCTCCAATTTTAATGAAAAAAGGGATGCATATCCACCCGTTTATTATATTGCTTTCCATATTTGGCGGATTGGGACTTTTCGGTCCCGTCGGCTTTATCGCCGGGCCGGTTATCTTGAGCCTGCTCTTCGCTCTTTTTGACATTTATCCCCTGATAACCAAAAAAATAATTGATGAGAAAAACGAAAAAATGCCATAATAAATTTTATAAAACCGGGGTGTAGTATATCGGCAGTACGCATGCATGGGGTGCATGTAGGCCGAGTTCGATTCTCGGCGCCCCGAAAAATTTTATGAAATACCAACCGACCATAGGTTTGGAAATACATGTTGAGCTGAAAACCAAGACGAAAATGTTTTGCGCTTCTTTGAACGACCCGGATGAAAAAAGGCCGAATGTGAATGTGTGCCCGGTTTGCATGGGTCATCCAGGAACTTTGCCGGTTATAAATAAAGAAGCGGTCCGGAAAGTTTTGATGTGCGGAAAAGCCTTAAACGGCAAACTGGCCGATTATTCCCAATTTGACCGGAAAAATTATTTTTATCCCGATTTGCCGAAAGGCTATCAGATCAGCCAATATAAATTTTCGCTGGTGGAAGGCGGAGAATTAAACGGAGTTAAAATTACAAGGATACATTTGGAAGAAGATACCGGTCGGCTCATTCACGCCAAAGACGAAACATCTAGTCTTGTGGACTTCAACCGAGCGGGCGTGCCGCTGATGGAATTGGTGACGGAGCCGGATATAAATTCGGGAGAGCAGGCCAGAAAATTCGCCGAAGAATTGCGATTAATTTTGCGTTATCTGGATATTTCCGACGCCGATATGGAGAAAGGGCAGATGAGGGTGGAGGTGAATATTTCATTATCCGAGTCTGCTGGAGGAGGAACTGGGAAATTGACCTCTTTAAGGACTGACGAAGAGGGGAATCCTACAGAGGCCAAATTTCCCAGTTCCTCCTCTAAAAAACTTGGCACCAAAGTGGAAATTAAAAATCTTAATTCATTTCGTTCGGTTGAACGGGCTGTTGAATGTGAGATAAAAAGGCAGACGGCGGTTTTGGAAGCGGGAGAAAAAGTGATTCACGAAACGAGAGGCTGGGACGAAGACAAACAAAAAACTTTTTCCCAGAGGGAAAAAGAAATGGCTCACGATTATCGCTATTTTCCGGAGCCGGATTTGCCGCCGCTGAAAATCAGCGAGCTTGATTTTGATTTAAGTTTGCCGGAATTACCGGAAGAAAAAAGAAAGAGATTTAAAGATAAATACGGTTTGAAAGACGAGGCGGTTGAAATTTTTGTCCAGGATATTTCTTTGGGAAATTTTTTTGAGTCGGTCTGCGCTAACTTGGAAGCTAAACTTCCAAGTGCACTTGGAAGTTTAGCTTCCAAGTTAGCGGCTAATTACATAATCTCCGATTTAAATGGCTTAATGGCAGAAAATAACGTTTCAATAAGTGATTTAAAAATAAATCCGGAAATGTTCGCCAAACTTGTTGGTTTGGCCGATAAAGGAGAAATTTCATCCAGAGCGGCCAAAGATGTCTTAAAAATTATGTTTGAACAAGGAGGAAATCCGGAGCAAATCGTCAAAGAAAAAGGCTTGGCGCAAACTTTCGACGATTCTTTCATAAAAAATATCGTTGATGAAGTTGTAAAAAATAATCCCGCCGCCGTGGAAGAATACAAAAAAGGCAAAGAAAACGCCCTACAATTTCTTGTGGGGCAGGGAATGAAGCTCTCTAAAGGCAAAGCCAATCCCGGAGTTTTGCAAAAGATGTTGAAAGAAAAATTAGGGAAATAAAAACTGCCCCACAACTTCTCGCTCGTGGGGCAGGGACTAAAAATAGTTTTGAAAGAAAAATAAAAAACTTTCCAAATCATTTACAATTTAATTTTGAAATTACTAAATATTTTAATGCCAGTTTTATAAAACTCCTTTTTCTCATCCTCTGACTCAGGTTCAATGTTTTTTATTATTTTTTCAAATTCCTCAACTTTTTTATCAGATTTGCGGATTTCGAAATAACCCATAATAAAGAAGAATAAAAAGAATATCATGGCTACACCTACTATTGTTTCAAATCCCAACATATCTTTTATAGCTTGGACATCAAAACAAAATGCTACTATTTTAACCAAAATCAAACCTAATATGATAATTCCGGTAAACACCAAAGCACAAACAAAAGAAGTTATTAAAACTGATAGCTTAGACATAATTTCCTCCTTTCAAAATTTTTTTTCTTGATTTAAAGTTACAATTCGCCTATAATTATAATCATATTAAATAAAATGTCAAGGATAAAAAATAAAACAAAACGAATATATATGGATCACGCGGCGGCGGCGCCGATGGACAAGCGCGTAAAAAAGGCGATGGAGCCGTATTGGACGGAAAATTTCGGCAATCCGAACGCTTTATATAAGGAAGGATTGATTGCCAGAAGCGCTGTGGAAACCGCTAGAGAAGACATTGCTAAGGTTCTTGGCGCGCGAGCGAAGGAAATTATTTTCACCAACGGCGGGACAGAAAGCGACAACTTGGCGATTTTTGGGATCACTGGCGGAATGAAGCAAAATTTTTCGCGCTTCACCCTTCCCCGAAGCGGGGCGGGCTCCGACGCGACTCAAAATTTTGCTTCATTCCGCCCTCATGTTATCACCACCAAATTTGAGCATCACGCCGTTTTGAATTCCTGCAAGCGATTGGAAAAAGAGGGATTTGAGGTTGCGTATCTTGATGTGGGCAAAGAGGGGGTAGTGAACCCCGAAGATGTGAAAAGAGCGTTAAGGCCGGAAACGATTTTGGTTTCCATAATGTATGCCAATAATGAGATTGGAACTGTCCAGCCAATAAGAGAAATTGCCAAAGTGATTCGCGATTTTAGGAAACAAGGCGCGGCAAAGCAAAATTTTTCGCGCTTCACCCTTCCCCGAAGCGGGGCGGGCTCCGACGCGTCTCAAAATTTTGCTTTGCCTCGCCTCAGTGCCGTTTTTCCTTACTTTCACACCGACGCTTGCCAAGCGCCTGGTTATCTTGATATCAATGTTGAAAGGCTTGGCGTTGACCTTATGACCATCAACGGCTCAAAAATTTATGGGCCGAAAGGCATAGGTTTGCTTTACGCAAAAAATGGAATCAAGCTTGAACCCCTGCTTTACGGCGGAGAACAGGAAAGAAAGTTAAGGCCGGGGACGGAAAATGTGCCGGCGATAGTCGGCTTGGCCGAAGCGCTTAAAATTGCCGAACAGGAAAGAGAAAAAGAATCGGCCAGGCTGGTTAAATTAAGAGATTATTTTATAAACAGATTGTTGGGCGAAATCCCTAAAACTGTTTTAAACGGACATCCGACTCAAAGATTGCCCAACAATATAAATGTTTCCATTCTTGACGCTGAAGGCGAGTCAATAGTATTGTACTTGGACGAGGCGGGAGTAGCTTGTTCTACCGGTTCGGCTTGCGCTTCGGAAAGTTTGGAACCGTCTCACGTCATCTTGGCTATAGGCAAACCGCGCGCCTACGCCCATGGGGCGGCGAGATTTTCCTTGGGCAGAGCAACCACGAAAAAGGATATAGATTATGTGATGAAAGTTTTGCCTGATATAATAAAAAAATTGAGAATGTTTTCACCGGTCAATATAAAAATATAAAACTATGGCAGATGTGGATAAATGGGTATACTCAAGTGTCGTCAAGGATCATTTTATGCGTCCGCGGGGATTTTTGCTCGGCGAGCCGAAAGAAGGCGAATTTGACTCTTACGGAGAGGTAGGCAGTCTTGCTTGCGGGGATATAATCAAGGTTTGGATAAAAGTTGATAAAGAAACGGACAAAATAAAAGATTTCAAATGGCAAACATGGGGATGCGCCACGGCCATTGCCTCTGCCTCGGCTTTCGCCGAAATGGTTATGAAAAACGACGGCATGAAAATTGAAGAGGCGATGAACATTAAGCCTAAAGACATTGCCGATTATCTCAACGGTTTGCCGGCGCGCAAATTCCACTGCTCCATCTTGGCTGACAAAGCATTCAAAAAAGCCGTGGAAAATTACAGGAACAAAAAATAATTTTTCCTTGTAATTTGCCCTAAACTATGGTATAAAAGATGGTAAGATTATGAATAAATCAATAGAAATTGAATTAAAATTTAAAATTACCGATGGGGACATTGCAAGAATTAAAGAGAATATCAGCATTATTTTTTTGGAAGAAGTTTATCAAAAAACTGTAATGTTTGACAACGCCGACAAATTGATGGAACACACTAACGGGAGAATAAGATTAAGACAGCAAGGAAATAAAATCAGTTTATCTTATAAAAGACCGTTGCCAAGCGTTGGCAATGAAAAAAAAGAAGTTGAGCTTGAAACAGAGGTCGGCAATTTTGAAGTAATGTCCAATATCTTAAGAATGATGGGATACGCGCCCGCCACTTCTTATGAAAAATATACAACTCCCATTAAATTAAAAGATAAACCTGAAATTCACATAGAAATACAAAAATATCCGTTTGAAACTTTTTTAGAAATTGAAGGAAACAAAGAAGAAATTGAAAAGGCGGCAAAACAATTAAGTTTTGACATAAAAAACGCAATCAAAAAACCGGTTGATACTCTTTTTATGGAATGGAGGGAAACAAGAGGATTGCCGTTTAAACCGCATATGGCTTTTAAAGATCATGATAAATAGAAAAGACTTATTAGGGGAGTTTAATTCTACGAGAGGAAGAAAATTAAAAGAGGCAAATCAATTAATAAGATCGTTTTTAAAATATTCAGGGTTAGAAATGGATATTGAAAAAATCCCTGATCGTTTGGATACATTCTTAAAAATAGCCCTAAAGTATTGGCTCAGTTTGATATATGATGAAATAGAGGAATTTAGAAGCGAGTTTTCCAACAGAGCTTTTCATTCTATTTTATATGACGCAATAGCCAATAAAAATAAAATAAATTACATAACCGTAATATGTCCATCGTATAAAAAAGGAATTGGATCCGTCGGCTTTAAAAAAGAACCCGGAAATACCACTTATATCGCATTTAAAAATATTAAAAAAATTTATGAAAATACGATAGAGTTAGGAATTCCCGCAGATTTTAGGACCTATTTTTATGATCTTGCTGTAGAAAAAGCTGATAAGTTATCAGAACAAGATTGGAAAGATTTTGATTTAAATATTTTGTTAGATAAAACAATTGCAAGGGCGCTTGATATTTCTTGCGAATCAATGAGTGAAGCCTTCCCAGTATTGGAAAAACAAATTGGCAAATATGGTATGTTTATTCCAAAAGAAAAATTGCTCAAAACAATTCCAATAAGCATAGAATCTTTAGAGAGGGTAATTAACGAAAGTAAAGTTTTTTATATGGAAACATTTGGGTGGACGGAAGAGGATGCTTTAAAAAGAGCATTGTGTCAATCTCATGCATATGGACTTGAAAGTATGGCTATAAGAAGACATTTTAAAAATCCGGTGATCTTGTATTCTGCTTATAGCTATGAAAGAATGTCTTTATATACGGGTAAAGATGGATCAGCAAGGATTGGCATTATTTGTCCAAAAAGAACAATTGGAAATTCATTGTCACCGACAATTTCAACATGGAAAAACAAGAAACAATAAAAATTTTAACCAAGCTTTTAATGGAGCTTGGCATCAAAATAGATAAAAACACAGGGAAAACTCCCGAAAGGATTGTTAAGGCATGGACAGAAATGTGCAGAGGCATAGGAAAAGATAAAGAAATTAAAGAAGCGCTAGCTATAGAATTTCCCAGTAACTATACCGGAATGGTCACACAGGGTCCGTTGGATATATTTTCTTTGTGTTCACATCACTTATTACCTGTTGAATATAAAGTATATGTTGGCTACATACCTTCAAACAAAAAAGTTTTAGGTTTCAGTAAGATTTCAAAAGCAATAGCACTTATTGCCGCCAAACCGCAAAATCAAGAAGATTTTACCCAAGAAATCGCTGTCAGGTTTATTGAATCTCTTGATCCTGAGGGTTTAGGTGTTGTAGTTATAGGTAAACATCATTGCATGCATTCTAGAAGCAATGGCATCAACCATTTTAATTCAGTCAACATTACAAGTTCCTTCAAAAGGTCATTTAGAAAATTTCAAGCGACAAAAGATGAGTTTTACAAAAATATTCAGATGATAAATTTAGATAAGAATAGTTTGTAACGATGTTAACAATAAATAGGTGTTCTTTAAAAATTTTATTTAGGAGGGTGTAACTTGAAAGAAATATCATTGGTTTTGATTAAGCCAGATGCGGTGCTTGACAAAAGAGAGAAAGAAATTATTGGTTTTTTGGAAACAAGCAGGATGAAAATATTACACTTGAAATATATTTGGTGCAATACGACAACGCTGAAGAATATTTATCCGCATGTGATTTTAAAAGAATCCATTTCAACCATGATGACAAATTTTTGTAAGGGAAGTGCTATGGTGGCGGTTTTTGAAGGAGATAATGCGTTAGCGGTCGGATTAGAAACGAAAAGAATTTTTAGAACCAAATATTATTATGGATATTACGGTTGCACAATTCACGCATCAGATAACGAAAAAGAATTTGAACGAGAGTTAAAAATACTCCTGCCGAATTTTTTAATTGAAACGAGAGGGTCAAGTAATTGACCCTCTTTTCTTTCTTGTAATTCACTCTAAACTATGGTATAAAAGATGGTAATAAATCGAAAGAAGCGGAAAAACAAAAAAATCTTATGCCAAAGTTTTTTATAAAAATATCGCAATTGTCATATTGTTATTTTTCCTTTTTGGTTTTAAAAATTTTTACTCGTTTGGAAATTGAAGGACAGGAAAACATAAAGGAAGTGGAAGATGGTCCGGTAATTTTCGCTTCTAATCATAACAGTTTCATAGACAGCGGCATATCGGCGGCAGCGATGCCTAAAAACATCACTTATTTAAAAAAAATCGCTCCATTAAAGTTTTTGGTTATGGATAAATATTTCAGCTGGAAAATTTTACCCGTTAGAATCTTTTTAGAAATGATGGGAGCGATAAAAGTGAAAAAAGCGAAAGTAAAATTTGAAGATAACAGTCATTTGCATGAGGTTCTTTCCGAACCTGTCAAATTCTTGAAACAAGGGGGCAAGGTTTGGATATATCCGGAAGGCGGCTTCCATAAAGACGGAACGCCAAAGAAACTAAGAGTTGGAATAGCTTTTTTGCGCCGACAGACAGGGGCGCCAATACTACCGATAAGAATAATCGGCAATGATCAAGTGATGAGTAAAATCATTCCTTTTTTGCCAAAACTTACGACCTTAATCGGATTAAATAAACTAAAGGTCATAATCGGCAAGCCGATATATTCTTTGGGAAACTTGTCTTTGGAGGATACTTCAAATGAAATAATGCGGTCAATTTACGGACTCAAATGAAATTTTTAAGTTTAAAATAATGCTTAACCAAGAAACCATACAAGCCATACTTGGCATTAAGAATAAAGTATATATAAAAGCGGAGGAAATGGCTGATAAGATGAACATTGCCTTTTTCCCGTGTGAAGAAAAAAATATTAGCCCAGAAATTTTATATTTTGCCAAAAAACTAAAAAAAACTTTTGAAGAAATGAAGGTCAACATTGTTCCTTACGAAGACTCATTGACAAAGGTATCTATATTTAAGACATGGAAATTTGTGCTGAAAATTTTAATAAATAATCTTTTTTATCTCTCAAGTATTATTTTTGGTTTGTCTCAAAAGAGGCATTATTTCAATTTAGATTCAATCGCGTATTTATTTAAGCGTACAAAGATTAAAAAAGGCATATCCGTTGTTGTTTTGGGTGAACAAACATCAGAAAATTTGCCGATGCAATATATAAATAGTTTTAAAGATAATTCAATTATAACAATTCTGGATTTTCCAAAAAACATTTCAGAAAAAAGTTCTTTCCACGAACATTTTGACACTGCTTTAGCTTTGTTTGCTCATCATATGACAAACATTGTTATTGGCGTTGACAAGGAAAAATGGATTCTTTACAACTTCAATGCGTCCCACCCTGTTTTTTCAATAGAAAAAAATTTTAGAGAAAATATTCTGCATGCGCTTGTCCCTAAAATTGTCGCCCCTATCTATCCTTGTAAAATTTCTGAGTTTGTTATTTTAAAAAAATTTTTTGATATTGCGGATGAAAATCATAAAAATCAAGTTAAGGACTTGGTTGAAGGGGCATTGCTTTTTAATAAAACTTCTTTGTATCCAGCCGGTAAAAAAATAGGCGACTTGCCATTTAGAAATAATTTTTATAGGTGGATAGTAAAACGCTATTTAGATAATCGCAATGGTATGAGTTATGGATTTTTGGCCATGCAATTACCGAGTAAAATTTCTCCTCTTTTAACTGTTCTTGAATATCAAAAACTGATTGGCAGAGAAACAGAAGACGATTATATGAAGCACAACGATGAACTTTTTATTAAAATTAATCTTGATAAAACTTATTGGCTCAAAGTGCCGGAAGTTTGGGTTTTAAGCCAAAAATCTGGATCTGATAAGACGCATGTTAATCCTAAAACAGATTTGATAAAAATGGGATTGTCAGGCGGTAAGATGTTTTTGCAAACACAAAAAGATTCAATTGTTGACAATGATTATAAAACATCCTTTGACACTCAAGTTATTCTTGCCCACGCTATTGGCAATGCAATAATTGCGTCGGTGTTGGCCCACATAAATCCAAATTCTAATTTTTTGAAACAGTACAAAAGTCATGGAATTTCTATCAGTCATTGGCATGGATATATTCATCCGGAACACATACCCAAGGGTTGGTATATTCATGGCGTGGCAAATCCGCATGTTGCATGCTCGTCCCCTCAGTCAGCAATTTATGCGCTTGACGGCAAACTGCGCTCGTTCAAAGAATCTTTAGATTCTGATATTGAATACAAAGGAGATATTCATATTGAACCTCATCACGGTACTAATATTTGTTTTATATCTGTTGTTGAGTTGGCTCAATATTTATTAAATGATCCAGACGCATCAGTGCTTGGTAGTTCATATTATTCTCTATATAATAAATAGTAATGGGTATTTCTTTTGATTATTATAGCATTTCTCTTTTGCTTGGCGGTTTTATAGCTTTACTTTCCGGGCTAGTTGTATTCATTCATAATCACAAAAAAATAGAAAACATTGCATGGTTTTTCTTGAATATTGCCTCTGCGGTGTGGAGTTTTGGCTATTTTATAACCATTACCGCAACACAAAAAGAAGTAGCGCTTGTTTCCGATCTGGTGTTACATTTGGCTGCTATTCTTATCCCTTTGTTTTATTTGTTTTTTGTCGTATCAATGACGGACTCTCTAAAGAAAAACAGAGTAAAAATAATTATTGCCACCATTGCGGGCTTTTTATTTTTAATTAGCGCTCCGACTAAATTATTCGTTCGTGATGTTGTGCCTAAAGCATTTTTTAATTTTGTTCCTGACGCAGGTCCTTTTTACATATATTTCACGGCTTATTTTTTCGTTTTAGTTTTATATGCTTTGTATATTTTGTTTAGAAAATATTTGGAATCTGCAGACCTTGTGGAAAAAAATAGATACAAATACATGATCCTTTTTACTGTGGCCGGTTTTTCCGGCGGGGGAAGTGTTTTCTTTTTAACTTTCAATATACCAATTCTTCCTTATCCGATAATTCTATTTTCTCTATATCCTATTATTAGCGGTTATGCCATTTTTCGGTACCAATTATTTGATGTTAAAGTTATTGCTACTGAAGTTTTAGTTTTTATATTATGGATTTTCATTTTTATACGCGCTTTACTGTCTGAATCTTTATTTGATAGACTTATTAATGGCGGATTATTTTTTTTCATTGTTGTCACTGGATACTTTCTCATTCGTTCCGTTATTAAAGAAGTCCGGGCGCGCGAGGAGATTGAGGAACTGGCCGCCAAGCTGGAATTCGCCAATTTGCGGTTGAAACAGCTGGACGAAGCCAAGTCGGATTTTCTTTCTATCGCGTCCCACCAGTTGAGGACGCCGCTTACCGCCATCAAGGGCTACGCGTCAATGATTCTGGAAGGGAGTTACGGGAAAATTTCCGCAACGACAAAGAGCGTGGTGGATAAAATTTTCCAATCTTCTCAAAGACTGGTTTTGATAATAGGAGACTTCTTAGACATCTCTCACATAGAACAAGGGACGATGCAGTATGATTTCGCCGCGCTGGATATCAAAGAGTTGGCTAGGGGGCTGGTGGACGAATTCAAAGTGACGATTGAAAATTTAGCGGACAAATCCCAAGCGTTAAAAATCAGTTTTGAAGCGGATGAAAAAGAAAATTTCAGCGTCAATGCTGACCGCAACAAAATCCGCCAGGTTGTTTCCAATCTCATAGACAATTCCATCAAATACACGCCCGCCGGATTTGTAAAAGTCAGTCTTTCCAACATTTCCGAAAACGGAAATGTTCTGCTGAAAATTGAAGACTCCGGCATCGGCCTTTCCGCCGAGACAATGCCAAATCTTTTCAAAAAATTCGGCCGGGCCAAGAGCCTTTCCAGCGCTTACGCCAACGGATCTGGGCTCGGCTTATATGTCGCCAAAGAGATAATCAAAGCCCACAAAGGCAAAATCTGGGCGGAATCGGAAGGGGAAGGCAGGGGCTCGCGATTCTATGTGGAATTGCCGTCGGGGAAGTAGTATAAAATCATTTGGCAATAATTATTTTTGTTGTTAGACTGATACATATTTGTTTATGAGGACGAAATACATATTCGTGGTGGGCGGGGTGATGTCGGGAGTCGGCAAGGGCGTTACTTCGGCCTCCATCGCCAACATTCTCCAGTCGCGCGGATTTAAAGTTACCTCCATTAAAATTGACCCTTATGTCAATGTGGACGCAGGCACCATGAACCCGACCGAACACGGCGAAGTTTTTGTCTTGAACGACGGCATGGAATGCGACCAGGATTTAGGCAATTATGAAAGGTTTTTGAACAGAAATTTGTCCAGCGACAATTACATGACCACCGGCAGTATTTACCAGTCCATTATTTCCAAAGAAAGAAGTTTAGAATACAAAGGCCGATGCGTTTCCGTCGTGCCGGATGTGCCTTTGGAAATAATAGAAAAAATAAATACGGCCGTTAAGAAAAATAAGGCGGAGATAGTGATAATTGAAATAGGCGGAACCGTCGGCGAATATCAAAACATTCTTTTTTTGGAAGCCGCGCGCATGCTTAAAATAAGAAATCATAATGACACGCTTCTTGTCCTGGTGAGTTATCTGCCTCGCATCGGAGCCGACAGCGAGCCGAAAACAAAACCGACCCAGCACGCTTCAAGGACGCTCAACAGCGCCGGCCTTCAACCCGACATAATCGTCGCCCGCTCCACGGAGGATATAGACGCCAAACGAAAAGAAAAAATCGCCTTCAATTGCGGAATGAAAGTAAAAGACATTATTTCCGCTCCCAACACGGAAAGCATTTATGAAATACCTCTCAATTTTGAAAAGGACGATATGGGCAAAGTTATTTGCGAAAAACTGAAAATCAAGCCCGGAAAAAAAGATTTCAAAGAATGGAAAAATTTCGTGGACAATGTAAAAAAAACGACGAAGACCGTCAAAATCGGCATAATCGGAAAATATTTTTCCACCGGCGATTTTGTGTTGGCCGACTCTTATATTTCCGTGATAGAAGCGATAAAGCATAGCGCTTATTTTCACGGCCGGAAGCCGGTCATAGAATGGCTTAACGCAGAAAAATATGAAGGCAATGGCGCCGAAGATAACTTGAAAAAAATAAACAAATACGACGGAATTATCGTGCCGGGCGGTTTCGGCGACAGGGGGGTGGAAGGAAAAATTGCGGCCATAAAATATTGCCGGGAAAATAAGCTGCCGCTTTTGGGCATTTGCTACGGTATGCAATTAATAGTGGTTGAATTTGCTAGACACATTGTCGGGTTGAAAGGCGCGCATACCACGGAGGTGAATCCCAAAACTCCGTATAATGTCATAGACATTCTGCCAGAGCAGAAAGAAAAAATGTCCAAAAAATATTACGGCGGCTCTATGAGGCTCGGCGCGTATGAGGCCAAGGTCAAAAAAGGCGCCATCGCTTATTCGGCCTACGGCCAAGAAAAAATTTCCGAACGCCACCGCCACCGCTACGAAGTCAATCCCGATTTTATAAAACAATTGGAAGAAAAGGGGATTATTTTCTCCGGCCAGTCGCCCAACGCCAAACTTATGGAAATCGTCGAACTGCCCTTAAGTGTCCACCCCTTCTTTCTCGGCGCCCAATTCCATCCTGAATTCAAATCCCGGCCTCTTAATCCGCATCCTTTATTTCTTAAGCTCATAGAATCGGCGATAAAGAAATAATTTTATTTCTTTGAGATTTTGTAACCTTCATCCGTGTCTTTGATGCCATAGCCCATATCGGCGATTTTTTTTCTTAGTTCGTCTGATTTTTGGAAATCTTGGGCAAGTCTCGCTTTTTCTCTCTCTTCGGCCAGTTTTTTTATCTCTTCCGGAATTTCAACGGCGAAAAATTTGGCGTTTTTAAGATTAAGGCCTAAAACTTCGTCAATTTCAAAAATAAGACGCAATTTTTCGTCCGGCGGCAGATTTGATTTTATTATTTCCCACAAAACGCCTACGGCTTTGGGCGCTTGAAGGTCGTCGGAAATGGCGTCAATGAATTTTTGGCGGCAAGTTTGCGCTTCTTGACCGTATTCTTTTTTCAAATTTACTTGTCCCGAATTTTTTGATTCATCAACTTTTTGCTTAAATTCGCAGATATGATTTACAAGTTTGTTATAAGCGTTGTTGGAGGCGGATAACGACTCCCAAGTGAAATTCATTATTTGGCGGTAATGAGTTTGCAAGAACAACAACCTTAAAGCCAGCGGTCCGTATGGGCTGTTTTTAATATCGTCAATGGTGTAAAAATTTCCAAGGCTTTTGCTCATTTTTTGCCCGTCCACCAGCAGAAAATCGTTATGGAACCAATAACGGACGAACTGCTTGCCGGTCGCCGCTTCCGATTGGGCGATTTCGTTTTCATGATGGACGGGGATGTGGTCTATCCCGCCGGCGTGAATGTCCACGGTTTCTCCAAGATATTTCATACACATAGCCGAACATTCTATGTGCCAGCCCGGAAAGCCTTCCCCCCAAGCGGACGGCCAGCGCATAATATGGTCTTTGAACCGCCTCGTCGCCTTAAACCACAAAGCGAAATCGGCCTGATTTCTTTTTTGGGCGTCTAAGTGGACTTCTCCTCTCGCCCTTGCCATTTTTTCTTCCAATTTTTGTCCGGAAAGTTTGCCGTAATTTTTAAACTTGGAAACGTCAAAATAAAGCGCTTCATCTGTTTCGTAAGTAAAGCCCTTGCTTTCCAAAATTTTTATCATCTCTATGAATTCCGGAATATGCTGGGTGGCGCTGGAGAAAACATCCGGCCTGATTATATTCATCTCGTCTATGGAAGAAATGAAATAATCCGTATAAACTCTGGCCAGTTCCCAGACGGTTGCGCCCGTTTTTACCGCGCCTTTTTCCATCTTGTCTTCGCCTTCGTCGCTGTCGCCGGTAAGATGTCCGACATCGGTAATGTTCATCACATGCTTGACTTTGTAGCCCAGAAAACCCAGCGCTCTTTTTAAAACATCATTATTGACATAAGTCCTTAAGTGGCCGATATGGGTATAATCGTAAACCGTCGGCCCGCAAGAGTAAAAAGTAACATTGGGCGGATTAAGCGGTTTGAACTCCTCAATCTTTTTGGAAGCGGTGTTGTATAACTTCATTAAATAATTTTAGCATATTGACACCATTTTTTAAAGGACTAGGCTATAAATGAACAGTATCTTTAAAAACAATCAAAATTTCTATTTTATTTGGCAGTTGAGCGCTAAAAAACAATTAAATCAACAGATTAGTTCTGCGTTGATGTTTCGTTTTTTATCGCAAAATACTCCAATGGGAATTTTGTTAATAATAAAGGGGGCGTTAGAAAAGAAATTTTATTTTATTTCACCATTTTTTCACCTAAACAGAAAGGGGGTGAGCAAAAATGAAGAATTGTCTTGAAGACATTGAGGTTGTTGAGTTAATAAAAAGCAACATCAAGAAAATAATTGATGTTGCCGGAAAAACAAATATCGTTTTTCCTCCCTACAAAGTCATGGTAGAAGAACTGAAAGAAAATTACAAAGCTTTTGCGGAAGCCATGGCAAGAAAAAATTTGGTCGGATATGACCAAATGATAAAGAAAAATAAAATGATGATTGAAATGTACGAATTGGCCGCCGCTTTGCAAAAAATTGCGGAAGATTTTTTGCAAGAAATAAAAACAACGAATTGCAAGAAAAAAATCTTTTTAGCGGCAACATGTATTTTGTAATTGTATATAATCGCCCCCCGGCGCAGAAACAAAAAAGGGAGTTCTCAATAGAGGATCCCTTTTCTTTTTGTAAAAATAAAAAAACACCAGGCAAACTAGAGTGTCTGCGCTGGCGTTTATGTGGAAGCCGTCTCGTTGGACGGCATTGTCATATAGGGAAGGGGTTGTTTGGTTTTTATTTGTGGTTAAAAAAATAAAACCACCATGTTTTTTAAAAACAACCAGCTTCCCTTTAAATTTGTTAATGTTGCTAACCCGACACTAATATAGCATAGCCTAAAAATAATGCAAGGCAATTTTACGATTTTATCATTATCCAAGCTTTTGGCTTTAAGTTCGTTCGTTTTGTTTTCTATAAAAGTGCCGGTGGTGGGACTTGAACCCACAACCCTTGCGGGACGCGATTTTGAGTCGCGCGCGTATGCCAATTCCGCCACACCGGCATTTCAAAATACATTGGTTATCATAATGCCTATATGCCTCTTGCGTCAATAAGCCTCTGCGATATAATAAATGCAATAAACATATGACAGAAAATGATTTAGCGACATTGGGAAGTGTTTTTCTTATTGAAGTCGGCAAAATAAGGCCGAACTCTCAACAGCCGAGAACGGAGTTTGATTTGGAGAAGATTAAAAACTTGTCCGAATCAATCAGGCAGTACGGCGTGCTCCAGCCTTTGGTAGTCATCAGAAGGGAAACAGAAAACGAAAACGGCATCTCGGTGGAATACGAGCTTATCGCCGGAGAGAGAAGATTAAGGGCTTCAAAACTGGCCGGTCTAAGCCAGGTGCCGGTGGTCATCAGAAAAGAAAGCGACGAGAAGACGAAACTGGAACTGGCCATAATTGAAAACTTGCAAAGGGAAGACCTCAACGCCATTGATCGGGCAATGGCGTTCGGCAAACTGGTGAACGATTTTAAACTTAAGCATCACGAAGTGGCTACTCGCATCGGCAAAAGCCGGGAATATGTCAGCAACACAATAAGACTTTTGATGTTGCCGGAAGAAATTCAAAGCGGACTGACAAGGGGCGATATAAGCGAAGGTCATTGCCGGGCGCTTTTGGCTTTGGACGGGAGACTGGAAGAACAAATGACTCTTTACAGAGATATTGTCGGGAAAAAAATGAGCGTCCGGTTGGTTGAAAAAATAACCAGAAATATGGTCAACGGAATATTGGAGGCTGAAGAAAGCGTCAACGCGGAACTGAAATCAATGGAGAAAAAACTGGCCGACACTTTGGGAACGAAAGTCCAGATAGAAATGACGGGAGGGCGGGGCACCATTTCCATAAACTTTTTTTCCAGCGAAGAACTGAACGCTTTCTTAAACAGAATGACGGCGGAGACCGATAAAAAAACAGGCTTTGAACAAAAAACGGAAGGTGGAAGCATTGACGGAATCATAGAAAACAAAAGCGCGGAAGACGCGCTAGTTGCAAACGAACCCGCAACCGAAAAAAGCGATTTCAGCGGAGCCGCCACCGCCGACCCGGTGGAAGAGCTGCTCAAAAATTTCTCGTTGTAGTATGTATGTGCGACACCGAGTGTCCAACATTCCAACTAATTACTCTTCCTTTTCCGTTTTTCCTTCCATCGGGTTTTTCCAAGAGGCGTAGTCGCATTTGGGGTATCGGGAACAGCCGTAAAAGACCCTGCCTTTCCGAGTTTTCTTCATCACGACATCGCCAATGTCTTCCGGCCCGCCTGAATTCGGCGAGGCAAGCGAAAATTCGGCGCATTTGGGGCACTTCATTCCGATTTCTCTGGCCGGGTTTTTGATCGGTTTGGCGGTTTTGCATTCCGGGAAACCGGAACAAGCCATAAATTTGCCGAATCGGCCTTGCTTGATGACCATCGGCTTGCCGCAATTCGGGCAGACTTCGTCCGTTTTTTCTTCCATATTCTTTTTTTCCACTTCCGTTTCTTTTTTGAGCAGATTTTCATGGAACGGCTCGTAAAATTCTTTTATGACCGGCGTCCATTTTACCTGCCCTTCGGCGATTTTGTCCAAATCTTCTTCCATTTTAGCGGTAAAGTTTATATCCACTATCTGGGGAAAATGCGCGACCAAAATGTCGTTGACCATGTTTCCGGTTTCAGTGGGGACAAATCTTCTTTGCTCGTTTTTGGCCGCGTAATTGCGGGTCTGGATGGTGGCGATAGTCGGGGCGTAAGTGGAAGGCCGGCCGATGCCGTGTTCTTCCATCGCTTTTATCAAGCCGGCTTCGTTGTATCGCGGGGGCGGTTCGGTGAAATGCTGTTCCGTTTTCAATTCCTTTAAATTTAAAATTTCGTTTTCTGCCAATGGCGGCAAAATATTTTCCGTGAATTTGGACGGATAAATTTTCAGCCAGCCGTCAAATTTAAGGGTTGAGCCGTTCGCCCGAAAAATAAAATTTTTGGCGGAAATGTCGGCGGCGGCGGAGTCAAAAACGGCCGGTTGCATCTGGCAGGCGATAAATCTTCTCCATATAAAATCGTAAACCTTGTATTGTTTCGTGTCCAACGAATCCTTCATTGAGTCCGGTGTTCTTGAGGGGACTGTCGGTCTTATGGCCTCGTGGGCTTCCTGCGCTCCTTTGGCTTTGTTTTTGAATCGGCGAGGTTCGGACAGGGAATAATTTTTGCCGAAACTGGAATCAATAAAAGTTTTGGCGGCTGACAAAGAATCTTGAGAAAGATTGACCGAGTCCGTTCTCATATAGGAAATGTAGCCGGCTTCGTAAAGTTGTTGAGCCAGCATCATTGTCTGTTTGGCGGAATAGCCCAGTTTGTTGGACGACTCTTGTTGGAGCGAGCTGGTGGTGAAAGGCGCGCCGGGGAGCCTTCTGGCTTCCTTGGATTCCACATTGGCCACTTTGTATTCCGCTCCGCCTAAATCTTTCAGTATTCGCTCGGATTCTTCTTTATTTTTGATTTCCAATTTGTCCAGAATTTTTCCGTCTTTTTTATAAAGATAAGCTTTAAAAACTTTTTCTTGTTCTTTCTTCGTGTTTAAAAAAGCAGACAGGTTCCAATACTCTTGCGGCTGGAACGCCTGGATTTCTTTTTCTCGGTCGGCGATTAGCCGGACGGCGACGGATTGGACTCTGCCGGCCGATAAACCGCGGAAAAACTTTCTCCACAGGAAAGGGGAGAGTTCGTAACCGACAAGCCGGTCCAAAATTCTTCTAGCTTGCTGGGCGTCAACCAAGTTCATTTCTATTTTTCGCGGGTTGGCCAGCGCTTCGTTGATGGCAGTTTTGGTGATTTCGTGAAAGACGATTCTTTTGGCATTTTTTACATCAAGAATGTTGGCGATGTGCCAGGCGATGGCTTCTCCTTCGCGGTCCTCGTCGCTGGCCAGAATTATCTCGGTCGCTTTAGCGGCCAGTTTTTTCAGCTCGTTGACTCTTTTTCTGGCTTTGACGGGAATGATGTAAGACGGTTCAAAGTTGTTGGCCACATCAATGCCCAGTTTTGATTTGGGCAGGTCCCTCACATGCCCATAGGAAGATTCAATCTGATATTCATCGCCCAAAAATCCCGAGATGGTTCTAGCTTTGGTGGGGGATTCCACTATCACCAATTTCAGTTCGGCCGTTTTTTTATTTTTAGTTTTGTTTGCCGTTGTCATAGCTATGAGTATATTGAAACAATTTCAAATTGCAAAAAAAGTTGTTTGATGTAGTCTAGTAATTAGATTAGTTTTTTGGTGGCTCATTTAAATAGAATCTTTTATTTACCAAGCTTTTTGTTGCTAAATCCCTTAACTTTTTGGAGGACAAAAATATGCAGATATTGAAGATTGAAGAAAGGCTGCCTAAAAAGGTAGGCGAAGTAGAAATCACTTACTCTGATGGTGCTAGAATCCCTGTTCTTAAAGACAGAGAGATTATAATGCCGTTGGCGCTTGGGGTTGAAATTTATCCCATTTGCAATGAGACGCAAGTTGTAATTCAAACTAGAGAAAAAACGAACGCTGGTAATAGATGTTATTTTGGCGGGACGGATAATTCCCCAGAGAAGACGCCTTTTTTGACCGAAATTATGCCAGATAAATTTCTAGTTTTTGAGCAAAAAGGAGAAGATGCTTTTTACGAAAGTCTAATACCGGATCAAATAGAGTTTTTTTCTCAACATCAATTCAATCGTTATCAGAGACAACTCTTTGGATCGGAAAAGTTGCAAAAACATCCCAATGTCATACGGCGGCAGGGCGACATTTTTGCCGTCCCTGTCCCCTATGACGGTGAGGAAGTAGAAATGCTAATGAAGATGATTGGTAGCAAAGACGACACTGATTGTGAATTTATGGAGGCTAAGGCAATGAGATTGTTTTCCACGAGACACACCTTTAATGGCCCTTGTGTTATAGGAAAAAATTTTGTTATAGGAGAGGGGACGATACTTGCTCCTGATCATTTGCCGCTTACTTTACGAGGAAAAATGCATCTTATGATGAGGGCAAAAGGCTTGGTTGATCAAGACTAGGCTCTAGACTAGAGCCTAGATTTAGAGTCAAAATTAAGGAAAGACGCCGTATTTCTAGAGTATAGAAAACGGCGTTTTACTTTTATTTATTATTGCTACAACAAAGATTATTTTGAAATAAAAATATATACATTACACAACACATCCGCCGCATGCATCAACTATCACGCATATTTGCGATAGTAATTATGTGTGATATTTGTTGTTTGAATGATATTTTACAAATTATTAAACTTTTATATTGAGAGATTGGTTTATTTAAGTTATAATTAATCGCATGAAAATAAGAATAGCCATCAACGGTTTTGGGCGGATAGGGAGGGTGTTTTATAGGCAGGCTTTCAATCATCCTGATTTTGAGATTGTCGCCATAAACGATTTAGCCGATAAAGACAATCTTTTGTATTTGCTGGAACATGACAGTGTCTACGGGAAATTCGCTTTGACGGAAAAAATCAAAGACATAAAATTTCTGCGAGAAAAAGACCCGGCCGAACTGCCGTGGAAGGATTTGGACATAAACATTGTCGTGGAGTCCACCGGGTTGTTTGATTCTTACGACAAAGCCAAAGCCCACTTGGATGCCGGAGCGAAAAGAGTCGTTATAACCGCGCCAGTTAAAGATGACATGGCGCTAACCTTTACGCCCAATGTTTACCCCGAAGATATTTCCAAATTCAAAATCACATCCAACGCTTCTTGCACCACTAACGCCATTACTCCGCTTATCTCCATACTCGCCAAAAATCCCGGCATCAAAAAAGCGGTTTTAAACACCATCCACGCCTACACGGCCACTCAAGGAATAGTGGACAAGCCGGACGCCAAAGATTGGCGAAGGGGGCGGGCCGGAACGATAGACATTTCTCCTTCCAGCACGGGAGCGGCTATTTCCGCCGCCAAAGCCATGCCGGAAATGAAAGGAATTTTTGACGGCGTGGCGGTGAGGGTGCCGGTGCCGGTCGGCTCGCTGATAGATCTGACTTTTGTCTCCAAAAGAAAAACGAGCGCTGAAGAAATAAACGAAATTTTGACGGCCGAATCGCAAAAGCCGGAATGGCAAGGGATAATCAAAGTGTCCAATGAGCAATTGGTTTCAACCGATATCATCGGCGATTCGTACGGCTCCATCGTTGACCTTGGTTTTACCAAAGTCATAGACGGAGATTTGGTAAAAATTTTCGCTTGGTATGACAATGAATGGGGGTACGCGGCGATGCTGGTAAAACACATGGAAATTTTGAAAAAATATTTGTAATATCGCTATGCTGATTCCCGCCATCAATGCCGATACTTTTGAAGAAGTTCAAAGAAAAATCAAACTCATTGAGCCCTATTTTTTTTGGGCGCATTTGGATATCGCCGACGGAACATTTACCAGAAACGCGCTTTGGCATAATTTGGCGGAATTCGCCTTGATTGAAACCGAACTTAATCTTGAACTTCATTTGATGATAGACAAAGTGGAGGAAAAAATTGACCATTGGCTTAATCCGTCCGTAAAAAGAATTATTTTCCACCTTGGCGGTTCCAAAGATCCGGGCTTTGTCATTGACAGATGCCATAAAAATAAAACAGAAATAGGGATAGCCGTAAGTCCGGATGAATCCGCCGCTCAAGCGCTGGCCTACAAAAGCAAGGTTGATTTTTTCCAAATTTTGGGCGTTAGGCCGGGTTTGCCGGGGCAAAAAATGGACGAAAACACTTTTGAACGAATTAGAGAAGTGAGAAAATTTTGCCCATCGTGTATAATAGAAGTTGACGGAGGAATGAATAAAGAGACGATTCCGAGAGCGATTGAAGCGGGGGCGAACAGGATAGTTGCCGCCAGCGCCATATTTGAGAGTGGGAAAGATATTAAAGAAACAATAGAAGAATTAAAAAATGTTATCCGATGAACAAATAAAGAAATTAGAAGCGACGGCCAACACTATCCGCCAGGATATTATCGCTATGCTTTTGGAAGCGAAATCCGGCCATTCGGCCGGGCCTTTGGGGATAGCCGATGTTTTTACGGTTTTATATCATACTGACGCCATTAAACACGACCCGAAAAATCCGGATTGGGAGGAACGGGACAGAATAATTTTATCCAATGGCCATATTTGCCCGGTGCTTTACGCGGCGATGGCAAGGGCAGGTTATTTTCCAGTGGAAGAATTAAAAACTTTGCGGAAATTCGGGACAAGATTGCAGGGGCATCCGCACAGGCTTGCCTTACCCGGGTTGGAAACTTCTTCCGGTCCGCTCGGCTCCGGCCTGTCGCAGGCGGCCGGTATGGCCTACGGGTTGAAAGCCGATAAGAAAAAAAATCAGGTTGTCTGTCTGATGAGCGACGGCGAGCTTGATTGCGGGCAGATTTGGGAAGCATTGATGTGGGCGGGGAAAAACAAGCTGGATAATCTCACGGCGATAATAGACAGAAACAACATTCAGATAGACGGCTTTACGGAAGACATAATGCCTCTTGAACCGCTTACTGATAAATTTGAATCATTCGGCTGGCATGTTATAGAAATAGACGGCAATAATATCTGCGCCATTTACGACGCGCTTAATCAAGCCCGTGCCGTTTTTGAAAAGCCGGTTTGCATTATCGCTTACACCATTCCGGGCAAAGGCGTGGATTTTATGGAGCAGGATTTCAACTGGCACGGCAAACCGCCGAACAAAGCAGAAGGGGAAAAAGCTTTGAAACAATTGAGGACACTGGGAGGAAAAATAAGCGGGGAGTAAAAATATGATTAAACAGTTTGTAAAAGGAAAAGTTTGTGTTTTCATTGATGCGGCTAATATTCTTTATTCACAGCAAACTTTAGGCTGGAAAGTAGATTATAAAAAGCTGAAAAAATATTTTGAATCGGAATGCGACTTGCGAGGCATTCATTTTTATACGGGGCGAGTCGGGGCGGACGACAAACAGAATTCATTTCTCAAAAAACTTGAACAGTTTGGATATGTCGTAAAAGCGAAAGAAGTAAAACGGATTAAAATTTCCAAGAGCGCCTATGAATGGAAGGGTAACCTTGATGTGGAGCTTACTATTGATGTTATCGGGAATATAAATAATTTTGAAACTCTGATTTTAATGTCCGGAGACAGCGATTTTGCTCCGCTTTTAGATGCGGTAAAAGCTCGACATAAAAGAGTATTGGTAATGTCTACGAAAGGGCATATTTCAAAAGAACTTTTAGATCGGGCGAAGTATGTTAATCTCAAGAAACTGAAGGATTTCATCGCATTTTATGTATAAAAAAATCCCCCCGCCGAAGCGGGGAGAGGTTTGACACTGTCAGCATAGCAAAACCGTTATTGATGTCAAGCAAAATTTAAGTTAAAATTATGGAGCAGGATTTCAACTGGCACGGCAAATCGCCGAACAAAGAGGAAGGTGAAAAAGCTTTACAGGAGTTAAGGACTTTGGGTGGGAAAATAAGCGGGGAATAAAATCGTCAGGATTATTAGATAATTTAAATTTTATGTCTAATCAAAAAGGATTTTCAAGCAAAGACTACAAAGGAACAATAATTGAAGAAAGCTTAGAGGATAATATTATTCTGAATGATTTTAATATTATCGGTTTTAAAATCACAGATGATGTTTTTTTTTCTGAAAGATGGCATTTACATACAGTTCAAGTATCAAAAGAAGAAATTGAACAAATATCAAAATTCATAAAATCAGGCTGGTATGCGCATTTTTGGAAGAACAGAAACATTATCGTTGTCTTTAAAAATAAGATTTTTGAATTTAATTATGACAATAAGGTTAGTTGGCAACCGGCGATAGAATACGGTTTATCAGTCGGTATTCCAAAGGAACAATTAGACTTTTTAATTAACTAACAAATGCTTAACCAAAACTTAAAACTTAATCCGAAATTGTTTAAAGAGGACATAGAGCAAGTCCCGACTCGCTTTGGCTATGGCGAGGGGCTGGTGATTGCCGGAAAGGAAAATCCAAATGTTGTGGCGCTTTGCGCCGATTTGACCGATTCCACCCGCACTTCCGTTTTCAAAAAAGAATTTCCGGACCGGTTCGTGGAGGTTGGCATCGGCGAGCAGAATATGGCGTCGCTGGCGTCCGGAATGGCGGCGGTCGGCAAAATCCCGTTTATCTCTTCCTACGCTATGTTTTCGCCCGGCCGAAATTGGGAGCAGATAAGGACGACTATTTGCTACAACAATCAAAATGTAAAAATCGCCGGCGCGCATAGCGGCGTTTCCGTCGGCCCCGACGGCGCCACTCATCAGGCGATAGAAGATATGGCTATCACTCGCGTCATTCCCAATATGGTGGTTATCGCGCCTTGCGACGCGATTGAAGCGAAAAAAGCGACGATTGCCGCGGCCAAGCACAAAGGCCCAGTCTACATCAGATTTACGAGAGAAAAAACGCCGGTGATGACGACGGAAGAAACGCCGTTTGAAATCGGCAAAGCGGAAATTTATCGCGAAGGAAAAGATGTTTCCATAATCGCCTGCGGGCCATTATTATACGAAGCTCTCAAAGCGGCGGAAGAATTGGCCAAAGAGGGAATTTCAGCGGAGGTGATAAACAATCATACCGTAAAGCCGATGGACAAAGATAGCATTTTACAATCGGTCAAAAAAACCGGTTGTATCGTAACGATAGAAGAACATCAGACGGCGGGCGGAATGGGCTCGGCCGTCAGCGAAATATTATCTCAAAATTTCCCTGCGCCAATGGAAATAATCGGCGTCCAAGACCGTTTTGGCGAATCGGGAGAACCCGCGCAACTTTTGGAAGCGTTCGGCCTTACCGCAAAAAATATAATTGAATCGGCGAAAAAGGCGATAAAAAGAAAAAAATAATTTTTATTTTTCACTATCACACATAATTCTTATAGGAATTATGTGTGATGGAAACCAGAAAAAATAAATTAATTTATTTTTTCTGGTTTATAATTCTCCGGCGCTTGTTGGAGATACTTTTCCAGTTCCGGAAGAGTAAGCAAGCCTTCCCGCGCGCCGATTTTTTGGACGACGGACATGGAGTTTACGGGCGCCATCATCAGGGCTTCTTCAATTGATTTGCCCATCGCCAGCGCGGCGACAAAGGTGGCGGAAAAAGCGTCGCCAGCGCCGGTGCGCTCAAACGGCGGTTTAGGGTCGGGATAGGGCGGCATAAACCAGGCTTCGTCGCCGTTATAAGCGTAAGCTCCTTTGATGCCGTCGGTAATGACGACAATTTTCGGGCCGAGATAAGAAATCATTTTCATTAATTCAACCCGATTTTCTTCTTTTGTTGCTAGAATTCTTTGGGCTTCCTGAACATTACAAATGAAAACTTTTGTCATTTTGTAAAGACCGGCCAATTTTTCAGCGCCGAATTTCATTTGGAATGTCCCGGGCTGAAAAGCCAAATTTATCTCCGGATGAAATTCAAGATATTTTTCTATTTCTTGATGAAAGGGCAGGGAATTTTCGCCCAGAGACGATAAGTAAATCCATTTCGGCGAGCCAATGTGAGGCAATTCATAATCGTACTCTTCGTGTTTTATCAAAATTGTCCGTTCGTCTTTAAACCAAAGAACATAATGATAATTGGTCTTTTTGTCTTTGTGGATTTTTATAAATTTCACGCTGACACCTTCAGTTTTAAAAGCGTTAACGCAATCTTTGCCGTTTAAATCGTCGCCGATATTGCCGACAAAAGCCGATTTCAAACCCAATCTTGCCGCCGCCGCCGCCGCGTTGGCGCTGTTGCCGACAGCCGGAACGATAGCCACTGATTCATAAGGAATTTTATTGCCGTAATCCAAACAAATCTGGCAGTTTTCTTTATTGATATCGCAATTCACCGAAGCTTCTTTGATTCTAATGAAAGCGTCTATGGTCGTGTCGCCGATGGCGACGAAGTCAAAGTCTTTGTTGAAAAACATAATGCTTTCATTTTAGCAGTTACAATTTTTTCCGAAACATTGACAAGAAAACTTTATTATGATAGCATATTAATGGAAATCAAAACATCGGGTTTTGAATATATTCTTGGACAGGCTAAAATAAAAAGGTACAGAAAATCTGCGATCGCTGAAATTGTGTACCATTTATTAATATCAAAAATAAAAAGATAAAAAAGATAAAATGAGACAAGCAACAAGACAGAAAATTTTATTATTGCTTTTAAGCGGTGTCGCGCTGGGCTTATCAAAGTCGCCCAAGGGATATTTTAAAATTATAAAAAATGTTTCAAAAGCATGGAAAGATATTGAACGGAAAAGATTATACGCCCTAGTTCGAGAGTTTTATAACGACCGTTTAGTTGACTACAAAGAAGACAAAGACGGTTTTGTGAAAATCATTCTCACCAAAGAAGGCCAAAAGAAAGCATTCAAGTTTAAACTGGACGAAATGGAAATAAAAAAACCGGCAAAATGGGACGGGGAGTGGAGAATTGTTATTTTTGACATACCGGAAAAATTAAAGAAGGCGAGGGAAGCCCTAAGAATAAAGTTAAAAGAGCTGGGATTTTTGGAATTGCAGAAATCGGTACTTGTACTGCCCTATGAATGCGAAGACGAAATCAATTTCATAATGGAAGTTTTTTTAATCAGGCCGTTCGTAAGAATTGTCAGGGCAAAATCATTTACCAACGAAGAACAATTAAAGATTAGGTTTAGCCTAGTTTAACTTGATTTAACATTTAGCAAGGTTATTAAAAGAATTTTAAATTTAAAAAGGTATACAAAAATTGCTATCGCTGAAAATGTGTACCATTTATTGTTTCATATATTTTTAAAATACATTTTATTAATTTTTTAAAAAATATATGCTAGAATTATGAGTATGAAGGCGGTAAAAAAATTTAACGCGTAAAAAATAAAATGAATAATTTCAAAAAAACAGATTTATTTTTGGCTTTGGCGATAGGGTTTTCCTCCGCCTTGATGCTTGTTTACATCGGCCGAAATATAAGCGAGGAAAACAAGTTTTTTGAAAAATTGATGCCTTACGCCAACTGGCTTTTCCTGATTTTCCCGCTGGTTTGCGGAGGGGGGATTATCATTACTCATTTCGCGGCCAAAGTCGCCGGCCGAGTCCTTTACCAATTTGGAAAGTTTTTTCTGGTCGGAGGATTTAATTTTTTGCTTGACGCCGCCATTCTTAACTTTTTCCTTTT
>Ga0209211_10002674_pt1 | contig 30329 bp, 37 predicted proteins | sample RifGroA2_FD_183992 | JGI IMG/M metagenome (GOLD analysis project Ga0209211, IMG submission 183992) | Groundwater microbial communities from Rifle, Colorado, USA - Groundwater A2 (SPAdes) (version 2) | ecosystem: Environmental > Aquatic > Deep subsurface > Groundwater | place: Rifle, Colorado...
GCGGGTGTAATGGTCATGGCACCCGAGCCGAACGACATATCGATACCGTCGTCCTTGATTATTGTCGCCGTAACTGGCCCGTTTATCCATTCAAGCTCGATTGTCTGTTTGTGCTTATACTCCTTGTAGCGCTCATCATCCGGATGCATCACTACATACTTGTCGCCGAATTTCGTTTCGGGACGCACGGTGCCTATTACGAACGGTCCATATTGCAAATAATAGAACGGGTCCGTTTGTTCCACGTATTCGATTTCATCGTCGGAAACAGTCGTTTGTAATTTCGGATCCCAGTTGACTATGCGATTGCCTCGCTCGATGAGTCCCGCGTCGTACATGCGCACGAATGCTTCCATGACGGCTTGGTATCGCTTTTCATCCATCGTGTATGCATAACGACTCCAATCGAGAGAGGCCCCCATCTTTTTTAATTGATTGATGATAGTCGCCTTGCTTTCTTCGGTAAAAACCTCGATGCGCTTCAATAGTTCTTCACGGCCGATGTCGTGTCGTGTCTTTTTCTCTTTTTTGTAAAGGTCGGTCTCCACCTTTGATTGTGTCGCTATGGCTGCGGAGTCTGTGCCGGGAAGCCAGAGCGTTTTGAATCCGCGCATGCGGTGATAGCGAATGAGAATGTCTTCCACCGCGAGCATGGCGGCATGACCCATGTGGAGTGTGCCTGTGACATTAGGCGGCGGCAGAATGATGGAGTAGGGTTCGGCGTCCGGTTTTGTGATGCCTTTCGCAACACAGGTATCGGGGTTTGCGTAGTCGCCCTTTTCCCATAACGCCAAGATCTCCGGCTCGCGGTTTTCTGGGTCGTAGGGCTTAAGGAAAATTTCCGGGGCTTTTGAAGACTCCATCACGAGATTTTAGCAGTAAAATGAGTATTTATGCTAACAATAAATTACCGCTTGCTCGTAAGGTATCGGGCTCGGCGAATTCTTTTTTGAGCGCATGGAAGTAACCTGCAAGAGCAATCATCACGGCATTGTCAGTGGAGTATTCTACGGGACACAAGAGCAGTTTCACTCCCGCCTCCGCCAAAGCTTCGGTGAGGCGAAGACGGATGTGTGTATTGGCCGAAACGCCGCCCCCAACGACGACGGTGTTCACGCCGAATTCTTCTACGGCGCGAATCGTCTTTGCAATGAGTACTTCGGTAACCGCATCTTCAAATTCTCGCGCGATTTGCTTTTTGAGTTCTTCAGAAAGAGTTTGCTGTTGCTCGGTAAATCGGAGTACAGCGGTTTTTAACCCGGAGAACGAGAAATCGTACGTATCTTCTTTCAGCATGGGGCGCGGCAGAGTGATTGTTCGGGGGAGGTTATTCTGCCGCGCGTCTTCCGCAAGGCGCGAAATGTGCGGTCCACCTGGATAGGGAAGCCCGAGCATCCGCGCCACTTTGTCGAATGCCTCGCCGACCGCGTCGTCGCGTGTCCGCCCGAGATATTCGTATTGCATCCACTCTTTCATCAATATCAATTCCGTATGACCACCTGAAATGAGCAATGTAACAGCAGGAAATTCGAATTTCACGATGTTTCCTTCGATGTATCTTTTCTCATTCCCATAATCTATCCGACCGGATAGATTATGGGAATCCAAAAATTCGGTCATTGATATCACGACGTGCCCTTCCATGTGATTTGCCGCAACGATTGGCAGATTCCATGCGAGCGACAGCGCACGCGCGAAATTGATACCCACCCAAAGCGCCGGTTCAAGTCCAGGACCCACAGTGACCGCTATTGCATCAACGTCGGGTCTTGCATGTTCATTTAGGAACGGCTCAAGCCGCTCAAACAATTCCGGCTCCCGTGCGAGGATGTTCTTTAAGGACTTACGAAGTCTTGAAAAGGACATCGTAAGTCCTTTTTCATGACGTAGATTGAGTGCTCCACTTTCTCTGAGCGCTATTTCAAGCATCGGGACCAGATTTCTTCCATGCTCACGTTTCGCCAGATTAGGGAATACACCACCATAGTCTGCGTGTGCTACCGCTTGAGAAGCGATCCCATTTCCCAAAATCCGGAATGTGAAATCTGCTCCGAGATTACCCTCCGCCTCGATAAGGCAAACAGCAGTTTCGTCGCACGAAGTTTCTATTCCGAGGATTCTCATCGAGTGCGCGCACCACGATTCGAACGTGGGACCTTGTCTACGTCAAAGACACGCTCTAACCAACTGAGCTATGCGCGCAACGTCTCGTAGAATAACTTGTTTTCCAGTACTATTCAATGATGGAAATTGTTCGACTTGCGGATGTAGGAGTAGAAGCCGCCGCACTGCAAGCCGCGGCGACTCTTCGCTCCGGTGGCGTTATCATTTATCCGACCGACACGTTGTATGGACTTGGCGCCGACGCGCTTTCTGATTCAGCGGTTGCGAAGGTTAAGCGCATAAAGGGGCGAGACGAAAGGAAGCCGATACATGCCATTCTTGCTAACATCGAAACGGCGAAGAACTATGTCGTCATGAATGATAAAGCGAGCCTGCTTGCGCGCATGTTTTGGCCCGGTTCTTTGACACTTATTTTTAAAAAGAAAGAAGGTGTCGACACAGGAATAGGAAGCGCTATCGATACATTTGGAGTACGAGTGTCTGATAATTCATTTGCTCTTGAACTTGCCTGTACATTCGGCAAGCCATACACGGGGACGAGTGCCAACAGAAGTGGCGAAAAGCCGGAGCATTCTATAAAAGGTATTTTGGCACAGTTGGGAGAGGCCGTTTCTGACATAGATCTTGTTATAGATGCCGGAGAATTGCCCGAGAGCCCCCCTTCTACCGTCGTGGATGTGCGTTCTGCGGACCCCGTTATTCTTCGTGAAGGCGCGGTTTCTATCGCAGAGGTATGGAATGCTCTCCGTACGGAACGGTAAACGGGCTTGACTCCCTATACCCATGCTCTAGACTGACGATATTATCTGACACACTTATTTTATCCGTATGGACAATGATAAGACAAATACAAGCAACATTATATTCATCGGCATTGCAGTTGTCGTCCTTGTTGCCGGTGGTTGGTGGCTTTTGACTCGAGACTTGGCCGTGGATGGTACGAGTGGAGATGCTGTAGAGGAAACAAACACAGAAGCAATCGACATCTCGGCGGAAACTATCACTCCTCCTTCGACAACGACTTCGGATGGCGAAGCAATTTCGGTAGCGAGCCAGTCTGCCGGTGCTTCGGTTACCATATCATCCGTCACGCTTACGGAGATGGGCTGGGTTGCTGTTAGAGATGACAGAGGGTGGACTCTGGGTGCGGCTCGTCTTGACGCAGGAACGCATGAAAACATAGCGGTTGAGCTCTTGCGTGCCACAGAATCGGGACAGCGATACCAAGTGTTGCTCTACCATGATGACGGTGACCGGGAGTTTGACCTCAAGAAAGAGAGTCTCATCACGCACAGCGACGGCACTGTCGCAGGTGTAATGTTCAAGGTGCAATAAGGGAGCGTTCATTAACATTGCCCCTGCGGAGCACGAGTTGCTTTAGGTTTGGAAGACTGGCTTGCTCTTAAAATCCACAGCTATCATTAGCTATCATTTACGGAACGGCGCTAGGCAGATGAAAGGCGTCGGGAAGGCCGCACTTGTTTATAAGTCCCGATCGGGACTTATAAACAAGTGCGGCAACAACCAAACGGTTGCGGAAATGCGCGGGAAAGGTACAATTAAGCATGGGTGTCAAAATCATCAAGGAGGGATTCACCTTCGACGACGTGCTTATTCGACCTGCGGCAAGCAGGATGGAGCCGTCGGAGGCGTCTCTTAAAACGAACATAGCTGGGATAGAGCTCTCTGTCCCATTTCTCTCCGCCGCAATGGATCGCGTGACGGAAGCGCGCATGGCGATTGCCCTCGGCAAGCTCGGAGGTTTGGGTGTTATTCATCGCAATTGTTCTATTCCCGAACAGGTGGCAATGGTTGGTGAAGCCAAGAAAGCGGGTGTTCCTGTGGCCGCCGCGTGTGGTCCTTTCGCCGGGGAGAGGGCGACGGCACTCGACAAAGCAAACTGCGACGTCATCGTTATCGACTGTGCGCATGGACATAATTTAAATGTTGTTGAAAGCGCACGAAAAATAAAAAAGGGCCTTAAACATGCAAAGATGATATTTGGCAACATCGCCACGGCCGAAGCGGCGAAGGCGGCCTGCACATTCGCCGATGCAGTCAAGGTCGGCATCGGGCCTGGAAGCATTTGTACGACGCGCGTAATTTCGGGCGTCGGTGTTCCTCAACTCTCGGCAGTTCTTGATGTTGCATCGGTAGCATCCAAGAAAAAAGTCCCTGTCATTGCCGACGGGGGAATTCGTACATCGGGCGACATCGCAAAAGCGCTCGCTGCAGGAGCGTCCGCTGTGATGATAGGAAATATTTTTGCGGGTTCGGATGAGACACCGGGAAGTGTAGTAGAAAAAGACGGAAAGAAATTCAAAGAGTATCGCGGTATGGGTTCCGCTTCTGTTATCAAAAGTGCCGCAGGACAGGAACGCTATTTTACCCATGGGCGGAAAGCTGTTCCGGAAGGTGTAGAGGCCCTGGTGCCATACAAGGGGCCGGTATCAGAACTAGTGGCAACACTTACATCCGGTCTTCAGGTCGGCATGGGTTATGCTGGCGCTAAGACCATTCCGGAATTCGGAAAGAAGGCGCAGTTCATCCGGATCACGCACGCTTCCATCGCAGAAGGCAAGCCGCACTCTTTGTCAGGCATAATAGAGTGATACACTTTTCATATGGGTTTTGAGCAGGGTAAGGAAATGCAAGGTATTCCAAAAGGGACACCCGAGGATGTGATGTTGCGTCAAGAGAGACATCGTCGCGAAGGCGAATCAATGGAACATCTGGAGCACTCATACACAGCTCAAGCGAACGGATTACTAAAAGATGAAAGAGTGCGCGATGAGGTTAGTCGCTTTTCTAAGGACGTCATCTCTGCTCGCGAAGGGGTGGAACAAGATGATTATGCCAGTAGACTATTCGACGCCTTGAAGTTAAGAAGGATAGAGATACCCGATTTTGACAACAATCGAGAACGTAGTGCATTTGCGCTCGCGCTTGCTCGTCGTCATGAACAATCGCTTCAATAGTTACTACGGTAAGAACATGGTAATAAACTACCTCGCATCTAAGCTGTTGAGGTAGTTTATTTCTCTTTGGCGCGCGTTTTGGGTCTGGTACGAACCATACATTCGCCACATTCCGATTCTCAAACAAAATTCTGAACGAGCTTGACATGCAGGGCGGTCAGAGGTCATATACTGTAGGCGGGGTACTCTTAATGAAGGAGGAAAGCTCGTGAAGCAAGAGTCATCCTATATGATCGGCGGAGAAGACCTCTCAGCTGACTGGAGATGGCCGAAGGGCCATCCGGAGTGGAGGATGTCCTCGAAAGAGGGCATTCGTTGGGAGGACGACGGTCCTCTCAACGAGACAGGCCGGAAAATGCTTCTCAAGCATTTCGGTCTTGAGCTGGTCGGTCGGCATCTGCCGATCAAGACGCTGGCGACCATGTCGCCCGCGGCGCTTCTCCGGAAGCGGCGCGGAATCGAACGGCGGGGCGGGCTCGAACGTCTCGAGCCCGTGAGCGACCGACCCGGGGGCCATATTTCCGCCAAGCTCGCGGCATGAGCCCCGGGCGAAGCAATCAGTGGACGCGACCGCATGGCCGCGTCCACAAATCTATATTTGACTTGGCATTTGAATCCATGAAGAGTTGCACGATGTATAAGAGTGCGCGAGAGTGGTTTGATGAATGCTCGACCGATTGCCGTGCTTGCACTTCTTGTTGCGGGAGCGCTTTTTTCTTTGTCTCAACTACCGCTGTCACTTGAGCAAGGAGTCGAATATCATCGTACTCCCAGTAGTCTTTTCGAACCCCACACGACCGTGCTTTTTGGCGGCGACATGATGTTTGATCGCTACATACGGCAGGTCGCGGAGCGAGAGGGAGGCGATTTTATTTTTTCCTGCATTGCCGATGTTCTGCGCGATGCGGACCTCGTTGTTGCGAATCTAGAGGGGCCTATAACGGAATATACATCCGTGTCGGCGAGAAGCGAGATAGGTTCGCCCGAGAATTTCATCTTCACATTCCCGCCGGAGAGTGCGGAACTTCTCGCACGGCACAATATTCGGCTTGTGAATCTCGGCAACAATCATATTTTGAATTTCGGTTGGGAAGGGGAGCGCTCTACGCGCACGGCGCTTCGCGTCGCGCGCATCTCCTACTTCGGCTCGCCCGCCGAACAATTCATCGCAATGGAGAACCTAAATGGCGTCTTGTTCGCTTTCATCAACTACAACGAATTTCTCCCCACTTCCGTCCGTCGTTCCATATATGGAACGACGGACGATTCTATATATGGAACTCTTGAAGATATCCAAAGGGTGCGCGCGGCCGGGTATCTGCCCATCATCTACATACATTGGAGCGACGAATATGTGACCACCTCATCGGCATATTCGCACGAATTAGCGCATAGTTTTATAGACGCAGGTGCGGAGATGGTCATCGGTTCCCATCCGCACGTCATCCAAGAAAGTGAGGTATATCGGGGGAAACATATTTACTACTCACTCGGCAATTTCGTGTTCGACCAGTATTGGGATGATGATGTGCGCACCGGCCTGCTTCTGCGCGTTACTTTTACTCCACGTGGTGTCGAGCGAATTGATGAGATGCGCGTCTACCTCGAGCGCGACGGCCGTACCTGTTTGGTTGAATAAGCGCAATTTTTCAGCTATCCTGCTTCTATTGCGGGATCATCTAGTGGTAGAAATATGTGTCATAATTAAGCCATGAGAAGTTCTTGGTCCAAAGGGTACACGAAAGAAACCCATCCATCCGTTCGGAAGATTTCGGAGACGATGAAAAACCGGAAAATAGATAATTTTGCAGAGTGGCGAAAGAAGGCAATTCGCGATGGACGAATCCGCATCCGCTTCCCGCGACTACCCCAAAATGGCGATTTGGCAGAGCTTATTGGAGTAGTGCTTGGAGACGGACACATAGAGAAGTTCCCGCGGACAGAGCGGTTATTGATTTTTTCTAACAGTAACAATAAGGGATTTGTAGAACGTTATGCAAGTTTAGTTGAAAAGTTATTTAAGAAAAAGCCTTATGTCTACAAACAATCAACACAAAACTGTATTCGAGTAAGCTTATATGAGAAAAATATCAGCAAACGACTCGGTATGCCCACTGGTTCCAGAAAGGGCTTACAGGTCGCAGTTCCCGATTGGGTGATGAAAAGCAGACCATACATCATCAGGTATTTACGCGGTTTATATGAGGCGGAAGGGTCATATTCTGTGCACAAGCAAACGTACACGTACAAATTCGTTTTCTCTAATACGAATCAATCGTTGTTGAAAAACGTCGTAGAATTGCTTAAGATGCTTGGGCTTTCACCACATCACGATTCTTCGAGAGTCCAGATATCAAAGAAAGACCAAGTGGCGAGAGCTATCGAGCTTTTAGAATTTCGGAAATATTGATTTTTGCGGGATGGTGCAATGGTAGTCACGCCGCGCTCTGGACGCGGAAATCTTGGTTCGAATCCAAGTCCCGCAGCAAAATGAGCTTCGCGAATTTTGCGAAGGGACTTGGATTGGGAAAGGGTCGGGAAACGGGAGTTTCCCGCGGAGGAAGGAATGGGAAAACCGTGGGTTTCCCAGAAGTCCTTGTCCCGCAGCCAGCTTATGCTAAGTCAGGTGACTGAGATGCATAGCTAACTATTCCGACATTGCACTGTGTCCCGCCGAAGCTTTAGCGAAGGGGATATTCGCTGAGCGCAATATCCAGACAGAAAACCACCCACATGGGTGGTTTTCTGTCTCATCGAGTACTCCACGAACATAGTCTGTCTTTAGTGTCGTGAATTTGCTAGAATGTTTGTATGAAACTCGGTATCATTTTGCAATCCAATAAGCCAGAGCATGTCTGGAATACGTTTCGCTTTGGTATCACATCCCTTAAAGCGGGTCATGCGGTCGAAGTCTTTTTGATGAGCGAGGGGTCGGAACTCGACGCTATCCCGGACAGCAAGGATTTTGATATTTCGGTAAAAGTATCCCAGTTCAAAGAGATGAAGGGTCAAATCTATGCATGCGAAAGCTGTCTGAATGTGCGTGGTAAGAGCGAAAGCAAGGTATGTCCTGTTTCCACGATGTCCGACTTACTTAAAATGGTTGAGGGTTCAGATAAAGTTTTGGTATTTGGCTAAATCAAAAATACTATGAAAAAACTTATTTTTGGGAAGGGCTCCTCGTCGCCATCGCACTCGGCGCCACACGTCGAGCCACACTCTTTTTTAAAGAATCGGCGCATCTTGGAAAGCTTGCAAAATTATAGTTAAAAAGGGAAAGCGGCCTGAGACATCTATCAGGCCGCCACTACGCCTCCCCATTATCCATCGGCAGATCCCCCCAACCAGAGACCCGTCCATGCCGTAATAAAGTATGCATAGACCTCTGTCGACGGAAAGAGAAAGAACGCCACTACCGTTCCCACCATCAGAACGTTCAGGAGGGTGGTGAGCATGTCACACAACCTGGGCCCCCCAAAAGCAACCCCCAGGCCGATTACGAAAGATCCGAGCAGGATCGCCGTGCAGTAAAAGAAAAAGAATGTTTCCATTCCGGCCTCCTCTTTTTTCGAACCCCTTTGCCACCAAACTTCTTATATCACAAGGGGGCATGGTCCGCCAAAACCCGCATTTCAGAAACACCTCTTGAAGAAAGGTAATAGTCTTCTCAAGCTCAAAATTGTGGGTTCATAGAGCATCCCTTTCGCCGCGGTCATTCTTGTTATTCAAACAGAGTCAATGGCAGATGTGAGCCGATTTTCTACTTCTCGTGATATATCGGCTAATTTCGGGTTGCCCACCACGTTCATAGCGGTAGAGGGAAGAATGGAGGAAGCGTACACTTCAGCATTGACCTCATACACAATGACATTGCATGGCAATAACAGGCCTATTTCTTTTTCCTCTTGAAGCGCCTGCAGTGCAAATTTCGGGTTGCATGCGCCGAGGATCGTATAATTGTCGAAATCAACACCAAGCTTTTTCTTCATCGTTGCCTTGACATCTATTTCCGTAAGGACGCCAAAACCTTCCGCGTCGAGCGCTTCTTTTACTTTTAGAACCGCATCTTCGAATGGCATGGATATCTTTTTTGTATATCCGTATTTCATATTAGTTTTTATTTTTTGTTACGAACATATTGTAGACAAGTGCGAATAGATAGAAAATGACAAAGCCGATAATCGCCGCCTCAACCATTCCGCCGACAATACCTGCAACTGAGAGGGAGAAGAACATGTGCCAGCCCTTCATCATCGCAACTGCGCCTGTGTAAAGGCCAAGGATACCAAGAATGCCAAGAAGCAACATACATGCCACCGAAATAACCGCCCCCGCGTACCCGAAGGCAGACGCATTAAGTGTTTTCATACTGTTGTAGCTAACTTTGCCAATAATTATCCCTGGAGGTCTTTTTTCTTTGCCTCGAATTCATCGCGATTCATTTCACCCTTAGCGTAACGTTCTTTTAAGATGTCCAGTGCGTTTTTTGAAGTCTCCGATCTCGCGGCGTTGCCCACAACATACTTTACCAGCGCAACAACTCCGATGATTATAAGAATCCAGAAAACGATCATAAAGACACCTCCTACTAGACCTCCTATCCCATACGATCCCATCATAGAATTACCGTTAAAACTATTAAATCCCGTTCCGAGCATACCCATTCCCATCATCATAGACATCATGTCGGTCATTCCCGCGGGCATTTGCGATCCTGTCTCACAACCGCTCATGCGCTTTCCTATGACAGTATGAATTTGTTTTTCTCCGTCTTCTCCGTGAGTTTGAATCATCATCGCATTCATCGCGGCGTGAGAATCACCGGACATAGTCCCCATAAAATACTCACCAAGAACTCCGTAGTTCTCATCGTTTAGATTTTCGCAGGCAATCTCTTTTGCTTGAAGCTTATTCCAAAGCTCCTTGCCCTCCTGTTCTTCGCGGGCGGTATGTTCGACGACTTCGTTCCAATCAACTTGAGTATTGGAAAATCCGCCCATCATTTGAGCGTTTGCGCTCGGCGCAAACGAACCAACGACGACTACGGAAAGAATGGTGAAAATAAGTTTTTTCATAGTATTTTTGATTTAGACAAACACTAATACTTTATCCGAACTCTCGACCAGAGTTGAGCAGGTCAGACATACCAATAGTATCACAAGGGGACCTTGACTCATTATACCCTATGGGGGTATTATATCACCGTATGAAAAAAAGTGTCAAGAGACGATTACAACGCCGACTCAAAATCATCGAAGGCCAAGTAAGGGGCTTGTTGAAGATGGTCAATGAGGAGGCATATTGCATTGACGTTATCACCCAAACATCCGCCGTTCGGAAGGCGCTCTCGTCGGTGGAGGACGCGATGCTGGAGAACCATCTCTCGACACACGTGGTCGAACAGATGAAAAGCGGGAAGAGCAAGAAAGCGACAGCGGAGATGCTAAAGGTCTACAAGCTTGCACAGCGCAAAGGATAGGAGCCGGAGCGGTCGGTCCCGGAATGAAATTATCGGATTATCAAGTCAGCAAAAAATCTATGATACAGGTAAATCGTTTGCTCAAAGTTACTGTCGCGTGGACGAGCGTCGTGTATGTCGTCTGTTTCGGGGGTGTTGCGCTCATTCCTGGCATTCGGGAATTGTTCCTGCAATACGCGCTACATTCGGTGAATGTCGGCATCGGGCAGAACGCCATGACACTCACGACATTCATCGTTGGACTCATCATCTGGAATGTACTGGCTGTGCTTGCCGCGTGGCTCTTCGCGTATCTCTGGAACACGATTCGGAATTGAGGGCACGCACATTAGCAGGTAACCTTTATCGTATTTCTAGCTATGCACGAAGGTGATCACAATTCGAAGCACATGTGGTTGATGGCGCTCTGCTGCGCCATGCCTATTGCTGTTCTGCTCGTCATCGCTTTTTTCACATGAAGCACCACGATGATGTAGAGAAAAGAAGTGCGGAGGCCTCTCCGGAACATCCGGCATTGTACACCTGCCCGATGCATCCGGAAATAAAGCAGGATAGGCCGGGTATGTGCCCGGAGTGCGGCATGAACCTTGTCCCTGCAAAAAAGAAGAAAGGGGGCGTACATCATGAATCACTCGACAAGCATGCGGGACACAGCACCTCTATGTTTTTCAGAAAATTCTGGGTGAGTCTTGCCCTTACTATCCCTGTCGTGCTATACGCCGACGTTGTCGAAAAGATCTTCAGATGGTCTCCGCCGAATTTCTCCGGATCGGAATATATGCCCTTGGTACTCGGTTCGATCGTATTCTTCTACGGCGGCTCCGTGTTCCTTACCGGAGCGTGGAGAGAATTGCAGGCACGTCTTCCGGGCATGATGACGCTCATAGGGATCGCCATTTCTGCCGCCTACTTGTGGAGCATATATGCAGTATTCGCTGGTGAAGAGGCCTTGTTTTGGGAACTCACCACACTTATTACCATCATGCTTCTCGGCCACTGGCTTGAGATGCGGGCGGTACGTGGAGCGCAGGGTGCGCTCAAGGAACTTTCAAAATTGCTTCCCGATACTGCCGAAGTAATCCGCAACGGCCCCTCGACTATGCTCGGGACAAGCAAGACGGAAACCATTGCGCTCTCTCTACTTCGCGAGAGTGATACGGTACTGGTCAGGCCCGGAACCAAGATTCCCGCCGATGGCACTATCACCGATGGCGAATCAGACGTGGACGAATCAATGGTGACCGGAGAATCAAAGCCGGTTCCGAAACATGAGGGCGACGCAGTCATTGCCGGAACGATAAACGGCGATGGAGCGCTTAAGATAAAAGTTTCAAACATCGGCGAAAAGACATTTCTTGCCGGCATCATGCGTTTGGTCGCCGAAGCACAGGCGTCCAAGTCGCGACTCCAGATGCTTTCAGACCGAGCGGCGCTGTACTTGACCGTCATCGCCGTAACCGGTGGCATAGTGACGATCGTCGCGTGGCTCATTGCCGGCGCGGAAGTCGGCTTTGCGGTAGCCCGACTTGTGGCTGTGCTCGTTATTGCATGCCCGCATGCATTGGGGCTCGCCGTGCCGCTCGTTGCATCAATTTCCACGACCAAGGCGGCGCAAAACGGCTTCCTGGTTAAACAGCGGCTCGCGCTCGAAGTCGCTCGGACCATCAGTACAGTGCTGTTTGATAAAACAGGAACACTTACCAAAGGAGCATTCGGCGTCATCGACGTATGGAATGCGAACGGACATACAAAAGAAGAAACCTTGCAACTGGCCGCTTCTCTTGATGTGCTCTCCGAGCATCCGATCGCAAAAGCCGTCGTCGAGAAGGCAAAAGAACAGGGACTCGCGCTCGCAGAGATAAAGAAATTTGAGGCAATGAAAGGCAGGGGAGCGAGAGCCACTGTTGAGGGAAAAGAGGCAATGGTCGGCGGACCGGCGCTTCTTGAAGATATGGGTATACTCATTCCCGCCGAGCTCGCAGTACAGGTAGCGGATGCCGGCAAAAAGGGACAAACTATTATTTTTACCCTTAAAGACAAGCAGCTTCTGGGCGCGATCGCGCTGGCCGACATCATTCGGGAAGAATCACGAGAAGCCATTCAAGCGCTCAAAGAAATGGGCGTCCGCTCGGCGATGATAACTGGCGATTCGGAAGATGTGGCGCGGTGGGTAAGCGGAGAGCTTGGCATTGACGAGTACTTTGCCCGCGTTCTGCCGGATCAGAAATCCGAAAAAGTAAGAGAGCTGCAGAAACGAGGGCAAAAGGTTGCTATGGTCGGTGACGGCATCAACGACGCTCCGGCCTTGACGCAAGCCGATCTCGGCATTGCCATAGGCGCAGGGACAAATGTCGCTATTGAATCAGCCGGAATCATTCTTGTGAGGAATGATCCCAGAGACATCGTAAAAATAATCCGGTTGTCCAAAATGACCTACACGAAAATGATTCAGAACCTGTTCTGGGCAACCGGCTATAACATCGTTGCTCTGCCACTCGCCGCGGGTGCCTTATTCGCGTGGGGCATCATTCTCGAGCCCGCGCTTGCGGCCGTGTTTATGTCGGCAAGCACGGTAATCGTCGCGATTAATGCCATGCTTCTGCGGCGGCAAGTACTATAGTTCTCACCCAAACACAAGGACTTCTTTCCCGGCCCATGTTTGCGGAAACGTTTACTCGGGTGTATAGTGTATTTCTATGAACGTACGCGCGTTCGCCCTCCTAATGCTCGTGGGATTCGTCGCTGTAGGCGTATTTGGGTTTGCGGGGATGAGCCACGATATGAGCCATGGATCTGGCTGCATCGCGTCTACCCTGAACAACAGTGTCGTCTGCCCGCAGGATGCGCTTTCTTCCGCGCTCTACCACATCGCGGCCTATCAGAGTTTTTCACAGGCTACGATAATCTCGCTCTCTTTTTCCGCACTCGCGCTCCTCATACTTCTCGCCGCGCTCTTCGCGGTGAGGAAAAAAATTCTTTTAATCCCCAGTGCTCCTTTGTGTATTCTCTCAAAACGCCGCGACGACATTCCCCTGCCGCGCCGAGAGAAATTTCTCCGTCGGCTCTCTCTTTTTGAGAACAGTCCATCGCGTTTTTGCAGCGCGTAGAGATCCTTTAGTTTAGGATTTGTAGGCGCTGCGCTACTCTTCTTGGAGGGGACTTTTTAGGTTTTCTAACGCACTACAAACGTATGGACACAAAAACAATTGTCACGGGAGCCATCGTGCTTCTTGCGATAGGCGGACTCTTCGTCTGGGGCGCGCAGAATCGAGCGTCGCTTCCGGAGAACAGCGCGTCACAAAAAAGCGCGCTTGCCGCGGCGGAGACACCCTACGACTTCGGCACTATCTCGATGAAGAACGGGAACGTCGAGAAGACGTTCGAGATCATGAATCCGACGGACACGGACATCGCACTCACGTCGCTCACGACCTCGTGCATGTGCACGACTGCCTACATCGTGAAAGGCGGCGCGCGCCGCGGGCCCTTTGGCATGCCGGGGCACGGTAGCTCCGTGCCGCGGGCGAATGAAGTCATTCCGGCTAGCGGGAGGCTTGGCGTAGCGGTCATCTTCGACCCTAATGCGCATGGGCCCGCCGGCGTTGGCACGATTGATCGCTTCGTGTACCTAGAAGACGAAACAGGAGGCGTGCTTGAATTAGAGATTAAAGCGAACGTAACGCCCTAGCTATGCGCAAGGCACTCATTTGGGCGGGCGTCGTGCTTGTAGCGCTCGCCGCGATCGTCATTCTTAAGTACGCGCCGGGCACGTCGAATATCATCTGGAGCATATCCGATGCCGGGCGCTGGCTCTTGCCACTTGTCGGCGTCTCGGCTCTTCTCGATAGCGTGCATCCGTGCTCATTCTCCATCCTCCTCATCACCATCGCGTTCCTCTTCGGGATGCAGATGACGAGGGGAAAGATCCTTGCAATAGGCGGTATCTACATTGCAGGTATCTTCGTCGCGTATCTCGCGATCGGAGTCGGGGCATTCCAGGTGCTGCACATCTTTGACGTGCCGCACTTCATGGGAAAGCTGGGTGCAACACTCCTCATTCTTTTCGGGCTCCTCAATCTCATCAACTGGGCGTATCCGTCATTCCCTCTGAAGCTCTCTATTCCCGCGGGCGCGCACCGCAAGATGGCGGAATTGATGAACACAGTTTCGGTGCCGGCGGCATTCGTGCTCGGGCTCCTCGTGGGTCTCTGCCAGTTCCCATGCATGGGTGGACCCTACCTCATGGTCATAGGACTTCTCCACGACAGTGCGACGTATGCGGTCGGTATTGGCTATCTCGTTCTTTACAACGCAATCCTCATTCTCCCGCTTGCCGCGGTACTCTACCTCGCAGCCAACAAGGAAGTGGTGGAAAAAATGCAAGGATGGCGGCGGACGAATGTCTCTGCGGTGCGCCTGTGGAGCGGCATCGCGATGGTATTACTGGGAATAATCGTTCTCTATGTCTAGACAACAGCTCAAATTGGGAGATGCGGTCGCAAAACTTGCAAAAGTCCTTCGCGTTCCACACTGTCCGGAGTGCGAACAACGCCGCCTCATCTTGAACGAAATTCAGAAGGTGGGCGTACGCGAAACGGTGAGAAGATTGCGGGCCGTCGGATTCTCCTATTCGCCAAGCAGTGCGGACGAGCGAGCGGTCGAGGATATCGTCAAAAAGATGGAGGAATGCTGTGATAAATAACAATAAATAAAACAATATGGAATTGGAACAACAGACAAAACGCCCGCTGGTAGAGACGTACGCGGTACCGATTCTCATCGTGGCGATTGGCGCCGGATTTCTCGCCATCTCCGGAGGTTTAACCTCCCGGAGCGACTTGCTCAGCGACGCACAATTCTCGGAGCTTCAGGAAAGGGTGATGACGTCCGGCGGCGTGGAGCTACCGGTCGTGTGGGGAGATCTTGGCAGGCGACTTGTCGAGACGGGCGCGATAGACGACACGAAGTGGGGCGAGCTGTACGGCACATTGTCGGAAGCAGAGAAACTGCTTCTCGACGGGGATAATCCTGAGCGCATGCGCATCACGCGGGAGAACGCGCCGTATCTCCTCAATCTCTTTTGGGCGTTCGGACTCGCTAATAAGAATCCGATACTCGAGGATAAAAAAGGGATGATGAATCCGGCATATGGCGGAGCGGGCGGATTCGCCTCGACAGGAGGGTGGATACTCTCGCGGGGCGACCCGATGGAGCATTACAACACGCACTCGCTTGTGACGCTCACGGAAGCACAGCAGGAACTCATCGACAAGATTTCGCGCGGCATCTACCGCCCGTGCTGCGATAATCCGACGCATTTTCCGGATTGCAATCACGGGATGGCGATGCTTGGCTTCCTTGAGCTCATGGTGTCGCAAGGCGCGTCGGAGAGCGAGATGTGGGAGGCGGCGCTTGCCGTGAACTCCTTCTGGTTCCCGGATACGTACCTTACGATAGCGACATACATGCTTCAGCGCGGCACTCTGTGGAAGGACGTGGATGCGCGCGAAGTGCTTGGGCGGGATTACTCGAGCGCGTCCGGATATGCGAGGGTTGCATCCGAGGTCCAATCGCAAGGAGGACAGGGAAGTAGCTGCGGGGTATAATTAGCAGGATAATTTATAAGTTACAACATACCTATGGGAAAGAACACGGTAGTCATCAACCTCATCATGCTCGTCGTCGGGATTGGAGTTGGCTACACGTTCGGAGGCGATCGGGGCCCGGTAGCCGGGACGCACATGATGCCGGGAGGGAGCATGATGGGCAACAATATTGACCAGCACTTTATCGTGCAGATGATTCCGCACCATGAAGGAGCGATAGCGATGGCAAAAGTCGCGCTGGAGCGCTCGAAGCGGCCGGAGATACGCTCTCTCGCAGAAGGCATCATCGAAGCGCAGGAGCGCGAGGTCAACGACATGAAAAGCTGGTACCAAGATTGGTACGGCACGACTCCGCCGAGCGAGAGCTTCAGTATGGGCGGAATGCATATGAGCGGCATGGAAGGCGACGTTGATGAACTCGCTACGGCGGCAGATGCTAACTTCGACAGGGAATTCATCGTGCAAATGATCCCGCATCACGAGATGGCTATCGTGATGGCCGGTATGTTACAAGCGTCCACTGAACGCGCAGAAATGACACAACTCGCCGACAACATCATCGCTTCGCAGTCGCGCGAGATAGAGATGATGCAAAGTTGGCTTACAAGTTGGTACGGGGAATGATATTCTTTAGCCGTACATAAAACGAAACAGAGCGACTTTTGCCGCTCTGTTTCGTTTTATGTAGTTACTTCTTTGAGATCTGCTGCCAGAGTCAGATGCCGACGAGAACGAGGTCCACGAGTATTACGATTGCAATAAGAGAACCAAAAATACCCGCGCCTCCCATCATTGACCAGCTATAACCCATCATAAAAAATCGCTCAATGTATAATCCTTTCAAATATACCACACTCTTGCTTATTTAACTGTGCCTGCCCCGTTATCCGTTATCTGTCCCCGTTATCCTGTCCCCGTTATCCGACTTTGTCTCGTAGAAGAACTAGGCAGTAGTGGTAGCTAGTCCGCGGGAGACATCGTCTCAATGAGACGATCCTCGTTGTAGTTCTTATGCTGTCTCAGAAGATCGGCGTTCTCTTTCAATAAGCGCCTCTCATTCTCGCGTGAGAGGTTCCACGACTGACAAGCGGGCGCTTTGTCCGCATTGCTTATGTACCTTTCGTAGAGCGCGGACCCCACGACCCCCTGTATTTCCTTGCTCTATCATAGTGAACATGATTCAATGGATACGAAAATTGTAATTTAGGAATTATAAATACGATACATTCGAAAATAAATAATCTATGGAAAATCAAACGGTAGGGGCGAAAAGCAATATGATGATTCCGTTTGCGATTGTAATTGCCGGAATATTAATTGCAGGCGCAGTGCTATATAGCAACCAGGGCCTGCCTTCGTCCGCTGTTGGGGGAGGAAACGAAGAATCAGGTTCGACTGACAGTGTTCGTCCAGTGAGCAAGAGTGATCATATGCGGGGCAATCCGGACGCGCTTGTAAAGATTGTTGAGTACTCCGATTTCGAATGTCCGTACTGTAAACAGTTTCATAACACTATGAATCAGATCATGGATGAGTATGAAAGGGATGGGCAGGTGGCGTGGATATATCGCCAGTTTCCGCTTGACCAGCTTCATCCGGTAAAGGCGCGATCCGAATCCGTTGCTTCAGAATGTGTTAATGAGATCGGAGGAAACGATGCGTTCTGGAGATTTGCAAATCGTTTCTTTGAGTTAACGCCATCCAACAATCAAACTGATATTGCGACGATCATACCACAAATTGTTCGAGAACTTGGCATCGATGAACAGAGCTTCAACACATGCATGGATAGCGGTAAATATGACGAACGTATAGAATCTGACATTGCTAATGCTTTTGAAACTGGCGGGCGAGGGACTCCGTGGAGTATCGTTATTGCTCCAAATGGCAAAACATTCCAATTGTCAGGCGCCCAGCCGTACGCATCGGTAAAGCAACTCATCGAGATAGCTCTTCAGGAGAAATAATCTTGGAAATCTTTAAGATGACGCGAAAAGCAATAAATTATAGCATCGCAGTACTGGTTATCGTCAGTATCGGATACGGGCTGTATTTACTGGCACAAAGCGCTACTCCAAAAGGGGAAGATATGAGTAAAGCTATTCCTCTTATTATGGAAGCTACCCATATTTCAACAGATAGTCCTCTTGCGGAATATAACTCGAATCCGCCGACGTCGGGGCCGCACTACGCACAAACCGCACGATCTGGATTTCGTGACGAGACTATTCCTGATCAAAATATTATTCATAACCTTGAGCATGGTGATGTTTGGATTGCCTACCACCCGCGTATTTTAGAAACGGTAAGGGAGGATCTCAAACAATTCGCGGCGGCAAAAGTGATAATCACACCGCGCGAAGAAAATGAAACTGACATCGCTCTTGTTGCGTGGAGCCGGCTGGACACATTTAACATAGAGAACGACGCGCTACCGGAACAGCGCATCAAAGACTTCATTGCGCGCTACAGTAACAAAGGGCCGGAGCGTATTTCTGGAGCAAGCGGCGGCATATAAAAGTTGATAACGATAATGTTAGAAGTACTCACCCAGGTCTTTTTTCAAGAATATCCACGATTTTGATGTAAAACGCACTGTAAATATTTGACAAAGTGGTGCTTTATCCGTACCATTAAGACCAGTTAGAATAACCACATGGTGCGGAGGGAAGAAGAGGAGGAAATAATGTTCTCGTCGAATGATCTGGTCCTAACCCGGGCCTACGGTGCCCTTATTCTTTTCGCAATCGTTGTCGCGCTTTTCCGAGCGGCATATCTTGGTTGGCGTAAATACAAAAACAAAAAGTCATCCCAAAGCGATGAAGAATATTACGCAGCAGATGATGGCACGTGGAGGGAGCGCGACGGTAGGCATGCCGGTCACACTTCCCGCAGTCCCAAGAAGGGAAGGGTACACCATGGCTGATATCGAATTATGGGAGATGTTGCAGAACATCTCCACCGACACCGCGTTGGCGATCTTAATGGTCGCTGTCGTTCTCCTCACGGTGATCTTTCTATGGCCCAGATTTCTTTGGGAGCTGTGGCGGTCTCGTAAGAAGAGAAACCGCTGAGAACGCGCACTGGCCCGCATGGGAGGACAACTCCTCCCAAGCGGGCCGCATTCATTTTATGTTTTTATAATCTTATGTTTTTATAATCCGCAGACCGTCGGCGTCGCTGGAGATGAAAGGAATTATCCGTAATCCTTCGATTTCGTAGCGCCAGTAAGTATTCATATACAGAAACGTCTGTATCCATACATGAAGATTTCCACGTCGGTATGATAATATCTTGGTATGGCTGATGAATCTACTCTGCGCGGTTTCCGACCGAAGCACGTCTCCTGGCTTACGATAGTGCTCGCGCTTTTGGCGATAGGCACTTTTTTGGCAATCTCCCGTCCGGGTATCCAATATGCGGTACCAATGGGAATAGGAGGGGGAATGATGGAATACGGCGAAGGATACACAACATCAGTACCTGTTGGCGTTCCAGACATGCCTATGAGAGATGGCAGCGTATCAAATGTTTCAGGATCTTCGCAGGGCATGATGGCCCCGGATATGTACTACCCGGACGAGTATCCCTACCCGTACTACAACCAGAATGTCCCCGTGACCGACACACGCGAATTCCTGAAAGTGAATTACAACGCGTCCATGCAGACGCGCGATGTGCATGGGCTCACGCGCCGCGTGGAGACGACGGTACGCGGGTACGAAGGACGCATCGACCAAGAATCAAGCTCTCCGCAATATGGCTATGTGAGCTTCGTTGTTCCTAGAGCCAAGTACGAGGCCTTTCGCGATGAGCTCGAAGGATTGGTAGACAGCCGATTTCTTACGGTCAATGTTTCATCACAGAATCTGTTGCCTCAAAAGCAGAGCATAGAAGAACAGCAGACGCAGGCCGACAGTGCGCTCGCTGATTACAAAGCGGCTCGGCAAAAAATAGTGAATGCGCATGCTAGCACGATTAAGTCGCTTCAGTCGCAGATAGTTGCGGACGCAGAAGAGCTTGTCTCTTTGCGCGCGCAGATCCAGACACCGCAGATACAAGCGCAGATACAAGCGGTGTACGACGAGTGGTCATTGCTCAATCAGCAGCTTGCCAATGAGAACGCGTCATATTCATCACAGCTTAGAAATGCGGATGCAAATATCGCATACGCCGAGAAGTGGCAGACCGCAGTCGCGACCCAGGATCAAGCACTTCTTGATAATGTCGAGACAGTTACGGGTTTTGTGTCGCTCCAATGGATAAGCTTATGGACAATGGCCCAGCTCTACCTGCCGGGTTACTGGATACCGACCATCTTTGCCGTACTCGCATTTCTCTCGTACCTATGGGATCGCCGCCGGTTTGCTGTTGCATAAAGAATTTAACGCATAGCAAAAACCCGCCCAGGTGCTAGGCAAACCCCTGTTTCAAAAAATTCGGGTTTGGGGGTGGGTGAATCTCTAGAAGAGTATGAATCTTCGAAATGATAATTTGTTGCGCTCTCTCCACGCACTCGTCGGGAAGCTCTTGCGCAAAAGACTGCTACTATATGTGCATTAGCAGAGTGTAACCATCAGTACGTATGGCAAAAGGCATGACACATCGGAAGGAGATAAAGAAGCCCAAGAAGAACAAGGGCAAGAAAAAGTAGGTGGTAGGGGAAAGACGCCGTGCAACGGCGTCTTTTCATATGTAATGCACTCCTGTCGCTAGGCGCTCGGGCACGCGAGAGTACAATGGAGAAGGGCCCTCGAGCCACCTTTATAAGAAGTATTATGTAATTTATAAACATATGTCGGAAATAACAACGTTTTTAGCGCAGATTATCGGACCTGTCACCCTTGCGCTTGGTGTCGGCATCTATGTAAGCCCGAGGTATTACACAAAGATGTATAAGAACCTTGAGAATGAGACCACGGCGATACTCGTTGCGGCTATCGCGGCCATCTCAGCGGGTATGGTGATGGTTCTTGTCCACAACACCTGGAACACGTTTCCGGAGATGGTAATTAGTGCATTGGGCTGGATCGTTCTTTTGAAAGGCGTTTCGCTCGCTGTCGCACCGCATCTCGTAGAAAACGCCGCAGAGAAACTCGCAAACTCTGGCGCGATGAGATTCTCGGCAGTTCTCGTCGTTGTCCTTGGCGGCTATCTCTCGTACGTCGGATTTATCGCGTAGGAGGCAGTGCTCGGCTGGACATGTTCCAAGCTGGAAGTGTTTCCCGAGAGGATGTTGACGCGCAACGATAATCGGCGTCGAACCATGTAAGGGAAGTTATCTTGATGCGTCTGCATATGCACGCGGCGGGAACGGTATCCTAAACGGTGCCCTGTGGTATGTCTCGCAGTGTTTAAAAGTATAATTGCAATAATTGTGAAAAAAAAGATATCAACGATATTTGTAGTGGCATTGTTAATGGTGATTCCTGTTGCTGTATCAGCACAGACTAATGTGGCGAGTCTTGTCGCATCATTAAAGGAGCAAATTAGGCAATTGCAGGAGCAGATAACCGCGCTCAAGCAACAGACACAGGAGCTTAGGGCCGAGATAATTCTCACACGCAATTTAGCGCGTGGCGAGAGGGGGAATGATGTTAAAGCTCTACAAGAGATGCTTGCGCGTGACAAACAAATATATCCCGCAGGACAGGTGACGGGGTTCTTCGGACCGCTTACGGAAGAAGCAATCAAACGTTTTCAAGAAAGACACGGCATTGAGGCCATTGGGTTAGTTGGTCCTAAAACGCGTGCCAAACTTCATGAATTATTTAGTAACAACGCCACCTCGACCTTTGCCAAGAAAAAGCAAGAGCAGGAACGGGATAAGGTTGGGAAGCACGATGATGATGCTGATGATAATGATGAAGGTGATGACAGCGACGATAACGACAATAATGATGGTCGTAATCACGACAATCGCGGCAAGGGGAGTGACAAAATCGTATTGTGCCACAAGGGACAGACTCTCAATGTGGGCGCCCCCTCCGCGTTTGGGCATCTTATCCACGGTGACTCATTTGGTGCGTGCTCTGGAGATACTGGAGGAAATGATGATGACACAAGCACGACAACACCTGATACAACCGCACCGGTTATATCAGGTTTAACGGCGACGAATGTCGCTAGCACTTCGGCAACAGTTAGTTGGTTAACCAATGAGGGAGCGGATAGTGTCGTGTGGTACGACTCAGCCAGCACACTCATCATTGCTAGCACCACGCCGTCAGTGACAAACACGACACTCGTTACTAATCACGCAATTGGTTTGACGGGTCTTACGGCGAGCACCACGTATCAGGCGTTGGTGTCCTCGGCAGATGTCGTCGGCAACACGGCTACGTCGAGTGTTTTCTCGTTTACCACGAGTCAGTGATGAGTTTTCTGTTTTCCAAGTTTGTCGTTAAGGAGAAGTAAGGATCTTATCAACCCAGCAGAAAGCCGCCCGTAGAGGCGGCTTTCTGCTGAAACTTGCATAAGCAGTTGAAGTATTCTGGTATACTCCACGCATGAAAATGACACTGCACACTAATAAGGGAGACATTATGATCGAGATGATGGAAGAAGACGCGCCAAGGACGGTTGCGAATTTTGCAAAGCTCGCGAAAGAAGGATTCTATGACGGAACAAAATTTCACCGCGTCATCAAGGATTTCATGATCCAAGGTGGAGATCCTCTAACAAAAGACGACACTCAGATTGGGCTATGGGGAACAGGAGATCCCGGTTACAAGTTTGAGGATGAGATCCATGTGAATAATCACAACGAGGTCGGCACGATAGCTATGGCGAACTCCGGTCCGAATACTAATGGTAGCCAGTTTTTCATTAATGTCGGGAATAACAATTTTCTCGATTCCAAACACACGGTCTTTGGCCGCGTGACAATGGGGATGGATGTAGTCGGAAAGATCGAGCAGGTAGAGACAAATGCGAGCGACAGACCGCTTGAACCGATCGTCATTAAGAGCGTTACTCTAGATTAGAGAGCGATACTTCACTTAAATCTCGCCTTTTTTGATGCGTTTTCGTAGAGAGGCGGCCTGTTCGTTAAAGAAATGAAGATTGTGCATTGAAGCCAATTTCATACCGGTAAGCTCATGAGCTCGCAATAGATGCGATACGTAAGAGCGTGTGTAGGTGGCGCAAACATCGCATGAACATTTTTTATCAATGGATTTTCTCTCTTTTAAGTATCGAGGTTTTGTCATGTCGAGCTTTCCTTCGGACGTGAAAAGCGTGCCGCGTCGCGCATAGTGAGTAGGAGCGATGCAATCGAAGGTATCAATGCCTGATTGCGCAATAGGTACAAAATCATCGGGATGTCCGATGCCGAGCGCGTGGCGCGGTTTACCCATGGGCAGAATATCGTTGACCCATGCCATGAGTTTGCTCATCATCCGCTTGTCGTAGCCGTATTCACCGCCGATGCCGAACCCGTCAAATTCCATTGCACCGATAACGCGCGCGCTTTCTTCGCGCAAATCGCGGTGCGAGCCGCCTTGTACGATTCCGTACAAAGCTTGCTTATTCGATCGTTTTGCATCAAGGCACTGATGTGCCCACCGGTGTGTTTTTTCTAGAGAGAGTCGCACGTACTCCTTATTCGCGAGGGGCGATATGCACTCGTCGAACGCATACATTATATCGGCTCCCAGATTCTCTTGGATACGAATGGATTCTTTGGGACCGAGAAACATCTTTTCCCCGTCGATAGGTGAAAGAAAGTGCGCACCGTCTTCAGTAATACGCATGTTGACTGGCTGCATGTCTTTTTCCACTTTTCGCTCATTCGGCTTTTTGAGGAATTTCCCGAGCCCGTGATCTTTTCCGAAACCAAGACTGTACACTTGAAATCCTCCCGAATCTGTCATGAGCGGCTTTTTCCATTGCATGAACGTGTGTAGACCGCCGGATTTATGTATCAGTTTGTCGCCCGGCGCGATTTTCAAATGGTATGTATTACAAATGAGTGCTTGCGAACCAACCGTTTCCACTTCGTCTTGTGAGAGTGTGCGTACTGTTGCGCGCGTCGCAACGGGAATGAATGCGGGTGTTTCTATTTCACCATGCGGGGTCGAGATAACGCCAAGGCGCGCTCGGGATTTACCCGACAACTTCAAGATTTTGAATTCGAACATTCGGACATCCTAGCATGCAGGCACGCTCTTTCGTCTCTCACGCGCATGCGGTCATGGTAGATTTTTAGTAACCTTCGCGACGCGATGGGTATCGCCTATGTATTTCGTTTATATACTGCAATGTGGCGACGGTACGTTATATACCGGTATCACAACCGATATGGTTCGCAGATTGGAGGAGCATAAAAAGGGTCTCGGAGGCCACTACACAAAAGCTAAGAGGGCAGAGAAAATTGTATTCACCGAAAAGCACCCAGACAGATCCTCGGCTCTGAAAAGAGAGGCAGAAATAAAGAAGTTGACACGAAAAAAGAAACTCGAATTAATACGGCGTTATCGCTCTTGAGGACAGAATATCTCGTCAGTAAGTATTATTCATGGTCGCCCCCCGGGGGAGGACGACCATGATGCTTGGACGCCTTGCGTCTCACTTCTTCGCGAGCTTTTCGACGCACAGTTCCGCGATGAGGGAGTCGGGTTGTGTTGCCCAGGGAGGCGTCGCCCACGTACCTTCTTTGATGAGCGATTTACGATCCCATGAGTTGCTCTTGGCTTCGAAGGCCACATTGTTTTCCTCGAATTTCTCGTCGCCTTTGAATCTTTCGACGCAGACGGAGGCCATTGCCTCCGTAACGGCCTCCCTGGTCGCCGTGACGGCCATTTGGTTTGCGACGCCTTCCGTGCGCCAACCAAAACCCCAGAAGCCCACTACAAGGGTCGCGACGACTCCGAGGACTGCTCCCCAGAAAAGCGACTTAAGATGAAAAGATCCTGGCATCTCCATATCCTCCATTAGCGAGCGGGATGCTCGCTTACCTAACCTAACCATGCCATATATATATATTGAGCACAATCTGTCGAAAACTACTCGTCAATCGCTCTCTCGCACCAATATATACAGTTTCCAGGCTTCCGATTCGTGCCCGAATAGGATAGGGTAGTCACTAATGTCCAAAGAGGAAACTATCGTGCGGTTTGAAAATGTGTCGCATGAGTTTGGTGCGAGAAAAACCATCCTTGATGAGGTGAATTTTTCCGTGCGACGAAACACAAAAATTACTTTGATGGGCCAGAACGGAGCGGGCAAAAGCACGATTTTCAAACTTATAATCGGAGATGAGAAGCCCGAGTCGGGTGCTATACACATTTCGCCGCGTCTTACTATTGCGACGGCTCGGCAGGTCATTCCGCGCTCGGAAATGGAGCTTACCATCAGAGAATTTTTCCAGAAGATGTTCAATGAAAAGATCTATGACATCGACCCGCGTATCGACAGAGTGCTCGACGTGGTCAACCTGCACGCGCCACACGACCGCATCGTCGGCTCCTTTTCCGGCGGCCAGCAGGCGCGGATTCTCCTTGCCTCGGCGCTCATCCAAGATCCGGACCTGCTTCTTTTGGATGAGCCGACAAATAATCTTGATAAGGCAGGCATTGAGCATCTGACAAAATTCCTCATAGAGTATGACAAGACATGCATCGTTATTTCTCACGACGCGGCCTTTCTTAATTCATTCACACAAGGAGTTTTATATCTCGATGTGCACAAACATAAGGTGGAACAGTACATGGGCAACTATTCAGATGTGCTCAAAGATATTACGGCGCGGGTGGAAAAAGAGAATATGAAGAATGCACAGTTTGAAAAGAATATAATCGCCAATAAGGAGAAGGCGAGCTTTTTCGCCAACAAAGGCGGCAAGATGCGCCTCGTGGCCAAGAAGATGCGTCTTGCGGCGGAAGAAATGGAGGAATCAAAAGTGAATGTCCGTCGCGAGGACAAAACCATCAGAGCGTTCACGATTCCCGTGCAAGAGAATCTTTTGGGCGAGATTTTGAAAATTACTTCATATACCACGCTCAAGAGTAATTCTTCAGGCTCACCCGCGGCAGGCAAACCAAAAATCCATAAGAAAACTATTGTACTCAAGAAGAATCAGCACCTGCTTCTCATGGGGCCCAACGGCATCGGGAAGTCGACACTTCTCGAATCAATTGCTAATAAGACCTCCAAAGGAGTCGAGATAGGGAATGATGTCGTCGTCGGCTACTATCGTCAGGATTTTGCGAACTTGAATTTTGAGGCGACTGTTTTCGAGGAACTTATTTCGGTCATGAAAGAGCCGTTTGAAGGAAAAATGCGTTCTATGGCATCTGGATTTCTCATCACTGAGGATATAATCCACACAAAGATCGGCCACCTTTCGGAGGGACAAAAGGGTCTTGTGGCATTTGCGAGTCTTGCGCTTTTGCACCCGGGGCTCCTCATACTGGATGAGCCAACCAACCATATGAATTTTCGGCATCTTCCCGTCATTGCGGCAGCGCTTGATGCGTACCGAGGGGCTATGATACTGGTTAGTCACGTGCCCGAATTTGTGTCGAAAATACGCATTGATGAAAAGCTCGACTTGGCGAAGTAGGGAAAACGGTCAAGCGTTTCGACAATGTTATCGCTCCGAGCGATATCAGAAACCGAGCGCTTTCAGGAACGTGCTCAATTCTGCACCTTGGATAGAACGATATGCGCCAGACGGCAAATGGCCCAGTCTGATGTTCATTATCCGAATTCTCTGCAAATCAATAGCATCGTTGTGGAGTGCCGCGCACATGCGGCGGACTTGGTGTTTCTTGCCTTCGGTGAGCACGATGGTAAAAATGCGCTCACCCACGATATTCACACTGCATTTTCGTGTTTTATAATCGTCAATATCAACGCCTTTCTCCATATGTTCTTTGAAGCTTGGACGAAGATTTACAGCGGTTTTCACACGATATTCTTTTTCATGCACGTATTCCGGATTTAGTAGTTTATCGGTGATACGCCCGTCGTCGGTGAGGATGATGAGACCATAGGAATCTTTGTCGAGCCGGCCGACGGGAAAAACACCCTCGAGAGGAACCTTCATGGCGATATCTTCTTCCTCGCCCTGTGGAGAGTGGGTGATTATGCCGCGTGGTTTATTGTACGCAAAATACCGGTATTTCTTTTGGCGGAATTTTACTTCTACCACATCTTTCTCGGAGACTTTATCGCCCAAGGCCGCGCGCTTGCCGTTGATTAAGACCTTTCCTTTCTCTATTATTTCATCAGCTTCACGGCGCGTGCAGTACCTCTTGGAAGCAAGGTATTTATTGATGCGCATCGGGTATTCAGGTTTGTCCATGGGCTTCACGATCGCATGCTACCACGTTCTTTCTATGGACGGGGATTTTGTATTTTGTTCTTATAAATTGGTACCAAGGGGCCAAAACCACTCTACGTTGATAATGTAAGGGTTCGATAAAAGGCCAAATTCCTGATAGCGTACGGTAATGTCTGGTACTTATGACGTGATAGTAATCGGCGGCGGTGCCTCTGGCATGATGGCGGCGGGTCGCGCGGCGGAGCGTGGGAAGCGCGTGCTTTTGCTGGAGAAAAATGCGCACCTTGGTGAGAAACTTTCAATATCCGGCGGATGGCGATGCAATATTCTGAATGAGGAAGAGAATGAACGCACACTCCTTGCGCACTATGGAAAATCAGAGCAATTTCTGTATTCGCCATTTTCGCAATTTGGAATGAGCGAAACGCGAGATTTTTTCGAATCTCACGGATTGCCGCTTAAAGTGGAAGCGAGAAAGCGCGCTTTTCCGAAAAGTGAAAAGGCCTCCGATGTAGTGAAAGCGCTCGAAAGGTATCTAAAACGTGGAAGGGTAGACGTGCACTTGGGTGCTCCGGTCCAGAATGTCGTCGCCGATGGCGATCATATTACAAAGGTTGTGGTGCGTGACAAAGAATATACTGCGCACTCATATATTCTTGCGACCGGTGGCGTATCGCACCCGGAGACAGGCTCAACCGGCGACGGATTTGCATGGCTCTCGTCGCTTGGTCACACAATCCGAAAACCGACACCAACTATTGTTCCGTTGCGTGCATCGGACGCATGGATCAAGAAAGTGTCCGGCATAACGGTCAAGAACGTGAAGCTCACTTTTTTCGTTGAAGGGAAGCGCGCGTTCTCGGTGCGCGGTGATCTCCTCTTCACTCATTTCGGCCTCTCCGGTCCGCAGATTCTGAATGTAGCCGGAAAAGTCTCGGATATTCTCCAGCAGGGAATAGTTACGGGACAAATCGATACATATCCGGCGCATGACATCGGTATCCTTGAGAGGAAAATCACCGAGATATTTGAAACGAATAAGAACAAGCTTCTTAAGAATGTTTTTAAGGAAATTGCACCTCCCGGCACAGGCGCAGTAATTCTTGCACTTGCTCCCGACATTGACCCTGATACCAAAGTTCACAGTGTTACCAAGGAAGATCGACGCCAATTGGTGAAGCTTCTAAAAGGACTCCCTGTTACGATTACGGGATTGATGGGGTTCGATCGCGCAGTTGTTGCTGATGGCGGTCTCTTACTCACTGAGGTCGACACAAAAACTATGCGTTCTCGCACATACTCGAATTTGTACGTCACAGGAGACATCCTCCACATAACGCGCCCATCGGGCGGCTTCTCTCTTCAACTTGCTTGGACGACCGGGTATGTCGCTGGCAGTCATGCGTAAACCCCGCTTCTTGCTACAGAGCGTTAAACCCCCTCGGCAAAAAAATCCCAACCTGCGCATAAGCGCGAGCGCTTACCATAGCGAGGTTTCTGGCTCCTCGGTTCGGAAATGCAAAAACAGAACTTTTGCATTTCACTCGCTTTATGCCGCCAGTAACGTTAGGAAACAATTGTGATAGCATGCGTGCATGTTAGTTGATGATGTAACAGTTCGACTTGAGGCCGGGCATGGAGGTCACGGCTCTGTGTCGTTCAATAAAGTGCGATTGATGCAGGGGCCCACGGGTGGCGACGGAGGACGCGGAGGCAGTCTTTATTTTGAAGGAGTTACTGATATCAATGCACTAGCCTTTTTTTCAGGAAGGAAAATCATTCGAGCAGAGAACGGCAAGAACGGAAGAGGTCAATTTATAGACGGTAAAAATGGTACGGATATGGTATTGAAAGTGCCGGCAGGGACGAGAATTACGAATCAAGGTACCGGGTTTGTGCAGGAAATAACAGAAGTTGGGGAGAGGATTTTAGCCGCTGGTGGCGGAAGCGGAGGAAGGGGAAATTTCAAATTTCGCTCATCAACGAATACCACGCCAAAGGAGTCAGAAGAGGGTAAAGAAGGCGACGTTGTCGAGTATCATTTGGAGCTCAGACTCATTGCTGACGTGGGTCTTGTGGGACTGCCGAATGCCGGAAAATCGAGCTTACTCAATGAGCTTACGAACGCTAAAAGCAAAGTAGCACATTACGCTTTCACGACATTGGAACCGCATCTCGGGGCGTATTACGGGCTCATTATTGCAGACATCCCCGGTCTAATTGAAGGAGCATCATCGGGAAAAGGGCTTGGCGTGAAATTTTTGAAGCATATTGAACGGACAAAAAGAATTTTCCACCTAATATCCGCTGAGTCTGAAGACCCAGTATACGACTATAAGATCATTCGTAGGGAATTGGAGATATACAATCCCGAATTGGCTAAGAAAGAAGAGCAAGTATTCTTGACGAAAAGTGATGCCGTTTCATCCGAAAAACTGGAAACCTCCCTAAGGGCTCTCGAGGACGATGGTGTAAAAGCTATACCCATATCAGTACTTGATGCAGAAAGTCTAGAGCCGGTGAAGAGATTGTTGTCATAACATGTATGTCGTTTATAACAGAAGCGATGCTTCGACCAAAGAATATTGGGGCAGTGGCTCCCAGCTCCAAAATACTTGCGAAACTGATGACAGAAAGCGCTGATTTAAAACATGCCAAAGTTGTCGTGGAGCTTGGGCCTGGGACAGGAGTATTTACCGAGTTGATTTTGCAAGAAATTCCTGAAAGTGCGGCTTTTATGGCGATTGAGCAAAACGAACATTTTGTCACAATAATGCGAGCAAAATACCCAACCGTTGATACCATACATGGTTCGGCAGAACATCTTAAAAACTACCTCAAAGAGCGGGGAGCTG
>Ga0209211_10002676_pt1 | contig 30309 bp, 32 predicted proteins | sample RifGroA2_FD_183992 | JGI IMG/M metagenome (GOLD analysis project Ga0209211, IMG submission 183992) | Groundwater microbial communities from Rifle, Colorado, USA - Groundwater A2 (SPAdes) (version 2) | ecosystem: Environmental > Aquatic > Deep subsurface > Groundwater | place: Rifle, Colorado...
CCACCCGCCTCAAATGAAAACAATAAAGTTATCCACAGTTTTGCCGAAAAAGTATTGTGTTCTGTTTTGATATGCGGGATAATTAACAGTAGAAGCAATAAATATTTTTGGTCGTTTTATTGCCAACTAAAATTTAAAAATTAATTTTGCTTTCCCCGCCGCGGCGGGGCAAACGAAAGATAACATGGCCAAGAAAAAGAAAGCAGCAAAGAAGGGAAAGAAACGAGCTTAGTTTCGTTTTTCCACTTAAGAAAAATCCCGCTACGGCGGGATTTTTCTTTTTGTGGTAATATGAATATTTATGAGCTTATTCAATAAAATATTCGGCGACGAGAGCTCCAAATTCATCAAAAATACCAAGCCAATAGTGGCTCAAATCAACACTTTTGAAGCTGACGTTTCGAAGCTAACAGGCAGGGATTTTTCCCAAAAAACTTTGGAATTCAAGGATAGAATTGCCAAAGGTGAAAGATTGGATTCCATTTTGCCTGAGGCCTTCGCTTTGGTGCGTGAAGCGGCCAAGAGAAATCTGAAAGAGAGGCATTACGATGTGCAGCTCGTCGGCGGTCTCGCTCTGCATCAAGGAAAAATCGCCGAAATGAGAACCGGCGAAGGAAAAACTTTAGTGGCGGTCCTGCCGGCCTATCTGAACGCGCTTTCCGGCAAAGGCGTGCATATTGTCACGGTCAATGATTATCTGTCCCGCATCGGGGCGGTCCTGATGGGACAGGTTTACAATTTTTTGGGACTCTCCGTCGGCGTCATCAACTCGCAGAACGTTTCTTATCTTTATGACGAGAAGCATATCGCCGCGGAAGAGGAAAAAGAAGAAGACACAGAGCGGGACACAGTCGGGGAGTTTAAAATAATCTACGATTTTTTGAAACCTTGTTCCCGCCGGGAGGCGTATCGGGCGGACGTTACTTATGGAACGAACCACGAGTTCGGATTCGATTATCTGCGGGACAACTTAGCTGTTTCCACGGACGATCTGGTGCAGAGGGAACACAATTTCGCGATTGTCGACGAAGTGGACTCGATTTTAATCGATGAGGCTCGCACCCCGCTTATCATTTCTTCGGCTTCTTCCGATTCCGAAGATTTTTACGTCAAATTCGACAAGATAGCCAAACAGCTGAAGCGGGACGCGGACTATGAAGTGGATGAAAAAATGAGGGCTATTTCCTTGACCGATGCCGGCATTACCAAAGCGGAACAACTGCTCGGGGTTGAAAATATCTATACGGAAAAAGGCATCAAATACGTGCATCATCTCGAAACAGCCGTTAAAGCGCAGGCTATTTTTGAGCGAGACAAGGATTACGTCGTAAAGGAAGGAGAGGTTGTCATTGTTGATCCTTTTACCGGGCGTCTCCAGCCGGGCAGGCGCTGGTCCGAAGGTATCCACCAGGCAATCGAGGCGAAAGAGGGCGTAAAAATTGAAAAAGAAACCCGTTCGTCCGGCTCCATCACCTTTCAGAATTATTTTCGATTTTACAAAAAACTTTCCGGTATGACCGGTACGGCGGCGACTTCCGCCGAAGAGTTTCTGAAAGTTTACGGGCTGGACGTGATAGTAATTCCGACCAATCGTCCCGTCATCCGCCTAGACCACAGCGATTTAATTTTTCAGACGGAGAAGGGAAAATTTCAGGCCATCGCCAAAAAAGTGAAGGAGTTGAACATGAAGGGTATGCCGGTTCTAATCGGCACAATTTCAATTGAAAAAAATGAACTCCTGTCCGCGTATTTGCAACAGGAGGGTGTACCACATGTAATCTTGAACGCAAAGAATCACGAGAAGGAAGGCGAGATTATCGCCCAGGCCGGCAAGCGCGGAGCCGTAACCATCGCCACCAACATGGCTGGGCGCGGAATCGACATCAAGCTCGGAGGTAATCCGATCGTCAAGGAAGAATATGAATTCGTGAAATCGGTCGGCGGACTTTTTGTTTTGGGCACGGAACGGCACGAAGCGAGAAGAATCGACAATCAGCTTCGGGGGCGTTCCGGCCGGCAGGGAGATCCGGGCGCGACGCAGTTCTATGTGTCACTGGAAGATGATTTGATGCGTGTTTTCGGCTCGGAGCGTCTGAAAAATATGATGGGGCGTTTCGGTATTCCGGAAGATATGCCGATTGAAAACCGATTCATCAACAGAACTTTAGAAAGCGCGCAAGCTAAGATTGAGGGTTTTCATTTCGACGCTCGCAAGCACACTTTGGAATACGACGATGTGATGAACCATCAGCGCAAAATAATTTACGAGAGGCGTCAGAAAATGCTACAGGCGGACAAAACCGAAATTGAAAATTTACTTAATACTATATCTCTCAGGAAGGAAGATGGGGGAAAAACAATAGAAGAAAAAAGGAAAAAATTAAGCGATGAAGTTTTTTTTGAGACCGCCAGAAGAATTGCTTTGTATACGACCGATTCGTTGTGGATGGAACATTTGGAAGCGATGGATTATCTGCGTTCGTCGGTCAATTTGCGGGCTTATGGCCAGCGGGAACCGATTGTGGAGTATAAAAAAGATGGGCTAAAAATGTTCAAGGAGATGGAAGAGGTCTTTAAAGAGCAGGTTTTTTCACTTATTAATAATATTAATACTGAAAATGTCGTTATTCAGCCGGAACCGACTGCACCGAAGCAAACTTTGGTTACCAGCCACAATGAGTCGTCGGAACTTAGTGGCAAAAAAGACCCCGAAAGAAAGCAAGCTTCCCACGGGGCAGGAAAAGAAGTCGGCCGGAACGATCCGTGTCCATGCGGTTCCGGCAAAAAATACAAAAAATGCCATGGAGCATAAAAGCATAAAATTAGGAAAATACAAACATTTTAAGGGAGATGTTATGGAAGTCATCGGAACAGGATTGCATAGCGAGACATTGGAAGAATTTGTGGTATATAAACATCTTACTGGAGAACATGCCGGAGAAACTAATTACTGGGTGCGTCCAATAAAAATGTTTCTTGAAGAGGTAGAAAAAGACGGCAAAAAAATGCCGAGGTTTGAATATATTGGAGAATAATTTGTTAAAAACCACCGGCGGGCTATAATGCTGGGATGGAACCACTGGCTTCGAAAATAAGGCCTAAAAAATTGAAGGAATTTGTCGGGCAGGAGCATTTGACGGGCCCCGGCAAGCCGATTGCCGTGGCCATCGAGAAAAAGCACCTTTTTTCCTTTATTTTCTGGGGCCCGCCGGGGGTCGGGAAAACGACACTCGCCAAAATCTACGCCAAAGCACTGAACGCCGATTATCACGAACTTTCGGCGGTTTCGGCGGGGAAAGACGACATCAAAAAAATTTTGGAAACCGAAGGCACTCTCTTGGGCCCGCGAATTCTTTTTCTGGATGAAATTCACAGGTTTAACAAAGCCCAGCAAGATTTTCTCCTGCCGTATGTCGAGTCCGGCCGGCTTACTTTAATCGGATCTACCACTGAAAACCCGAGCTTTGAAGTGATTCCCGCCCTTCTTTCCAGATTGCGAGTTTTTGTCATGAACGAGCTCACCGAAGAAGACATGAAAAAAATAATCAAACGCACCGGTTATAAAATGAAAAAGGATGCGACTGATTGGATTATCTCTATGGCCGGGGGAGACGCCAGGCAGGCGATAGCGTTGTTGGAAAATACCATTTCTCTTTATAAAAAAATTACAGTTCCTAATTTAAAAAATGCTCTGCAGTCTAAATTTTTGCGTTATGACAAGAAAGGCGAAGAGCATTATAATACTATCAGCGCTTTCATTAAGAGCATGCGCGCTTCGCAGCCGGACGCCGCTTTATATTACATGTCGCGAATGCTGGAAGCGGGCGAAGATCCGAAATTCATCGCTCGCCGGATGGTTGTTTTCGCCTCCGAGGATATCGGGCTTGCTCAACCGACAGCTTTGGTGGTGGCGAACGCAGTATTTCAGGCGGTGGACACAATCGGGATGCCGGAATGCGGGGAAAACTTGGCACATGGAGTCGTTTATCTAGCGCAGGCGAAAAAAGACCGGAGCGCCTACAATGCCTATCTTCTCGCGATGGAAGACGCGAAAAAATACGGAAACTTGCCGACCCCGATGAGCATTAGGAACGCCCCGACGAAGCTGATGAAGGATTTGGGTTATGGAAAAGATTATGAAAAGTATACGAGAGAAAATTTAATGCCGGAGAAATTAAAAAACAAAAAATACCTGTCCCGTTAGAAATTTTAATTTCTAACGGGATGTAAAAAAATGAAAAACTTTATCAAAAATCCCTCGGCCGCAGATCTATGGGCGAGGCTAAAACTAAAAAGGCGGGCGTTCGCGGTGCTGGCCGGGATGCATTTTTACGGCAATCCGTCGGCAAAATTAAAAATTGTGGGAGTCACCGGTACCAACGGGAAAACGACCACTGCTACTCTGCTTTATCGGGTGGCGATTGCCTTGGGCTACAAGGCCGGGCTCATCGGCACGGTGGAAAATATGATAAATGAAGAAAGAAGGGAAGTTACCCACACCACCCCGGACCCCATTTCCTTGCACAAGCTCCTCAATGAAATGGCGGAGAAAAAATGCGAATACGTTTTTATGGAAGTTTCCTCACACGCGCTCGATCAGAGCCGGGTGGCTGGCGTGAAATTTGCCGGAGGAATTTTCACCAACCTGACGCACGACCATCTGGATTACCATAAAAATTTCGAGAATTATTTCGGAGCCAAAAAGAAACTTTTCAAAATGCTTCCCGCGAACGCCTTCGCGCTTTCCAATACCGACGACGAATACGGACCGGCGATGCTGGAAGGCATAAAAGCTAAAAAATTTTCTTATGGATTTAGCGGGCAGAAAGATCCCGCCGCCGCCAAGGCTTTGGCGGGCAGGTTTCAGGGGGAGATTAAGAAACTCGATTTTAACGGGCTGGAGCTTGATTTTAACGGAGAAAAAATAAATTCCAAACTGCTTGGTAAATTCAACGCCTACAATTTGCTGGCAGTCTGGAGCGCTTGCCGGCTGCTTTCCTTTGATATGGAGAAAGTCAGGGAAATTTTGGAAAATATCAAGCCGCCACGCGGGCGTTTTGAGCACTTTACATCCAAAAGCGGAGTTCTGGTCGTTGTCGACTACGCGCACAGTCCGGACTCGTTGGAAAAAATTCTTCTGGCCGTTAAAGACTTGTTCGCCTTTGGCGAGAATGAAAGCGGCAACCTGCCAAAGGCAGGCAAGATTATTTCCATTTTCGGCTGCGGCGGTGACCGGGACCCGCTCAAGCGTTCCAAGATGGGCCGCATCGGCGCGGAACTTTCCGATATCGCCATTTTCACTTCCGACAATCCAAGAAGCGAAGACCCGGATAAAATCATCGGACAGATGAGGGATGGATTGCCGACTGAATTACTTAAAAAAGTAAAAACAATCGCCAACCGTCACGAAGCGATTCTGGAGGGAGTAAAACTGGCGCAAAAAGGGGATATAATTCTCTGTGCTGGCAAAGGGCACGAAGATTATCAGGAGATCAAAAGCGTTCGGCATCATTTCAACGATATGGAAGAATTTAAAAAAGCATATGATTGACTATAAAAAATTTTTCAAAGGGAAAAAAATCACCGTGATGGGGCTCGGGCTTTTGGGCGGGGCCGTGAATGATATCCGTTATTTGGCGGAAAATGGGGCGGTTCTTACCGTGACCGATCTGAAGACGGCCGAACAGTTGAAGCCATCTCTCCGCCAGCTTAAAAAATATCCGAAAATAAAATTTATTCTGGGGAAGCACAAGATAGAAGATTTCAAAAATACCGATATGGTCATCCAGCCCGGGAACGTGCCGATGGATTCTCTTTATCTGACCGAAGCTCGGAAAAACAGAATTCCGATTTTCGTGAGCGAATCGCTCTTTGCCAAATACGCTTCGGGCGTAATCCTGGTAGGAGTTACGGGAACGAGAGGAAAATCAATGACGACCGCATTGATTTATGAAATTTTGAAATCCGCCGGCCGGCGGGTATTTTTGGGAGGAAACGTGAGAAATGTTTCGACCCTTGCCTTGCTTGAAAAAGTCAAACCCGGGGATATTGTGGTAACGGAGCTTGATTCATGGGCCCTGCACGGAATGGGGGAAATAAAAAAAAGCCCCCATATTTCCGTTTTTACTTCTTTTATGCCGGACCATATGAATTATTACGGCGGAAATATGAAAAAATATTTCAGTGACAAAGCAAATATTTTTAAGCATCAAGAGAAAGGCGATATTTTGGTAATCCGGCCGGGGATGAAAAAATTAATTTCCAAAAATTTAAAAAGTTTACCTGCGTGGGCAGGCAAGCTGGTAGTGGTCAAGCCGGGCAATTTTCAGGAAGAAAATAGGGCTTGCGCGGTTGCTGTTGCAAAGCAATTTAAAATTTCCGAGGCAAAGATAAAACAAGCGATAAAAAACTTCAGAGGGTTGGAGGGGAGATTGCAGTACGTAAAAACAGTCCGGGGAGTAAAAATTTACAACGACAACAACGCGACTACCCCCGAAGCTACTTCAGCCGGGATTGAACTATTACAACCCCAAAGGCAAGACCTATGGGGTAAAAAAATAATCTTAATCTGCGGAGGAGCGGATAAAAAACTTCCCTTGGATAATTTTGTGAAAGTTATAAATAAATACTGCAAAGCTGCAGTTTTCATCCCGGGGACCGGAACAAGTAAATTATTAAAAAATTATAAAATAAAAATTCCTAATAAAATTGGGGAAAATTTAAAAGAGGCCGTGAAAAATGCGCAAGGTTTCGCCTTGCGCGGAGACATTGTTCTCTTCTCTCCCGCTTTTGCGTCTTTCGGGATGTTCAATAATGAATATGAGAGAAATGATTTGTTTATGAAAATAATTAAAGGATTAAAATAATAATATGAAAAAGAAAAAACAATTGTTTTACATTCATGGAGGGGAAACTTTTAAGAATAATAAAGATTATTTGCATTTTCTGAAAACTAGGAAAATTTCAATTGAAAAGAAGGTAAAATGGAACGGAGATTATTTAGAAAAAGAATTAGGTAATAAATTTGAGATAATAAAGCCTCGAATGCCCCTACAAGACAACGCAAAGTACGATGATTGGAAAATTCATTTTGAAAGGCATTTTCCGTTTGTACAAGACAATGTTATTTTAATCGGTGGTTCGCTGGGTGGAATTTTCCTCGCAAAATATTTGTCTGAATATAAATTTCCTAAAAAGATATTATCAACCTATCTAGTTTGTCCTCCTTTTGATAACACTGTTAAAGGGGAAGTTTTAGTTAGCGGGTTTAAACTGAAATCAGATCTATCTTTACTTGAGAAAAATTCTAAAAATCTTTGCCTTATGTTTTCCAAAGACGATGACGTTGTTCCCGTGTCTCACGCAGAAAAATATAGGAGAAAATTAAAAAACGCAAAAATCATTATCTACAAGAGCAAAAATGGACATTTTAAAGTGTCAAAATTCCCGGAAATTATAAGAATGATTAAGAATGACGTAAAGAAAAAATGAATCTCGATTTATCTAAAATCAACACTTCGGAAATACTCAGCGCAAGAAAAATATTTTTTATCGGAATCGGGGGGATTGGAATTTCCGCGTTGGCGAAGATGGCGATTTCTAAGGGGATAGAAGTTTCCGGAGTGAATGATGAAGAAAGTTCTAAAACACTTGAGCCCTTACGAGAACTGGGTGTAGAAATTATAATGTCAAGGGGCATCCTTGACAGTTTACCTGAGGCAGATTTATATGTGTATAGCGATGCTTGGTTACATCGCGGTCCGGAGGTATTGCAAAAAGCGAAAGATACGGGCAAACTCGTTTTAAATTATTTCCAAGCGCTCGGAGAGTTTGCAAAAGAATACCAAGTGATTGCTATTGCCGGCACCCATGGCAAAACCACAACCACGGCAATGGTCGCCGATATTTTAACGGAAGCTAATTTGGATCCGACGGTTATTGTCGGTTCTTTCATCAAAAAATTCGACAGCAATTTTCGAAAAGGCAATGGCCAGTATTTAGTTGTCGAAGCGGACGAATACAACCGGCATTTTTTGACTTTGCGTCCGTTTCTAGTCGTCACCACCAATATCGAAGCCGATCATCTGGACTATTACAAGGATTTTGATGATGTAAAAAAGGCCTTTGACCAGCTTCTCTCGCAGAGCGAGAATAAGATTCTGGATTATTCCAAGTATCTGGAAAAAGTTCCAAAGCTCTCCGTGCCCGGAGAACACAACCGGTTGGACGCCGCCGCCGCTTTCGCAGTCGCGGACTTTCTGGGGATTCCAGAAGAAACTATCAAAAAATCTCTCGCCGAATTTTCCGGTACTTGGCGGCGGCTGGAAAAACGGGCCGAGACAGAAAAAGGAACGATTATTTACGACGATTATGCCCATCATCCTACGGAAATAATGGCCAGTTTACAGGCCTTGCGGGAGCTCTATCCGCAAGGGAAGAAAAAAATTACCGTCCTGTTCCAGCCGCATCTCTACAGCCGGACCAAGGCCTTTTTTAACGATTTTGCTAAAAGTTTCAAGGGCGCGGACAGGATTCTGCTTTTGCCCATCTATTTTGCCCGGGAAGACAAGGACGAGAGTATATCCAGCGAGAAATTGGCCGAGGCTATAGTTCGAGAAGGGGGTAATTCCCAGGCCTTTTCTGACTTTGAACAGGCGGAAAAAGCTGTTAAGGCCTTAAATTTTGGTCCGAAGGACATATTTGTGACGATGGGAGCGGGGGAAGCGTATAAAGTTGCCGATAAAGTGTTCAATTTGACACAATAAAGAATGTGTGTTTTACTATTGACTTTTGAAACGGAATATGCTAGTATGTAAGTATATCTTTATAGTATAGGCGTAAAGCTTATGATATAAGGATTTTTTAGTTAAAGACGAAGTAGCTGTAAAGACGTTGGCGGAGCACATACCGCTCAAATATGAAAAATAACAATCTAATACGTTTTGTAGAGTCGCTGGTATTTTTGCCCGTTATGACCCTGTCGTTTACTTTTTCAGGATTTCATAATGTTCCAGCTCCACAGGATGTGTTAGTAGAAAAACCTAATATTGCGACTGACAGCACGTTCGCTCTTAACCAAGCACTCGAGCCGAAAGTCGACCTGGATGCAGAACTAAAAAAAGCCAAGGCGGAAGCCATTGATACTTATTTTGCAGAACGTGATATGCCGCTTGAAGGCACGGGTATGAAGATGGTAGAGGAGGCCGAAAAGAATGATCTTGATTGGCGTTTATTGCCGGCGATTGCCGTGCGCGAATCCACCGGTGGCAAGAACGATTGTAAAAAAGTTGAAAACAATGCTTTCGGATGGGGTTCCTGTAAGATTGGTTTTGAATCGAACGAAAAAGCCATTGAAACAGTAGCCAAAAACTTGGGAGGTAACAATCCAAACACCGCGCATCATTACGACGATAAAGAAACAAAAGAAATTCTGCGGGCCTACAATCCGCCTTCCATCGTTCCGCGCTACGCCGAACAAGTTATGTCTATAATGGATGCTATCGGAGAACCGGAAATGACAGTAACGCCTTTATTGACTTATAACACAAGTACTTAAGATCAAAAAACACCAAATGAAAATTTTGGTGTTTTTTGCTTAAAGGGTTTATACTGTTATTAAGTCATTATCAAGTTTATTAAATTGGGAAATAATTTTATGAAAGACAACAAAGGTTTTATCGGGATAGAAATTGTTATTGCCATCATCGCCGTTTTGGCTGTCGGTTTTGGCAGTTATGTTTATTACCAAAAAAATTACAACAAACAATGCGGAGGAGAAAACAATCCTTGCATCCCAAACCCAACAACTGCTTCTGATTTGAAAATATACAGCAATAAAGATTTTAATGTTAGTTTCAAGTATCCAAAAGAGTGGACTATGGTCGGTCCCAATTCTCTCCCTACTCTTAATTTGTATTTAACCATCAAACCTAAAAATGTAGCAGACAATCGAGGAGTTGATTTTGTAATTTCACCTATTTCAGAGTTAGATAAATTTTTTCCTTCGATAACGAAAGAGGAAATAGTGATCAAGAAAGAAGAAATCTACTCAAAAAATGGACTAATGGGTAAATTACTGACTTTTACTCAAAAAGGTCCTACGGGGATAGAATCCTCTAGTTCAACTACTATACTACTCATCGGAAAAAATAATCGCACGTATGCATGGACGACGAATGAATCTGTTCTTGAGAAATATTTTAATCAGATTATTAATACCATAGAAATAAAATAATTTTATTTCTATTCCAAATAAACTAATGTCATCTTTTGGTCTTTCGGCTCAAAGAGAGTGATTTGGAAATTGTAATTCTTGCCGAGCTCCAAGATCTCGCGGAGTTTTGATTCGGAAGGGAAGGTAGAATTGTGCACCAGTCCGGCGACGCCTTCTTTGATGGAGACGAGCGCGCCGTGCCGGTTGTACTTGATGACCACGCCCTTGATAATATCTCCTTTTTTCAGCTTTCCTTCGAATTCTTTCCAAGGATTTTCTTTCAGCGCCTTGATGGAAAGGGAAATTTTGCCGTCTTTTATTTCAATCACCTTGGCTTTTACCTTGTCTCCGACCTTGAACATATTGCGCGGATCTTCCACCAGGCCCCAATCAAGTTCGGAGATATGAACAAGTCCTTCCAATCCGTCTTCCAGTTTCAAGAAAACGCCGAAATCAACGATGCCCGCGACCGTGCATTCCAATTCATCACCGATATTGTATTTGCTCAAGATTTCCTTTTTTTCTTCCGGATTGTTATCTTTTTCAGAGAAAATCAACTTGTCTTCCTTCGGCAGAGTAGAAATAACCATCACGGAGATATGCTCTCCGACAAGCTTTTTCAGTTCCTTCAATATTTTGTCTTTGTCTGAATCAAGGACGCGCGGGTAGTGGTCGGCCTTGAGCTGAGAAGCCGGCAGAAACCCGACGATACCCTGCCATTCCAAAATGAGCCCTCCCTTGTTTGCGTCTTTCACCTCCAGATTAAGTACCGTCTTTGCTTTAATGGCTTTTTCCGCTTCACTCCAGGCCAGGGCCTGCTTGGCTTCTTTGAGCGACAATTCTATATAACCATCCTCGTTTTCCGCCTCAACAATTTTCGCCTTGATGATGTCGCCTAGGCTTATCTTGTTTATGACATCTTTCGCGTTTATGAATTCCCGTCCGTAAATAATGCCGGTGCCGAAAGGCGCCAGGTCCACATAGACGGAAGATTTTTTTACTAGTATTACCGGGCCTTCCACCAAGGAGTCAACTTCCGGCCTGTTCGCGCTGCGGTCAACAATGGAATTCAGCACTAAGTTTTCTTTTAAAGTTTCTTCTGCCAATATTTCGTCCTTTTTTATCATAAGATTTATAAATTTCAGCCCGAGGCTGATCAGCCCTTGGCTGAAAAACAAAATCCGCCATAAAGCGGATATAAGGTTTAGGTTTCACATTCCTCGTTTGAAACGATATCAGTGAGGTTACCCCAAATCCTGCTTTTAATATATTAAATTTACACTACCACAATTGCGAGGGAAAAGCAATTCATTTTTTTTTCTTTAAAGATTTTTTTATTTCCTCGGCTTTTTGTACTAAAACATTCGCTAATTCATAATAGAATTCTGGTCTCTGTAGCCATCGACTTTTATAATCTTGTGCGGCAATTATGAGTTCATCTTTGTCCATGTTCCTCCAATCTTTCCAATACTCTCCGGCCTCTAAAGAAGCCTTACTTTTTGAATCGATTTTTATGCCATTAATTACACATATGTGATCTATGATTTCAGTGGCCAGCTTAAACATTATATCTACATCTTCCGATTCTTTTCTTTTTTCTGCCTTGAACCTTTCAGTTCCTTCTAAAACTTTCCCCTCAGGGATTTTCCGTTCATCAAAAGGATTTCTCATATGCTTCATTATACCCAAGGACAGCATTATCGCAACCTAATTTGTGCTACCATTTTGTTAATTTTTTTGCTATAATATAAAGGATGATAATCACATATTTTGGCAAGCAATTTTTCAAAATACAGCAGGGGGAAATGGTCCTGGCCTTTAATCCTGTCAGCAAAAGTTCAAAAACCGGTGTTTCAGCCCATTTTGGCTCGGATATTGCCCTAGTAACTACCAATCATCCCGACTACAACGGGGTTGAACAGCTGTCGCACGGCGAGCGGGCGCCTTTCGTCATCAGCGGGCCGGGAGACTACGAAATTAAGGAAATCTTTATCAAAGGAGTTTTGTCGGAGGCGCTCATTGCCTCTAAGAAATATATCAATACCATTTATTTATTTTCCGTGGACAGTATCAATATCGCTTTCTTGGGCGCGCTGGGCGACGCTGAACTTCCTAAAGAATCACATGAAGCCCTGAACAGCCCAGATATTCTTTTTACCCCGATCAGCGGAAAAGGAATGCTGGACGCTAAGTCGGCCGCCAAACTCGCTTCTTCCCTTGAGCCGAAACTGATAATTCCGATGGATTACGATGAAGTGTCGCTCAAGGCGTTTTTGAAAGAAATGGGAGAAGAAAAAGCCGAAGTGGTCGATAAACTTACGCTCAAGAGGAAGGATTTGGATAATAAAGAGGGGGAGGTAGTCGTGTTAAAAAGTTCGTAAAGTTATGAAAAAAGTAATTCATCATATCAGAAAGCAACCCGAGCATATCAGAAGGAGTATTCTTCATATTTCTGTTATAGTTTGCGGAGTTGTCTTGATCCTGCTCTGGATATATTCGCTGGGAACAAATTTAGCAAGTCCGGACATGCGGGAGAAGATAAATGAGGACTTGAAACCATTTTCCGCGTTAAAAGATAATATGATAGGCGGATATAATAATCTGTCGGGATCTGTTTTGGAAACGCAGCAATAATTTATGGCTAAAAATGTTCCAGAATTGAATAAAGAAGCGCGCGCGGATTTACCGGTTGATATTGTGGGAGAAATGAAAGAATCCTATCTGGCTTATGCGATGTCGGTTATCACTTCGCGCGCCCTGCCGGACGTCCGCGACGGACTGAAGCCGGTGCATCGCCGGATTTTGTTCGCGATGCACGAAATGGGGCTGACCGCGTCTGCGCGTTTCCGAAAATCAGCCGCGGTGGTCGGAGACGTGCTCGGAAAATATCACCCGCACGGAGACGTGGCGGTTTATGATTCGATGGTCGGTATGGCGCAGGAATTTTCCTATCGCTATCCGCTCGTTTTAGGGCAGGGGAACTTCGGTTCCATTGACGGAGACAACGCCGCCGCCATGCGTTATACCGAGGCAAAAATGTCCAGAATTTCCTCAGAGCTCCTGCGAGATTTGGAAAAGGAAACGGTTGATTTTCGCCCGAACTACGACCAGACCCGCAAGGAACCGGTGGTTTTTCCTTCTTCCGTGCCGGCTTTACTTTTGAACGGCACGCTCGGAATTGCCGTCGGCATGGCGACGAATATTCCTTCGCATAACTTGGCCGAGGTTTTGGATGCCACCATCCATTTGATTGAAAATGAAGAAGCGACAACGGAGGATTTAATGCAATTCATCAAGGGACCGGATTTTCCGACCGGCGGAATCGCCTTTGGCTCCAAAGATATGTTGCACGCATATTCTACCGGCCGGGGCGGGGTGGTCTGCCGGGGCGAGGCGGAAATAGTCGAGCAAAAAGACGGGAATTTTTCTATTATCATCACTTCAATTCCTTTCCGGGTGAACAAGGCCAATTTGATAATGAGCATCGCGGAACTGGTCCAAGAAAAGAAACTCGAAGGCATCAAAGGACTTCGCGATGAATCGACTAAAGACATCAGAGTCGTCGTTGACCTGAAATCTTCCGCGCACCCGGAAAAAGTTTTAAATTATATTTACAAAAATACCCAGCTAGAATCCAATTTCAATTTTAATATGGTTGCCCTGGTGGACGGCGTGCCGCAGACCTTATCTCTTAAATCGATATTGAACGAATTCATTACACATCGCAAAGAAGTCGTGAAGCGTCGATCCGCTTACGACCTGCGCAAAGCGGAAGAACGCGAACATATTTTGCTCGGCTTGAAAAAAGCCCTGGATAAAATTGATCGGGTGATTTCGGTTATTCGCGGATCTAAAGACTCGGCAATGGCCAAGGTCAATTTGATAAAAGAATTCAAATTTTCAGATTTACAGGCGATGGCTATTTTGGAAATGAAGCTCGCCAAGCTGGCCGGCTTGGAACGCAAAGCGGTGGAAGATGAGCTCTCGGAGAAACAAAAATTCATCGCGGACATGAAAGACCTTCTGGCCAGCCCTAAAAAGATATTGAAGACCATCAGCACGGAGTTGCGGGAAATTCGCGAAAAATACGCGGATGAGCGCCGCACCAAAATAGTGAAAGGCGGGGTAAAAGAGATTTCTGATGAGGACTTGGTTCCGGAAAAAGAAACAATCCTAGTACTCACGGCCGGTGGATACGTGAAGTGCACAGACCCGTCCGAATATCGCGCGCAGAAGCGGGGAGGGGTCGGAGTAATCGATCTGGAAACCAAAGAAGAAGATTTTGTGACCATGCTCGTGTCCGGCTCAACGCACAGCAACCTGCTTTTTTTCACTAATCTCGGAAAAGTCTATCAGATGCGGATGTACGATATTCCGGAAGGCCGCCGAGCGACCCGCGGGAAATCAATAATGAATTTTTTGGCGCTCTCCGGAGAAGAAAAGGTGACTTCAATTTTGGCGATGCCTGCCAGCGCAGGCGGGCTAAAAGATCTTACCAAAACAACGTCTTCGTTGATGTTGATAACCAAGCACGGCACGGCCAAGAAAATGTCTTCGGAAAGTTTCAAAGATGTCCGCCGAAGCGGTATCATCGCTATCCGTTTGGACAAAGACGACCAGCTTATTTCCGCGCTTTCCGTGGAAAAGGGAGATGAAGTCATGATTGCAACAGCCGAAGGACAGTCCATTCGTTTTAAGGAGTCAGATGTGCGTGAAATGGGTCGGACTGCCGGTGGGGTGAGCGGTATTCGACTCCGAAAAAATGACGAAGTTATCGGGGTAGATGTAATCAGAAAAAATCCCGCCAAAGACGGGGCAAGTAAAAAAGAGGGATTCTTCCTGACGATGAGCGGGAACGGTTTTGGCAAAAAAACCGCACTGAAAGAGTATAAAATCCAGAAGCGCGGCGGCTCCGGCGTAAAAACAGCGAAGGTGACCCCGAAGACCGGGAAGCTTATAGTGGCCAAAGTTTTGACGGGCGAGGAAGAGGAACTCATAGCGATGTCTAAAAAGGGGCAAGTGATCCGCACGGCCCTGAAAGACATTTCCGCTCTCGGCCGGCAGACCCAAGGCGTGACGGTTATGCGTCTGCGCGGGGGCGACGGTATTGCCTCTCTTGCTTGTTTGTAAAAATACTGTAAAAATCTTAAAGTGCTACAATATATAATACAAATGTTCTCCGATCCGGTAAAAAATTTAAAAATGTTCGGCTTAAAGGAAAACGATATCGTAGCCGATTTGGGGGCAGGAACGGGGTTTTACAGTATCCCGGCCGGAGCGCTTGTGCCAAGAGGGAAAATTTATGCGGTTGAACTGCAGAAAGATTTTTTGGCGACAATTAAAAGTAAAGTGAAAGAAGCGCATTTGGGGAATGTGGAAGTTATCTGGGGAAATGTCGAAAAGATCGGCGGGACAAAAATAGGCGACAGTGTTGCGGATGCCGTTATCTCTTCGAACATACTTTTTCAGGTTGAAGATAAAGAAAATTTTATTCTGGAAATCAAGAGAATATTGAAACCCAAAGGCAGAGTGCTTCTGGTTGATTGGTCTCTGTCGTCGATTATGGGAGCGACGGCCGTTATTCCCAAAAACAAAGCCCGCGAAATGTTCGAGAAAAAAGGATTTATCGTGGAAAGAGAAATTAACGCGGGCGATCATCATTATGGTATGATATTAATCAAGAGCTAATATGCGATAAATTCCGTTAGAAATATGAAAAATTTATCTTACAAAGAAATATTATTTATTAGTGAATTTCTAACGGGATGAAAGGGAATTTTCAAATTATCATTCTAATTGTGTTCATTGTCGCCGCTGTCTTGGGTGTTTTGGTCTTTTCCGGTGCGATACCGATCGGGCGCGGCGGAGCCGGTAGTTCAGGTACCGTGGTTTTGTGGGGGACTATGCCCTCTGCCGCTATCTCTTCCGCCTTAAAGGATTTTAACGACGCCAATCCGACTTTCGTTGTTAAATATGAGCAGAAGTCTGCTGAAACCTTTGATCAAGACCTGCTTGAGGCGCTGGCGGAAGGCACGGGACCGGATATGTTTTTCTTGCCCGATAATTTGGCTTTTCATTATGCGAATAAAATTCTAACTATTCCATACGCCAGCTATCCGCTATCCGCTTTCAAGGATATTTTCGCCGGAGCCGGAGAAGTGTTTCTGACCGAAAAAGGCGTTTTGGCTTTTCCAATGTCCATTGATCCGCTTATGCTGTATTATAGCCGGAGCATGCTTGATGCGAACGGAATCGTTTATCCTCCAGCTACCTGGACCGACCTTGTCAATATGGTGCCCTCTCTTACCAAAAAAGATGATTCAAATAAAATAATCAAGAGCGCCGTGGCCTTCGGGCATTTTGGGAACGTGGTCCACGCCAAAGATATACTGGCGGCTCTGTTTATGCAGGCCGGCAATCCGATTATCGCGGAAAAAGAGGGAAGTTTCCAATCGCTGCTCGATTCTCCTATCGGGAATTACAATCTTTCCTCCATTTTGAAATTTTACACGGATTTTGCGGATCCAAACAATTTCGTGTATTCCTGGAATAAATCTTTCACTAATTCCGATGGCGTTTTTTCAGCGGAAAATTTGGCTTTTTATTTCGGCTATGCCAGCGAACTTCAATCTTTAGTCAACAGAAATCCCAACCAGAACTTTTTTGTCGCGGGGGTGCCCCAGATCAAGGGTTCGAGCTTTAAGTTGACTGCTGCCCGCGTGATAGGCCTGGCTGTCTCCTCTTCTTCTGAGAATCCCAATACGGCGTTTGCGGCGGCAAACTTGATGGCGACCAGCGACTTCTCTTCGAAATTCGCGGCAGCTCTCGGAGTTGCGCCGGCGCGCCGTGATCTGCTGGCCAAGAAACCGGAGGACGCATACTTCCCGATTTTTTACAGTTCCGCGCTGTACGCGAAAAGCTGGCTGGATCCGTCGCCGAAAGATACGGATGATATTTGGAGTGGAATGGTGGGTGCCGTGCTTTCCAATAACCTGTCGCCGGCGGAAGCGATCAAAGACGCGAGTTCCAAGATGAGCTTACTGTTACTAAAATAATATTATGAAAAAAATATCAAAATTTATAATTTTTACCTCAATATTTTTAATACTTATTGCGCCGGCTCTGTCTTTTGCCGCGCAAAATCCACCGACTGGTTTGGTGCCCTGTATGGATGGTAAAGATTGCGACTTTGGCAAGCTTATGCTTCTCATTGATAATGTCATTAAATTTATTCTTTTTAAAATGGCTATACCTATCGCCGCCATAATGTTCGCTTATGCCGGATTTGAGCTTGTGACATCCGGGGGCAGTACCGAAAAGAGAGGAATAGCGAAAAAAGTTTTTACCAATACTGCCTTGGGTCTTATTATTGCCGTGGCGGCCTGGCTTATCATTAAAACGATATTATCAATTTTGGGTTATGAAGGGGTTTGGATTGGCTTTTAATATAGGGGTATAATATAATATTAAGAATGAATTTTATTAAGAAAAATCTAAAAAAAATTGTTTTGGCCACTTTTCTAGTCTATATTTTGGGAATGATATTTGTTCCCTCTATTATTTATTCCGCTCAAAATCCACCCTGCAATCCATCCGATGGAAAAATTTGCAATCCAATACCAAGCGTAACTTCCATTCCCGGATTAATACAAATATTTCTGGAAGGCGCGCTTAAAATCGGCATACCTGTCGTTGCACTTGCCATTATTTATTGCGGTTTTCTTTTCGTTTTTGCCCGGGGTAACTCGGAAAAACTTGGAAAAGCCAAAGACGCCCTTCTTTACACATTAATCGGCGCGGCGATACTCCTCGGGTCGTGGGCTATCGCGAAGATGATATCAGCCACGGTTACCGGGCTTGGCTCATAAATTAAAAATTATGAAAAAAAATTTGTTAAAATTTGGTCCGATTATCATCCTGACAATTTTGTTTCCTGTGGTCGCCTTTGCCATTCCCGTGGAGTCGGGATGCAGTACACTTTCTGGCCTCGGAAAAACGATATGCCAGATACGCCAGATACTCAATGCCATTATCCCGGTTTTGATTGCTTTGGGGCTGGTTTACTTCGTCTGGGGTGTGGTGCGGTTTGTTATAGCTGATAGTGAAGAAGTGAAAAAGAAAGGGAAGGACACGATGATATACGGCGTTATCGGTTTTGCCGTGATCGTCGGTCTGTGGGGACTGGTAAATATTGTCGTCAACACTTTTAATCTGGGAGGACAGGCGCCGAAACAGGAACTTTTGACGGTAGAAGGCGCCAGCTGCACCTTGGGCGACAATTCAAAGCTTCAAGATCTTTTGTGCTATGTTACCAAAATTATTAATGACTCGATAATTCCTCTCATTTTTGCGGTGGCCTTAGTCGCTTTTGTCTGGGGGGTGGTTCAGTTTTTCTTTCTAAATGTCAACGAAGAAGCCAAAAGGGCGCAGGGAAAACAGTTTATGATCTGGGGAATTATCGCGCTGGCGGTAATGTTGAGCGTCTGGGGCCTGGTCGGAATACTGGGTAATACTTTCGGCATTGATGGTTCGTTTCTCCCGAAAGTCCGCCCGCCCGGTGGTAGTAATACAGGCGGGGGAAGTGGAAACATCTGCAACACCTGTTCCAGCAATCCCAACAGCTCCAATTGGTGTGGTGATTATCCGCAATGTGCAGGGGACTGATGTTTGCTTGCAATTTTGTTTAAGGTATAATTAAAGGATATTATTAGGTCGTTATTTATTAGATCAATTTATAGATTATGAAAAAGAAATTAATTATATTGTCGAGTTTTGCTTTCCTTGCAGCTGCGCCTATTGTCGCGTTGGCTCAAACTGGCTATGTTAGTTCTTGCGGTTTGCAAGGTTCGGGAACATTATTTGGGGTGTTGTGCGTGGCAGGTAAAATTTTGAACGCCGTAATCCCAGTTTTAATTGCATTGGGAGTAGTTGTCTTTGTTTGGGGAGTTGTCACTTATGTAGTTGCTAGTGAAGAAGAAGCAAAGCAGAAGGGTAGGATGAGAATGATTTATGGAATCATCGGTTTGGCCGTCATTGTTGGCTTGTGGGGGCTGGTCAGCATTTTGGGAAGGACATTCGGCGTTGGCTCCGGTGACAATCCTAACAGAATTGAATTTCCGGGCGTTGAAAATAATAGACTATAAATCCCCATGGATTTGTTTTCTGCAAAAGTAGCCCATGCGGATCTGGATTCTTTCATTGGGAAGGTTGATGAGATGATTATAAATCCTCTCATACTTTTCCTTTTTGCCTTGGCGGTTGTATTCTTCTTGTATGGCGTATTGGAATTTATCTTAAATCAGACGAATGAGGAAAAAAAAACGAACGGCAAGCAGCATATGATTTGGGGAATTATCGGAATTACAATTATGATGAGCGTATGGGTTATCCTCGGAATTCTCTTAAATACCTTGGGAATATCAAAAGATGAAATAAATCCAGAGCGGGGGACGGTGCATCTTCGGTAAAAATTAAAAAAGGCAAAAAGATAGGGCGGTCTCGTGAGATTACGAGCCGCCCCCTGCGTTGCGCCAGCCACTTTAGCGCGATGTTCATCACCTCCTTTTGTGGCATTGTGAAAGAACTCTACTGCCACCAGCGGAAGTAGACCTTGTCTGCCCCGATGGGGTAGACCAGATATTCTCCCGGTGGCATATCCAACCATACCTGATGGTGCTCGGTCGTGTCGACCCGAGCACCCTCTGTGTCGTCGAAGAACACCGAAGTGTCTTCGATGAAGACGTATCGCGCCGGCCTTGATGGCAGAACGTACGTCTTCATCGGATCGAGGTAAGCCTTGAGACCTACCTCCTTGGTGGCGTGCCCGGCGCCCGAGATTGGATACTCGGGTACGAACATTGGCGCCGGCGGATGCTCGGCGGCGTATTTCGCCGCCGCGACAGCCCTCGCTCTCGCCTCGGCTTCAGCCTTCGCCTTATGCTCCTGGTACTGGTGCTTGCCGTATACCAGCGCAAACACAAATGCGAGCATGACAAGGATAACCGAGATGGTCTTGCGGCCAACACCACTGGCCGATGAAGAGGGGGTATGTTCACTCACTTCTTACCTCCTTTCGGGTTGATTCCGCCGAGGAAGGTAACATCCCGGAGATTCTCGACACCCTTGGCATCAAGGGTGATGAGATATTCCTGGACACCGGGCAGATTCAACAACTTTGCTACCTTCTCGGCTTCCTTGCGATCCATGGCATAGCCATCAGCACCCTTCTGCATCAGGATGTCAACGGCCTCCTTGAACGACTTTGCCCGAGAAAGTGCGTCGCGGGCGGCCTGTGCTCCCGCAGTGAAGTCGCTATCCTCAAGGCGGACAAAGACATCAACTCCGTGTGAGGCCTCGAACTCTTGAATCCGAGTCAGGCCCGAACCCTCCCCGAAGGCCTCTTGGTTGATTTGTGCCTTGTCCTTCAGGTCCTCCCCGACGTTCCGCCCGTAATAGTCAGACAGCAACATCGAAAAAAGTGCCCGAGCCTCCATCTTGATCGCGTCCTCTTCATAGGACGCGTACAGGACGATGTTCTCTCCGGCGTAAACACCGGAGAAATTGGGACGGATGGTGTAAATGTACTTGGTCTCCATCAGAGCGTCCTTGGACGGGTACGTCTCGGTCAGTACTTCCTTGAGCTCGACCCGAAGGTCGATGTCCTGCGTGACGCTCTCCCAGAAAAGTTTTAGATGAAGTCCTTGGAAGAGCGTGCGTTGCCGACTGGTCAGCTGATTAATTATGATTCGAGCCGAGTAGCCCGGAACATTCTCCGTGTACAGTCCGATGGTAACCGCCATGGTTACCAACAGGATTGGTACACTCCACCAGCTGAGGCCAACAACGAGCGCGCACAGGAGTCCAACTACTGTGAACACAGAAATCAGTCCCGTGTACACTTCTACAGGAGTTTTCGTCGGTGGCATTTCTAGATTTCTAGCCATCTCTTCCTCCTTGCGCCTTTCCGGGGCGCTGTTGTGCGCCCGCGAAGGCGCGGGTTTTGGTTGAAGTGAGTTTCAACTCTAAACACTGTATTTCAAACGGAAGCAGAGCTTCCATTGTCATTTTCAAGCAACAAAATTCACTTAAATTGTATCATAATAAATCAAAAAAGTCAATCTTTACAGATTGACTTTTTTGTGAATTCTATAACTTTTACGCGTGTTTCATTGGCGACTCGTCGTAGGTCTCTTTGGCGCCGAAGACCCTTCGGGCAAAGATGACAATCAAGAGAATAATTATTGCCAAGAGCACCCATTGAATCAAACCAGAAGGCAGGAAACTATTTGATCCAAAAACGGCGCCGGACACAAGATTGCTTGAATTCTCTTCCGGATTTTCGTTTACGGGATTTATTTCTTGGAATGTGTCTGGGTAAAGATTGCTACCGCCGTTATTCGTGGCAGGAGAGCCGGAACTTTTTACGACAAAGAGAACAGCATTGGAATATCCTCCACCCGGAGTTCCGTTGAAGACGGTAATATAGAATCCGCCATTGGTACGGTATGTGTACATATCATTGCCGTTTGTCTGAATAAAAAGATGGGAATCATCTATGAAGGTCGTAGGACGATTAGAACCGTTTACCCGGGCAATCGAACTGGGAATAAAACCGCCTCCGATAATGGTGATAGTTTTCGTACCCACGCCCAAATTGCTAGATTTCGGACTGATCGAATCAATGCCCGGCGTTGGGTTTTTTACTTCCACCTCATAATCATTACCTGTGCTGAACGAATAATTTGTGCCGTAAGCGGCAAGAGCCGCCGTCGGAATAACAAGCAAGGAAAACACTGAAATAGATAGTATTTTCAAGCCCAGAAATATTGATTTGTTGTTCATTTTTTTCATGCTGGTAATATAGCATATTCAAGTAAAAAAGTCAAGTGCTGGAGGAGGGACTCGAACCCTCAAGCCTTGCGGCACTAGTTCCTAAAACTAGCGCGTATACCAATTCCGCCACTCCAGCAAAAGTAAACTTCTTTACTTTTACCCCAATCTGACTTGTCAGAATCGCCGGTGTGAAGCGAAGCGAACAGGCGATCGGGGCAAAGTGCCTGCCTTTGGCCGGACGAAGCCGAGCCTATGGCGAGGCAAAGTCCGCCCAGAGGGGATCGAACCCCCGACCGTCTCCTTAAGAGGGAGCTGCTCTACCAGCTGAGCTATGGGCGGAATTTTTTATTTATAACATTTTTTGAGAGTGATCTCAACTTCGCTTTGCTCTTTGTAACATTTTACTGGTATGATGCATTATACTTAGTGTGATCACACTTAATTAAATAATACCCGTGAACAAAGAAAATCTTGAAATGCTCTGGGACACTCTAACCCCCAAGCTATATGGTTATCTGGTCAATACCTTGCGCGATCGAAATCTGGCCGATGATATTTTGCAGGCCACTTGGCTCAAAGCCCTGGAAGCCCTCCCTCGTTTTTCCGACCGCGGTTTTGGTTTCTCCGCCTGGCTCTTCGCCATTGCCCGCAACGAATGCCGGCAGCATTGGCGCAAGGGCGACCGGGAAATTCCTTTTGACGAGAATGTTCATGACACGAAAGAAGCTGATTTTAAAACAGAGGATAAAATTTTAGTGGATCAGATTTTAATGCGCCTCTCGGATAGTGATCGTGAACTTATACGGCTGCGCTTTATCGCTGATTTATCCCTGAATGACATCGCCAAACTTTTTAAAATTAATCCGATAACGGCCAGGGTTAGGATGCATCGGGCATTATCAACCGCAAGATCTTTATTTATAAAACAACAATAATAATTATGAAAAATAAGAGAACAATAAAAAATATATTTGAATCTTGGGGCCAGAGCAAAAAGGAATTGCCTCCGAATAATAATGCGCTCAAGAGTGAGATTCTTTCAAAAGTCCCGTCCGATCTCGGCAAAACTTTTGCCATCAATCATTCGCGTTTACCTTGGGTTTCTTTTGCCTTCACGGCGGTAGCCGTGGTTGTATTTTTTATTAATCTGGCCGGCCCCCAAAATAATTTTGGCAAACAAGCTCCTACTTTAGGTGAATCTTCTGTGGACTTTTATAAAACAAGTAGTAATAGAGGCACTTCAGCACCGAGCATGCCTTCTCTGGATAATTATTACACTCCGCCTTTTTATGGCGGTGGAGATTCTCCCATAACGGATAATCGGGAATTTTTGAAGATTGGCTATAACGCGACTGTCCGCACCAGGCGGGCGCCTCTTTTGGCCGCCAGAATTGAAACTTTGATCCGGGGGTTCGGCGGCCGGATAGATTCAGCCAGTAGCGGAGAGAAATCCGGGTACATTAGTTTTGCCCTGCCCAAAGAGGAGCTTTCGACTTTTCAGCTGGCGATCAAGGATCTTGCCGGAGCGAGGTTTTACACCGAACAGACGAATTCCCAAAATCTTTTGCCGCAAAAGCAGATGATTGAAGAAAATCAAAGGCAAAACGAAAAAAATTTGAGCGATTTGAACGCCGAACGCGGACAAATAGTGCGAAGCCATAACCAAGTTGTTGCTTCGCATCAATCCAGAGTCGATTCGATTAATAGAGATATAGCTACGCTTAATGCCGAATATCCATCTGCCGACGCGGCGCGCCGGGCGCAAATCCTAAACATCATAAATCAGTTGCAGGCCGAAATAAACACGATTCGATATCAAATCGCGAACGAGAATAAAAGTTATCAAACAAAAATAAGCGATATTGATAATAAAATCAGGAACACGCAAGAGAATTTGCGGATAATAAAAAACGAAGACACAAATCTTATCAATAACGTGGCCACGGTAAATGGCACTATCTCGCTGACTTGGATAAATCTTTGGGAGTTGGCTGATGCTTACGCGCCCGGACCGCTCCTCGCTTGGGTATTTTTGCTAGCGGCCATTGCCTATTATCTTTTCTGGCACCGCCGGTTTATCGCCGTACCTGACTATTTCTAACTCGGTGCCCGAGGTGGGCATCGAACCCACATCCCTTACGGGACACGATCTTAAGTCGTGCGCGTATACCAATTCCGCCACTCGGGCATTAACAAATTATACATTAAAAAATCAAAACTGTCTGATTTTTTGGAGGCCTGGGTGGGAATCGCACCCACGTATATTCCTTTTGCAGAGGAATGCCTTACTACTTGGCTACCAGGCCCTGATAATTTTGAAATAGCTCTTCTCGAAATGCACACATAAAATTCTGCTGAATTTTTGCTCTGCTCGGCTCGTCAGCCTGCGCAAGGCATTTCTTAAAGACTATTTCAAAATATTAACTGTTTCGGAGCAGTTCGTCAATTTTCTGCCGGTTTTTTTCTCCTTGGTCTATTTTAACGTCGAGAAAAGGAATTATTTTTATCAACATATTCTTTTTCAATAATTCGCGCAGCTCTCCCAGTTTCCTTTTTATAAAATTGAGCGCGCCGACTTCTTTGGCAGTGGGGAATACCGTGATAAATATGGTTGCTCGTTTGAGGTCAGGGGAGGCGGTGCAGGAGGTGACCGTGATAAGGGAAGTTTTATCGCTTTCCCGTTCCAAAAACTGCGCCGCAAGCTCTTTTATCTGATTGGCTACTTTTTCGTTCCGGTTCATTCTGTTTATTTTTGCGTAATCATAAATGATTCAAGAACATCGCCCGGGGCGATTTCCGTTTTTGACTCAATCATCATTCCGAATTCAGAGCCTTCTTCAACCAAGCTCGTTTTTGTCTTGTTTTTTTCCAAGTTTACGATTTTTCCTTGGCCGATTTCGAACTCTCGGCGCATTATTCGAACCGTGCTATTTAAGCCGATTTTTCCTTCCGTTACTTTTCCCCCCAATATCTGGCGTTCTTTGGTGCGACTGAACGCCCGGATAATTTTTGCGCGGCCGGTTGTCTCCATTGTTTCAATTTTCGGTCTCTTTTCCTCCATTTGGACCTCCAACCACTCAGCCATTTTGTAGATTATATTGAAGAAGTTGATAGCAATACCTCTTTTTTGGGCCGTTTCCGCGGCGCTCCGATCGGCGGCTACGTTGAATCCGATGACCAGCGCGTCCTCGCCGGACGCGATTCCTTTTATGTCGGATTCGGAAACCGGGCCAATGCCTTTGGCCACTATCCGGAATTCCACGCTGTCACTTTTCATTTTGTGGATTTCCTTCTCAATGGCTTCTAGCGAGCCGGAAACGTCGGCTTTCAAAATTATCGGTATTGTTTTTTTACTTTCTCCTTCCTGATGAGAGAGAGAGGGGCTTGCCGGACGGGAAGGAACCCCCCCCATATATTTTTCGGCATCGGATTTTTTTTGAAAAGTTCTGAATCGCGCGCCCACTCTGGGCATTTTGTCAAAACCCACAATGCGTATCGGGGAAGAAAAACTGGCCTCGCCTATATTCCTTCCCAGAAAATTTTCCATTATTCGCGTGGAACACATACTATCTTCCACTACAACGGTCATGCCTTTTTTGATTGACCCATTTTTTATAATCAAGGTCGCTAGTATGCCCCGCCTAGAGTCCAAGTTTACTTCAATCACGAAACCAGAGGCTTTTTCCGCGACGTTTCCCGTAAAGTTTTCCATCTCAGCCAGAATCAGGATAAGGGACAACAGATTGTCCACTCCGGTGCCGATTTTAGCGGAAATCTCCGCGCACGGTATCTTGCCTCCGTAATTTTCCAGATAAATTTCATTCTCTGCCAGTTCTTGTTTTGTTTTTTCCACATTGGCGCCCGGCTTGTCTATCTTATTAATAGCAACGATGCAGGGGATTTTGGATTCTACGATAGTTTTCCAAGCTTCAATTGTTTGTGGTTTTACTCCATCTTCGGAAGAAACGACCAAAACAGCGATGTCGGCCACCTCTGCGCCGCGTTCGCGCATTTTTGAAAAAGCTTCATGCCCGGGAGTGTCCAGGAAAGTTATTTTTTTATCAGTTCCGGTCTCATCTTTGTGCATGACTTCGTAAGCAGAAATGCACTGAGTTATACCTCCGGCTTCGCATTCGACTATGTTCGTTTTTCGGATGTAGTCTAAGAGAGTCGATTTTCCGTGGTCGATGTGGCCCATGACCACTACCACTGGCGGGCGCGCAACCATATTGTTTTGTTTAACATTTTTTGTTTCCATTTTTTTTGAGCTACACTTTTGCTTTTTCCAGAGCCCGATTTTCTTCCGCCGATAGCTCGTATTCTGATTTGCCATTTTTGATAGGTTTGGCGAATATGCTCATTCGCTCGCGGGAATATAAACTTGAAATCACTAGGCCGTTACCTTCTTCGTCGAGCATCCCGACCGCGAAACTTTGATTGCCGCCCTGGTCGGGAAATGGGTTGAAGCGTATCGTTTCCAGTCCCCGGATGCTTTTTTTGAGTTTGCCGTTTATCTCGGTAATTTCTTTTTCGATATTGTCTTTCGCCTTATTTAACTTAGCAATCTCCTGTTCCAGTACGACGATAGTGTCCTCCAAGTCCTTCGCTTTCTTGCCGAGAAAAAACCTTTTCAAACGTTTTTCCGTGATGATAATCCAAACAGCGCCCAGCAAAATGGCGATTCCGGCCAAAACAAAAAAGGCGATTTCAAGCTTTGTATTCATGTGTTTTCAATATATACCCGGTAGTGAGTTTTAGCAAGGCGCATAGCGCGCTCGTGAAGCGAGCATTGCCAAAATCTACTAACCAGGTATACTATTTTTGTGAAAAAATTTTCTAAAAGAATTTATCTGGATTACGCGGCATCCGCTACGCCCAATCCGAGTTCGATACATCTGTCCGGGGTAGAAGAAAAAAACAAACTTCAAGATGCTCGTCGGAGAGTAGCCGACATTTTGGGCGCCCGGCCGGGTGAAGTAATTTTTACGAGTGGCGGGACGGAAAGCAACAATCTTGCCATACAGGGAGTAGTTTTGGCCTGGCATAAAAAAAGTAAAGATAAAATTCTCCCGCATATCATAATGACCAATATAGAGCATCCTTCCGCGCTTGAGACAGGCAAGATGCTTGCTCAGAGAAAACTCGCGGAAGTTTCCGTCGTGCCAGTTGAAGCCATCGGAATTGTTGATCCGAAAAAAATAAAAAAAGCTTTCCGGCCCAGCACTGTCTTGGTTTCGGTTATGTATGCGAACAACGAAATCGGCACAATACAGCCGATAAAAGAAATCGCGAGAGAAATCAGGCATTATAAAAAATCTAGAGCCAAAAGCCTAGCGCCTAGCGCCTATCCAATATTTCATACCGATGCTGTGCAGGCGGCGAATTATTTGGATTTGAATGTAGAAAAGCTTGGAGTGGATTTGCTTTCGCTTTCCGGCTCAAAAATAGAAGGGGCGGGAAGGGTAGGAGTGCTTTATAAAAAAAGAATAGTACTGCTTGAAAATATTTTCGGCGGGGGAGATCAGGAAATGGGATTGCGTCCCGGGACGGAAAATTTGCCGGAGATTTTGAAGTTTTCCAATGCCTTGCAGTCGGTGCAGAAAACAAAAGAAAAAGAAACAAAACGCCTAATCCGGCTCCGCGATTATTTTATTAACAAACTGCAACATTCTGATATTCTCAAGAATGTCGGAATGTTTTTTAATGGAGACTTGGAAAATCGATTGCCGAACAGCGTGAATATCACGATTCCGAAAATTCCGAGCGATCTTTTGGTAATTGAACTTTCCGCGCGGGGCATAATGGTCTCTTCCAAGAGCGCTTGCGAGAGTTCAAAACCCGGCGGTTCATATGTGATAAAAGCGATACATTCGGAACTGGATTCCGAAATTGGCGGTCTGCGTTTTTCCATGGGCCAGCGGACAACGAGAAAAAATATTGATTACACTGTTAAAACTTTGTCTGAGATTTTGACAAAACTAAAAAAGTGGTATAATTGAGTGATGGACATTAAAGATTTAAATAAGCCACAGTTGATACTCCTTGCCGTTCTGCTTTCCTTCATCACTTCCATTGCCACTGGCATAACGACCGTGACCTTGATGCAGCAGGCGCCAGCATCTTTTACCGTGCCCGTGAATCGCGTTATCCAACAAACGGTTGAAAAAATACAACAGGTGGAGGGGAAGACAATTACCCAGACCGTAGTTGTCAAGGAAGAAGATCTGGTGGTGGATGCGATTGCCAAAAATAAGTCAGCTGTGTTTTCTCTGACAAAAGAAGCACAGGACCCGGATGGAAAAGATATTGAAGCCTCAGTTGGACGAGGATTTGCGGTTTCAACCGACGGGATGATTGTAGCCGACACTATGTCTGTGTTTAGTGAAGGGATTTATTTTGCGCAGAACGACAGCGGAAAATTCAAAGCGAAATTTGTGAAGGCGGACAACGCAGGATTTTCTTTTTTGAAATTAGGCGATCCAGTCAACGGAACGGACAAGCTTATTCTCTCTGTCCCAGCTTCCGGCGATTTAGATAAAATGAAAATCGGACAAAAAGTTATTGTTTTCGGCGGCGGAATTTCCTCTTTTATTTTTGAAGGAAACAAAGATATAAAAATCAGCGTGGCTAAGCAAGATGCCGGCGGGCTTCTTTTAGACCTTGATGGTAATGCTTTAGGCATCGTTCTCTCCGGGGAAGCGGCGAATTTTGCTCCAATCAAATCTATCGGCGACGCCTTGGTGGCCCTCAAGGCTTCCGCCAAAGCCGAATAAGAACAAGTAAGAGATACGGGAGCCTGCTCCGTCTACTTGACACATAGTGTATAATGAAAATATAAATATATGCCGCCACTAAATAGATTTACAACTAAAGCCAAAGATGCCATCAAAAAAGCCCACGAGTTGGCGATTGAGCGCGGGATGAATCACGTTTCTTCGCTTCATCTGCTCGCGGCGCTTCTGCTCCAAGAAGAGTCCATGGTGAATTCCATTCTAGATAAATTGGAAGTGGATACGATGCTTCTGACCGATTCAGTTTTGGAATTGATAGAATTGCCGGAGTCGCGCAGTACTCTTTCGCCCTCCTATCAAATTTATCTCAATCCCGACCTAGCGCAGGTGATTGAACAGTCCGTCAAGCTGGCGGAATATATGAAAGACGATTTTGTCTCGACCGAGCACCTTTTTATCGCGATTCTGGAAGTTACGAGCGAAGCGCGCGAAACCCTGGCGCGGTTTCGAATCCACAAAGACCAGGTGATGAAAGTCCTGGAAGAATTTCGTAGCCAGAATATTACCGATGTTTCCGAGCCGAAGAAATTCAAATTACTGATAAAATATACCCGCAATCTGACCAAACTGGCCAAAGAAGACAAGTTGGACCCGGTCATCGGGCGGGACAATGAAATAACCCGCATTATGCAGATACTCTCGCGCCGGACCAAGAATAATCCGATTTTGATTGGCGAAGCGGGGACTGGCAAGACCGCGGTAGTGGAAGGGCTGGCCCAGATGATTGCCAAAAATAATGTTCCCGAATCCTTGAAAGACAAGGAGCTCGTGTCGCTTGATTTGGGACTCTTGGTGGCCGGCACGAAATATCGCGGAGAATTTGAAGAACGGCTGAAGGGTATTATGAAGGAAATTGAAAGGTCCGACGGAAAAATAATTCTTTTTATCGACGAGATTCATACGATTGTCGGCGCGGGCGGAGCGGAAGGCACCATGGATGCCTCTAATATGCTGAAGCCGGCGCTCTCGCGCGGAGAATTGCGGGCCATCGGCGCAACGACTCTGCGGGAATATCAAAAACATATTGAAAAGGATCCAGCCCTGGCGAGGCGTTTCCAGCCCGTTTACATTGATGAACCAAGCATGGAAGATGCCACAGCTATTCTGCGTGGGCTTAAGGAAAGATATGAGCTTTTCCACGGAATACGGATTACCGATGATGCGATTGTCGCCGCGGTTAATTTTTCTTCCCGCTATATTACCAACAGATTTCTGCCGGACAAGGCAGTGGACTTGATTGACGAGGCTTCCTCATCGCTTAAAATAATGCTGGAAAACAAACCGCCGGTTCTAGAAGATGCGCATCGGAAGACAATGCGTCTGGAAATTGAAAAAGAGGCTCTAAAAAAAGAGATAAGCTCAAGAGCGGGAGAACAGGGAGAGAGCAAACAGAAAGATAAAGAAATAAAAAACAGGATCAAAGAAATAGACAAAGAGATAGGCAATCTGTCCGAAAAAACCAAAGAGCTTGAA
>Ga0209211_10002678_pt1 | contig 30287 bp, 29 predicted proteins | sample RifGroA2_FD_183992 | JGI IMG/M metagenome (GOLD analysis project Ga0209211, IMG submission 183992) | Groundwater microbial communities from Rifle, Colorado, USA - Groundwater A2 (SPAdes) (version 2) | ecosystem: Environmental > Aquatic > Deep subsurface > Groundwater | place: Rifle, Colorado...
GATTATCTTTTAGCCGCTGGATGGTTCGTTCATTACCCGGAATAACCGAAGAGGAAAAGATGATAGTGTCGTGCTTGCGGATTTTAATGTATTTATGGTCATTACTGATAATGCGCGAGAGCACGGCATTGCCTTCGCCCTGGGCGCCGGTGCAGACGATAATAGTTTCTTTTTCCGGATATTTGTGGATATTATTAATTGGAATTAATGTTTCTTTGTCAATTTTTATATAGCCCAGCTGTTTGGCAATCTCAATATTCATTTTCATACTATAGCCGTCCAGCGCCACTTTTTTACCAATACTTCTGGCATATTCAATAATATGGGCGATGCGTTTAATCTGGGAAGAAAAAGTGCCAATAATAACCTTACCCGGTGCCTGGCTGATAAGTTTTTCCAAATTACTATACATTTCTTTTTCGGAAACAGAATCATTGGAATAATCAGTTGCGCCTAAACTTTCCAGCATCAGGATTTTTGGCTGGGGGAGTTTGGCCAGGTGGGTATAAGAAACGGGTTCCAGATTAGTCGGGTTTTTGTCCATCGTCCAATCGCCCGGGTGAATAACTGTCCCCTGGGGCGTGTTGATAATCACGCCCATGGCATCCATGATGGAATGTTCAACATTAAAAAAACCAACGCGGAATTTACCGAGTGTCAGCCGTTCATCAAGAGATTTTATGGTTTGCGTTTTTAGCTTTTTGGCTGATTTTGGCTCAAAGTCCTCCATTTTTTTCACAATTAAAGCCAATGTCAGGTCGCGGCCAATAATTTTTGGATAATTAAGCTTATCTAGTAGCAGAGGCGCGGCGCCAATATGGTCAAGATGGCCATGGCTGAAAATAACGCCACGGATATTCTTTTCTTTGCCTTTGAGATAATTAATGTTGGGTATGATGTAATCAATACCGGGCATGTCTTCTTCTGGAAATTGAATGCCCATATCTAAAATCACGATGTCGTCATCGTATTCAAAAACCGTCATATTCCGGCCGACTTCTTCCTGGCCGCCGAGCGGTATAATTTTTAATGTTTTGCTGTTTTGTTTTTCTCTGGCAACGGGAATTCCGCGCGGCGGGAAAATTTTTCTTTCCGGTTTGGGTGATTCCGATGAGAGTCTGCTTTCCGCCGGTTGGCGGACTGGTTTTGTGCCGTCATACGATCTTACTTGCAGCTTGATCGGGCGGCGTCTTTGTTGTGGTGTCATAAAATAAATTAAAAGTGTTTTTTGGCGAAGCCGATTATTGCGAAAAACTGCCGCCTTGCCGGAGACATATTTTTTTAAATAATTGGCTTTGCCTTAATAGTTTTTAGTAGAGATTTAAAAATGTGGGGGCGGAGAGAGTTGAACTCTCATGGATGTTATCCGTACGCTCCTGAAGCGTATGCGTCTGCCAGTTCCGCCACGCCCCCAGTAACATAAAAAACGTTTACCAGGCGGTAAAATTGCCGATTTAGCTTATATTTGGCCTTACGCCGAGAAGATTACTATTATAATATGATATCAAATATATATAGGTTTGTCAACCCCGTTAGAGATTCAGCCAAGTTTAATCATTAATCTTTCATTTGCGCTTTCAGTTCTTCAACTAAATTAACCGGGGTCGGGTCAATGCCATAAGCCATGGCGAGTTTATAAGCCAGCCAGTCACCGAAAGTCAGCGACCAAAACATTTTTTCTAAAGGATTATTACTTTTGATTTTGATTAGTTCGCAATTCCAGCCGAATTTTTTAAGCAATTCTGCGGTGATTGACATTCTTTTTTTAGTTCGGATATGGTCGTCGTCGTCTGCTAGAAGGAGAAAATGGAACGGGCCAACCGGTTTTTCCCAGCCTGTCATTTCATTATGGTTTAATTCCGGAAAGTAATTAAAAAAGGAAGGGATTTTTGCGTCTTCGTTGAATTTGATTTTTATTATTTTGGCTAGTGCCGCGTTGTTTTGCGAAGAATAAACAATCGGAATTTTATTGAATAATTTTTGGATTAACGGTTCGACTTCTTTTTCGATTTCTATCGGTTGGATTTTATCGGCTGCTTCATTCAGTGAATCCTGGGCGGTATGTAATAAGAAGCCATAGGCGATAAATAATTTAACCAGCGCCGCCATTTGATAGCCCAAACCATGGCGGGGCGGAATTGTCTTGTCGGGGATTTTTATCCAGGGAATTTTATTTTGTTGGAATAAATCGGCTAATTGTCCGCCGCAGGTTAGGCCGGCAATTTCCAGCCCCAATTCCCGGGCTTTTTTATATGAAGAAATTGTTTCTTCGGTATTGCCGGAATAAGAGGCGCAAATAATAAGAGAATTGGCGTCGGCATCAGGCGGCAGATCATAATCGTGATGGGGATAAAGAGGGGTGGTAATAGTTAGTGGTAAATATCTGTTTAATTCTAAATAATGGAATAAATTTACCGTGATGGAAGAGCCGCCAACGCCACAGAGGATAATTTTATTAAATTGCCGGCGGGCGATGCTCAGCTGGTTGAAAAATTCCAGGTTAGCTTTGAGTTGTCCGGGTGAATTAATAATTATTTTTTTTAGATTTGATTTATCTACGCCCTCCATAAAAACATATGGCATATAACATAAAACATATAATAAAAGATTATTCGCGGCAGGTCGCTTTTTATTATATATTGCGTGTTATAGCCTTGTGATTAGAATTGCCACTTTCTTTGCGCTTTGATATACCAATGGTTAACATCGCCAAAACGCGCCGAAGTGATATTAATTCCCTGGTAGTTGATGCCCTTTATTCCATTATTTACCCCGAATAAATAGTCTAGGCTAAAAAGAAAAATTGTCGGCAAATCTTCGGCTAGAAGAGAGGACAGCTGCTGGTATTTTTGCGCTCGTTCATTATTGTCTAGGCTTTGGCGCGCCTCTTCCAGTAATTTATCGGCATCGCGATTTTCATAGAGGGAAAGATTTAAGCCGGGATCTTTTTTCTGTGAGGAGTGCCAGAAAGAAAAGGGATCTGGTTCAATAGATAGTGTTTGTCCAAAAAGCAAAGCTTGGTATTGCCGCGGCCGGATAATGTCGTTTTGGATTTTACCGATTTCTTTTATTTCTAAATTAACCCGGAAGCCGATTTTTTCCCATTGGCTTTTTATCAGTTGGGCGGTTTGGGCTAGTTCCGGCCAATCGGCAGTAGTCAGGGTTATTTCTAATTTTTGGTCATTCTTTTCTAGGAAACCGTCATTGTCGGCATCTTTCCAGCCAGCGGCGTCTAAAAGATTTTTAGCTTGGTCTAAATTAAAATCATATTTTTTAATTTGGTCGGAATAGCCGGTCATGCCGGGCAAAAAGGATGAATTTATTTCTTGCCCATAGCCAGATAAAATATTTTCTATCATTTCCTTTTTATTGGTTGCATAGGCCAGGGCTTGCCGGATATTTTTATCCGTCAGGATAGCATTCTGGCTTTCATTGAAAAAAATGGCGAAATATCTCGGTAACTGCAGCGAATAAATATTAAAGCTGGGGAAATCAGTTTTAATATTTTTAGCTTGGCCCGATGAAATGGAATTAATACCCGTGATTTCTCCGTTCTTTAAAGCATTCAGGGCTAATTCTTCAGAAGAATAAAATTGGAAAATTATTTTATCAATATTAGCCCGATTGCCATAATATTTATCAAATGAAATCAGTTCCGCATTTTTAATGTTGCCGTCCTTATCTTTTTGAAGCTTGGAAAATTTATACGGGCCGGAACCGATAGGCTTTAAATTCAACTCCGTCAGAGCGAAAGCCGCAGGGCTGATTGATTCCCAGAGGTGCTTAGGCAGAATGCCGAAATTAAGATTGTGCGGAAAAGGGCTATAGGCATTTTTTATCTTAAAGCGGATAGTTTTTTCGTCTATTTTTTCAAATTCAACTCCTTGCCAATTAAGCCGCAAAGGACTTTTGTATTCCGGATTTTGAATTATTTGAAGCGTGAAAATAACGTCATCAATAGTTAGGTCCTTGCCGTCGTGCCATTTAAGATTGTCTTTTAATATAACATCGTAGATTTTGCCATTGTCGCCAATTTTATATTCTTGGGCCAGGTCGGAAACTAATTCGCCTTGGCCGTTATATTTTAATAGGCCGGAAAAAATTAAAGCGCAAAGGTCGCGGTCTGCGTCTTTTAGTTGTGATAGCGTCGGATTAAGAAAACGGGGAGAGCCAATGAAGCCCTCGGTATAGGTTCCGCCCCGGGCCGGTTCAATTCGGGAATGGTTTAAATAGAAACGCGCGCCTAGCATTATTAATCCTGTTAGCGCGATAATCAAAAAAACACTGAGGGTATATTTTTCTTTTTTGCTGGCAACATTAAAAAATTGGCCCCATTGTTTTTTTGTCGGCCAAACGAAATTACGCCAAAAATTATTAATTTTTTCCAATAGAGTGCTAATATTTTTGAATTATTTTGACCAACGGGGACGATATGTCCGCTTAAGACAGGCACATCGTCCGAGCACCGTCAAAATATAGGATTTTATATCCTCTATTTGATAATAATTGACGCCACGGCGGCGACAATAAAAATAATAGAGAGGATGATGATAGCGGCGAATAAAACCTTTTCAAAGCCGCGTTTTGTATAATAAGAAGCACTGCTGCCGCCGGTAATGGCGGAAGAGCCGGCGCCGCGTTGCTGGAGCAGAATGCAGACAACCAATAAAGCAGAAACAATAATTTGGACAATAGAAATGATGTTTGATAAATTCATTGTTTTTTGAATATACTCTTAATTTTCTTTTTTAGGTTCTTTTATTAAAGTCGCTATCAGCCAGTTTGTCAAGCTAATAATAATTGTGCCCCATAAATACGCTTTAAAGCCGACGATGATTAAATCAGGGAAAAATTTAGTCATCAGCCATAATATTAAAATATTAATAATAATTGAGAATAATCCTAGGCTGACGATGATAAGCGGTATAGAAATTAATTTTAATAGCGGTTTGAGAAAAAGATTAAAAACTGTTAGAATCGATCCGGCGATCAGCAGTATTTTCCAGTCTTGGGTAAAACTAAAATTTGGCACGAAACGCGCGGCCAAATAAAGAGCCAGGCTATTGCCTAAAATTCTAGTAATTAAACGGAGAATCATTTAAATATATGGTAGCAAAAAAGCAGGAGGCGGTCAATGATTGTGCCTTTTAGTTTTGATAATCTTCTGCAGGGTCAAGACGCTTTTGCCGCTAACTTTCATTTTCGGCTTTTTTTTCTTTTGCCGCTGTTTAGCTTTTTTCTCTAGTTGTTTTTGAATTTGTTCGGTGTTGATAACCATATCTATAGTATAACCTAAAAAGGTTGTCTGAAAAATAGTCTGATGATACACTAAGAAGCAAGAAAATGATTGAAAGTACCTAAAATATTTATATAAGGAGAGAGGCAATGAAAAAAAAGAAGACATTAAGGGGTTTGTTCGATGAACTTTTTGATCTTTTTATTATTAAAATAACCGATAAAGAATCCACGGTTTTTTATTGTCAAGGATTAAGGCGCATTATGGGCAAGCAATTCAGAAAAAGCCCGCAACATGTCAAGACCGAAAGGGAGTTAAAGGCATTATTAATTATTGCCACTGGTCTTCGGGGTAAAATTGTCTGGCGAATGAAGATTAGAAAGGATACCAAAGAGATGCCCTTGAATAATTTCATCGCATGGATAAAAACTCATTATTATATCCATGGAGACAACTTTGTAGAGTTAAGAGAAGATAGGTTATCTCCGGTCGATATCACACCTAAAATATATCAACAGGTATACAAGAGATGGTTGCGCCTGGATGAGGGAAAAGAATTTATTAAATTTTATAAACCCAATAAGGATACAATTGGTTTGAATGTCAGCCAGTTTGACCAGCGGGCGCCCTGGGAAAGGTCGGTTAACTTGCGGGGATTACGAAAGCGGGGGTCGCAGATATGCAGATAACTAAGAAGTTCTTTATGAAGGAGGTGAGTGAAATATGCAGATAATTTTATCTGATCCAAACAGAAGGTCGCGATGGGGACAGTCGGACTTTACGATTTGGGCTCCACCGAATATTTTGACCCAAGAGTACGCGGACAATTTTGTTTCTTTGTTGAGAATAATATCTCAAATGACTGTCCGTTCAGAATATATTTCGCTGGCGGACGTCAGGTCTTATCTCATCCAAATATTTTTTTCCGACAGGCCAATTCAAAGTTTTGATGAGGCCTATGCCTATTTTATGTCGGAAATCAGCGGAAATCTCCAAAATCCGGGCAAGGTAGAAGAGAAGATTCGTTCCGACATGGAGGAATCATGGGGGAAGATTGACGCCTTCCATGAAAGAGAATTCAGGAATATGATGGAACCTTTCCTGGATGCGCGATATTAATCAATAGCGGCGAGCTCGCAAGAGCTCGCCTAATTTTTTTATCGGTTTGACTTTTTTAAATATTTTTGATATGCTTTTGTTAATATAAAATATATGGAATTTGCGATTATTAAGACCGGCGGCAAGCAGTATAAAGTTGCGCCCGGGCAAAAATTGAAAATTGAAAAAATTGACGGGGCTCTAGGCGCCGAAGTTTTTTTTGACCAGGTGTTGTTGGTGGGCAAAGGAGAGCAGGCGGATATCGGCAAACCTATAATAAGCGGCGCTAAGGCCATCGGTAAAATCCTAAAACAAGATCGGGCTAAGAAGGTAACCGTCATGAAGTATAAATCTAAAAAACGTTATTCAGTCAAGCGCGGCCATCGCCAGCCGTATACACTGATTGAGATAACTAATATAGAGAATAAATAAAAACTGCCCTTGATGAATTCAGGGCGGTTTTTTTATTGGGTTGTGGATAAAGTATCGATTATTGATTATTGATTGTGTGCTATACTTATTTAATCAAATAATTATTTTAAAAAACCCGAAAGCCTGATAATACATGACAGGATTATCAGCGCGGGCAAATAAATATTATGGAGATAAATATAATAGAAAAAAATGGTTATGGAGGGGTAAATAGCAAGGTGGAAGCGAACGGCAAGATGTCGGTTTTAGCCGAAAAAATCATTAAATGGGGCATCTATGTTTTTGTTTTTTTATTGCCTTTATTTTTCTTGCCTTTTAATTCAAGCATACTGGAAGTTAATAAGCAGGTGCTGATCATAGCTTTCGCTTTATTTTTTTTAATTGTTTGGATTGGGAAAATTATTTCTCAAGGCCGCCTGGAGTTTAAAAAAAGCTTTGTCAATATTGCTGTCATTTTATTTTTATCTTTTTATCTAGTCAGCAGCTTATTGTCAAAGAATATCTATCAAGCCATGGTGGGTTTTGGCGGCGGCGTGGCTGAATCCTTCTCTGTCGTTGTCGCTTTGGCTATTATTTTCTTCGCTTTAGCTAATAATTTAAGGGATAAAAAAGGAATTTCCAACGCACTTTTTGCTTTAGTGCTCAGTGGCCTGGTGGTGGCTATTTTGACCATTTTGCAATTAGCCGGTAAATTTATTTTGCCTTGGGATTTTACCCAGACGGCTACTTTCAACACCATTGGTTCTATTAATTCGGTAGAGATATTTTTAGCCAGTTTATTAGTTTTAAGTTCTGTTTTATTCGCGCAAACGAATGTGGCCCGCTGGCGGCAGGTTTTTTATGGTTTTGCGGCCATCCTGTTTTTATTCATGATGCTTTCTATCAATTTTACCAATGTTTGGTGGGCATTGCTTTTAGCCGCGATAATCATAATTTCATTAGGCATTATGAATCGCGAACAAATGAATCAGTACCGCTTGATTTTGCCGATGGTGATCCTGGCTTTCTCTATTATAATGTTATTGATTCAGCCGAACTTTTTTAAGTGGTCAGCCATTCCGGCGGAAGTCTCTCCTTCTTTTGACGCGACTTATAATATTGACAAAGAGGTTTTAAGGGGTAAATTATTTTTTGGTTCGGGTCCCGGCAGTTTTGCTTATAATTATGGCTTATACCGCTCGCAGGATTTAAACCAGACGCAGTTTTGGAACATTAAATTTAACAGCGGTATTTCAAAAATTTTCAGCCAGCCAGCCACGCTGGGAATTTTCGGTTGGTTGACTTGGGTGTTGATGGTCGTCGGATTCGCGATTTATGGTTTCATTAAATTAATTAGGAAACGCGGTTCAGCCTGGGTTTTAAGTTTGGGTATTTTTTCCGCTTGGTTGCTGCTTGCTTTTTTGCAATTTATTTATTCAACCAATTTAACGTTGGAGGCAGCATTTTGGATAATGCTGGCTTTGTCGGTGTTGTCTCTAAAATTTTTAGACAGAGGCGATGAGCCGCAAACGGCTTCAGGGGAGGCGGGAATGGCTTATGTTGACGGCAATAATGTTTTGGTGCAGTTTGAAAAAAACTCGCCGATGGCGTCTATTTTTTCTTTTGTCTTTGTTGTGGTTTTGGTTTTAACTATCAGCGTTTTCTATTTGGGTGGGACATATTGGTTTGCTGATGTTCTCTATCAGAGAGGATTAGTTACCGCCGCTGCTAACAATTTAGAAGGCAGTTCAACATTAATCAGTAGGGCTGTCACTTATAATCCTTACAACGAATTATATTTAAGAACTCTTTCTCAGGTTGCTTTGTTGAAAGTTAACGCGGAGTTGGCCAAGCCGCAAAGCGCGGATAGGGACAGGGCCGCCCAGAATTTAATTGCTTCAGCGACTAATTTAGCCAAGCGTTCAACCGAGTTGGCTCCTCTAAGCGTTGATAATTGGATTCAGCGCGCCTATATTTATCGAGCGATTATGCCTATATTGCCAGCTAACGGAGGCGCCGATCAATGGGCGATTGATTCATATAATGAAGCAATAAAGCTTGAGCCGAAAAATCCGTATTATTATTGGGAGCTTGGCCGAACATATGCATTAGCAGTTGACTTATTAACTCCGGGTGCCAGCGGCGATAAAGACAAAATTGCCAAGATTCAGGATTATGTCGCTAAAGCTGAGGAGGCTTTTAAAAAGGCGCTGGAAGTTAAGAGCGATTACGCGCCAGCCGCTTTTAATCTAGCTTTGATCTATAATCTTCAGGGCCGGATTGATGAGGGGATAAAGGAAATGAGCGCGGCCCAAACTTATAGCCCGGAAGATATTGGCATTACTTTTCAGCTGGGTCTGCTTTATTATAAAAAAGCTGACTGGGAAAACGCTAGAATCCAATTTGAGCGGGCAATCAATTTAGATACCAGTTATTCAAACGCCCGTTATTTTTTGGGATTAATCTATGACAAATTGGGCAATAAGGCCGCGGCGATTGAGCAATTTAAAAAGGTGGAAGAATTAAATCCGGAAAATCAAGAAGTAAAAACTATTATAGCTAATTTACAAGCCGGCCGGCCGGCTATTGCTGAAATGCCGCAACAGCCATCAGACTTGCCGATTAGCGATAAACAGCCGCAAAATAATCCATTGCAATAATGATTATACTAATAGTTCGTTAGCCATTAGATTTGTAATTTATAAGTAAAAACCCCTGGTTAATACCAGGGGTTTTTAAAAATAATTAAATGATAATTTTTTTAGTGCCTAAATTTCAGGGCATTGATTAGGGTTGTCTCGTCTGTATATTCCAGATCGCTGCCAGTGGACAAGCCGCGGTTTAATTTGGTGATTTTTATATTAAATGGTTTCAGCAGCCGTTCAAGATATAAAGCTGTGATGTCGCCCTCAACTGTCGGATTGAGTGCTAAAATTATTTCCAGTTGGTCGGTAGGCATATTAGCTGTTATTTTTTTTGCCCGCGTTAATAGTTCTTTGATACGGAGGCGGTCAGGCGTAATGCCGTCAGGCGGCGAAATTAAGCCGCCTAAGACATGATAAACGCCGTTAAATTGATGGGTGCGTTCTAGGGGCAAAATGTCAAAAACATCTTCTACCACGCAAATTAAATTTTGCCGCCTTTTTTTGTCAGAGCAAATGGTACAAAAATTTTCTTGGGTTGTCAGGTTAAAACATTGCGGACAGGTTTTTGTCTGAGTTTTAATTATAGAAATAGCATTGGCTAAATCGGCTAAGTCATTTTGTGGCTGATTAAGCAGCCAAAAAGCCAGCCGGGTGGCGGAGCGTTGGCCAAAACCGGGTAGTTTTGATAGGCGGTCAATGAGATTTTTTAGAGGCGGGGGGAGCATAAGATTTGTAAAATCAATAATGATTCGTGATTTAGTAGAGTTTTATTCAAAGTGTTTTTCCAGATTTTTAAATGATGCCGAGACCTCATTAAAATATAATTCTACTTTGCCAATAGGGCCGTTGCGGTGTTTAGCAATAATAATATCAGCAATATGCGGCCGCGGTGAGTCCTTTTTTGCTTTATCTTCGCGGTAAATAAACATCACTACATCCGCGTCTTGTTCAATGGAACCGGATTCGCGCAAGTCTGCCAGGCGCGGCATTTGATCGGGCCGGCTTTCCACGGCGCGGGAAAGTTGTGATAGTGCTAGTACTGGCACTTCCAGTTCTCTAGCCAAACCCTTGAGTGAACGGGAAATTTCAGTAATTTGTTGAACCATATTGTCAGAATTAGTTCGCGGTTGGATAAGTTGCAAATAGTCAACAACAATTAAGCCTAGGCCATGCTGGGCCTGAAGGCGCCGGCCCATCGTGCGCATTTGAAGTACAGATGGCGAAGGTGCATCGTCAATAAAAATCGGCGCAGTAGATAAATCTGACATGGCTTCTTGGAGACGCGAGAAATCATTATCTAGGCCATCCGAAGAAAGTTTGCCGGTGCGCAAGCGCCACAAATCAACATTGGCTTGGGCGGCTAATAAGCGGTCAACGACATCATGACGTGACATTTCCAGCGAAAATAAGCCGACCGGCTTATTTTCTTTAATAGCTGCGTGGCGGCAAATATCAATTGCCAATGAAGTTTTACCGAGTGATGGTCGCGCCGCTAAAATAACTAAATCTGATTTTTGCAGACCGGCTAAAATATTGTCTAAATCAAGAAAACCGGTAGACAGACCGCGTAAGCCGCCGCCTTCTTTATGGACTTTGTCTATGCGTTCAAACGCTTCTTCTAGCGTGTTTTTGACCGGCATAAATTCCTGTGAGAGCGAACGTTGAGAGATACTGAAAATTAACTGTTCGGCTTCATCTAGGACATTTTCAATTTCTTCATTTTCTTTAAAGCCGATTTCAGAAATATGTTCGGCGGCTTCAATTAAATCACGCAGGACTTTTTTGCGGTGGACAATTTTAGCATAATGCAAAATATGGGCGGCCGAAGGCACGCTATTAACTAAAGTTGTCAGATAGGCCGGTCCGCCAGTCTCATCTAATTTATTTTTTTCTTCCAGGCGGTTATTTAAGCTCAATAAATCAATTGGCTCGTTGCGGTCATAGAGCTCAATCATTGTTTCAAAAATAATATTGTGCGCCGAACGGTAAAAATCGCCGGTTAGCAGAATATCAGCGACCCGCGTAATGGCGTTTTTATCCAACATCAAACAGCCGAGCACTGATTGTTCGGCTTCGATATTTTGCGGTGGGAGTTTGGGGTTGGAATTCTGTGGAGGCATTAATTCAGTATATCATTATCCGATTGCTTGGCAACCGGATTGGTTTGGGGATTTTTTGTGGATATGATTTTATTTTGACTTCTGGTTAATTTTATGGTTAATTAAACGCATAGACAGTCCTTAAAATTATGAATAAAAAATAGACTTTTGGGGTCTAAACAAATAAAAAAGGGGGGGTGAGAGAATTGGAAAAAAGGATTATTAAATTGCTTTTGGTTGATGGCCATAATTTATTCAGAGAGGTTTTAAAAGAGGCGATCGAATCTACGTTTGAAGAGTTGGGGGGCTCTTCTGAGTTACAGGTAGTTCAAAAAAGCAATGGTTTAGAGGCTAAAAAGGCTATTCTTGAAGGGCTTTGTCCGGATGTTGTCATGGCTGACAACCAAATGCCCGAGCTAAGCGGAATGGGGTTGATCGAATTTATCGTGTCTCGCGGCGATATTAAACACATTTTTCTTCTAACCTTATATGATTCGGAGGAATTAAGCCTTGAAGTGGGAATAAGGGGGGCGAAGGTTATTTCTAAGTTCAGTATCAGCGGAAGGGAGGAGTTGAAGAAATTCGTTGAATTTTTAGCCAGCTTATAACAAAAGGCGGCAACTTGGAATTCTATTAGAAATTTAAACGAAAAGGGGTGAGAAAATTGGAAAGAGACGATAGGAAAAAGATTTTATTAGTCGATGGGAGGCCCAGCCAAGAAGATTGTTTTAGGCTGGTTACGGCTGGAGAAATATATGACTCGCCGGATTTCGTGGTATGCGAGGTAAAAAGCCAAGATCTTCTTGCGGAATTAAACATGAAATCTATTTTAGACTTGGCTCCGCACATCATGTTAGTCAGTATTAATCGGCCAAGTGAGATCGACCATAAATTAGTAGGGTGTCTCCGGGAACTTTTGCCATTAACCCCATTGGTTATACTTTTTTACAAAAAAGATTATCGTGCTAACGAAGAGGTGGCCATAACCTATGGGCTGACATATTTATTTCGGACGGAGGCGTGGGAGAAAGAAGTTGTTTTATCATTATCAAGCTAAAAAGGCGGCAGTTCGGTTTTGCCCGATGGGCTTTACCGAACTGCCGCCTCGTTTTTTATCTAATTTTTTACCTCTTTATTTTTATTTTTAGCCCTTTATCCGTATCTTCCACAATCCAGCCTTGTTCTTCAATCTGGGCGCGCAGAGAGTCGGCTTTGGCCCAATCCTTTTTTTGCCGCGCCAGCTCTCGCTCTGCGGCGAGTTTTTTTATCTCGCCCGGCGGTTCTATTTTTTTAACCTTATCTAAATTTAACCCTAAAATTTTATCAAATTTTAAAATCAAGCGGCGTTTTGCTGGTGCAGGAATCTCTTGGTCATCAAGCAACTGCCACAAAACGCTTAATGCTTTGGGCGTGTCCAGATCGTCGTTGACAGCAGTTAAAAAATTATTGTCGTATTCCTCTATCTTTTTTAAAATTTTTCTGGTTTTTTTACTTCTAATGCCTAAAATCCCAAGTAAACCAGCAAAGCGCCAATCGGAATTATTAGCCGTATTTAAATCGGTCATTGTCTCGTATAAATTATTAAGAGCGGTTTGCGTGGCCGATAATGATTTCCAAACTAAGTTTAACTTTGAGCGGTAGTGGGCGGTTAATAATAAATAACGATAGGCGAGCGGATTAAAAGTTTTAGCTAAGTTATCCAGCGTCAAAAAATCTTCGGCGGATTTAGCCATTTTTTCTCCGTCTACTACTAAGAAATTATTATGCAGCCAAAAACGCGCCGGTATTTTGCCGAAGGCGGCCTGTGATTGGGCGATTTCGTTAGTGTGGTGGACGGGGATATGGTCAATGCCGCCGCAATGAATATCAAATTGGTCGCTAAGATATTTATGGGACATAGCTGAACATTCTAAATGCCAGCCTGGAAAGCCGACACCCCAAGGCGAATGCCATTCTTGCTGCCTTTTCGCTCCTTTTGGAGTAAATTTCCAAAGGGCAAAGTCGGTTATATTTTTTTTACCAGGGACGGTCTCTACTCGCGCGCCGGCGCGTAATCCGGTGATATCCAGGCGCGCCAAATAGCCATAATCTTTGTCTTTGCTCGTATCAAAATAGATGCCGTCTTCTATTCTATAAGCATAGCCCTTTTTTTCTAAAATTTTTATTAGGCTGATTTGTTCTTTGATATGTTCGCTGGCGCGGCAAAGCACATCTGGCATTTTAATATTGAGTGTCTTTAAATTATTTTTAAATACCGCAGTATAGAAATCGGCGATTTGTTTTGGTGTTTTGCCTTCTCTTTTGGCACCTTTTTCTATCTTGTCTTCGCCGGTATCAGCATCGGAGGTTAAGTGGCCGACGTCGGTTATATTCATGATATGGCGGATTTGATAACCATTGTATTCCAGTACCCGGCGTAAAATATCTTCAAAAACATAAGAACGCAGGTTGCCGATGTGGGGATAATTATAAACCGTCGGGCCGCAAGCATAAAAACCCACTTTATTTTTAACTAATGGTTTAAATTCTTCTTTTTGGCGCGTGAGGGTATTATAAAAATAGATAGGTTTTATAGCCATTTTTTCTTTTTAAATAGTGCCGTGATAATGATTACAACAAACAACATAATGCCGCTGATAATCCAGATGCCAAAAGAATGTTGGATAAAGAGTAAATTTTCCACCGGTTTCATAGAAAAAAATCCGGCGATAAAAGTCAGCGAGAATAGAAGAATGGAAAAATAAGTCAGTGTGTGCATGACGCTGTTGATTTGATAGGAAAGAAGATTGCTGTTGGTTTTTTCAATGGCCTCAATCATTTCTTTGTGGTTTTCCAGCGTGTTCCAGACCCGGATTTCCGAGCCGACGACTTCTTGGGAAATGATATCTAATTCTTCGCGCTGGAAAAAACGGCCGGCTTTTTTAGCTAAAATTTCCAGCACTGAACGCTGGGGCTTAATGGTGCGGCGAAAATCGATAATGTCGCGTTTTAGAATGGCTATTTCTTTCAGCATTTCCCGCTCCTTGCCTTCAAAAACCTGTTCTTCAATATCTTCTATTTTTTCATGGATATGATCAAGCATGGGCAGGCAATGGTCAATCAATTTGTCTAAAATAATAAAAAGCAAAAAACCAGAACTTTTCATATATTCTTTCTGCAGAAGCGGATTTTCCTGTATTTGGGAAAAAAGTTCTTCTAATTTCGGGTTGACTTGCTGATAGACGGTAATGACTTTATTTTTGGTTATGATAAAATCAATTTCAGTCGGAATAGTTTGAAAATTTGCTTCATTAAAAACCGGAAAATGGATAACTAAAAAAATATATTCATCATATTCATCAATTTGGGCGCGTTTGTTAAATCCGGCTAATTCTTTCAGGACTATTTGGCCAAGATTCATTTCTTTTTCCAGAAAATTAAGGTCTTCAAATTCCGGATTATTTAAATTTACCCAGCTGACGCCGTTTAAATCAATTGATTTCATATTTTTTTTGGAGGATTTAGCTTTTATTTATTATACCATAATCCCCAGCTTGACAACAATCAGAGTGGGGATTAAGATATTAGCAGTCATTGGTTGAGAGTGCTAAATAAATGCGGAGAATATTATGGAAAAACGCCAGAGGAAAATTTTAAATTCCATTATTAAAGAATATCAGCGCACCGGCCAGCCGGTTTCTTCGCAGTCTTTATTGGAGAGATTTGTTTTTAATTTTAGCCCAGCAACAATGCGCTCGGAGATGCTGGAATTGGATGAAACTGGTTTTTTAGAGCAGCCGCACACTTCTGCCGGCCGGGTGCCGACAGATAAGGCCTATCGGTTGTTTATTGACGAGTTGGAAGGAGAGGCGCCTACTTCGAGTGAAAGAGAGCAGGTTTGGCGGCGGATGGAGCAGTTGCGCCAGGAGTCACTTCATGAAATGGCGCAATTTTTAGCTGATTGTTCCCATAATATTGGTTTATCCGGGGTTTTTGGGCGCACCACCGATTTTCATGAAGCCGGCTGGCGCTGGCTGGCCGAAGAACCGGAGTTTGATGGTGATAATTTAAAAAATATTTTAAAATGTTTTGATTCGTTAGACGACGATTTTAATGAATTTTTTAGCGATTTAGACGAAGATGTGGAAATTTTTATCGGACAAGAGAATCCGATAAAATATTTACGCGACTACAGTCTGGTGATAACTGGTTTTACACAAGATGATAGTCGCGGCATCTTGGGAATTTTAGGCCCGAAGAGGATGAATTACCAAAAAAATAGATTTGTTTTAAAAGAAGTAAAGAAAAAAATTAAAAAATAGAAGGTGTTAAAATAAAATTATGATAAAAGATAATAACGAGCCGGAAATTATCAATGAAGAGGATAGCAATGAGGTTGATAATAAAATAAAAAAAATAAAGGAAAAATTAGAAGCATGCCAAAAAGAAAAAGCCGAATATTTGGCCGGCTGGCAGCGTTCTCAAGCGGATTTTATTAATTATAAGCGGCGGCAGGAAGAACAGCTGGCGGAATGGTCAAAGATGTTCGGTGCGGGGTTGGTGGCGGATTTATTGCCGGTGCTGGATACTTTAGATGCATCAATAAAAAATGGCGGTGATGACGGTTTGAAAGCAATGCGCGAGCAATTGTTTAAAGTTTTACAGGGTCATGGGTTACAAGAGATAAAATCTGTTGGCGAAAAATTTAATCCGGAATGGCACGAGGCGATAGAAGCGGTGGCAGGTGAAGAGCCGGGTGTGGTGGTAGAAGAAATTCAAAAAGGATATATACTGAATGGGAAAGTTTTAAGAGTGGTGAAGGTTAAGGTAATAAAATAAAAAACACAAAATATATAATATATAACAAAATCATATAACACGTAGCGAGTAGCATAATTAATTTTTTATTGTTACATATTACATGTTATATGTTACATGATATGAAAATCATCGGTATCGATTTAGGCACATCAAATTCGGCGGCGGCGGTCGTGGAGGCCGGTAAGCCGGTTATTATTCCTTCGGCTGAAGGGACGACGGTTGGCGGCAAGGCGTTTCCTTCTTATGTTGCTTTTACCAAAGAAGGCCAGTTATTGGTCGGCGAACCGGCGCGGCGCCAAGCCGTGACTAATCCGGAGCGGACTATTTTGGCCATTAAACGCAAGATGGGCACAGACTATAAAGTGTCTATTGAGGGTAAGGAATACACGCCGCAACAAATATCCGCTTATATTCTGCAAAAGATAAAGAAGGACGCTGAGGCTTATTTGGGCGATCGGATTGAAAAAGCGGTTATTACGGTGCCGGCTTATTTTAATGATGCCCAACGGCAGGCGACTAAAGATGCCGGCGCTATTGCCGGTTTGGAAGTAGTGCGGATCATTAACGAGCCGACAGCAGCGGCTTTGGCTTATGGTATTGATAAAGCAGGCAAGGAAGAGAAAATTTTAGTTTTCGATTTAGGCGGCGGCACGCTGGACGTGACGATTATGGATTTCGGTGGCGGGGTTTTTGAAGTGATTTCCACTTCCGGCGATACCCAGCTGGGCGGCACGGATATGGACAATGCCTTATTGGATTATGTCAAAAATGATTTTAAAAATTCTTCCGGTATTGATTTGTCTAATGACAAAATGGCCATGACGCGCCTGAAAGAGGCGGCGGAAAAAGCCAAAATAGAATTATCATCAACTTTGGAGACTGATATTAATTTGCCGTTTATCACGGCTGATGCGGCCGGACCAAAACATTTGCAGATGAAAATAACACGGGCCAAGCTGGAAGAGTTGGTACGGCCGATTGTTGATAAATGCCGCCAGCCGATGGAGCAGGCGATGAATGATGCTAAGTTAAGCCCGGCGCAAATTTCACGGATTATTATGGTCGGCGGACCGACGCGGATGCCGATTATCCAAAAATTCGTTGAAGATTATATTGGCAAGAAAATTGAGCGGGGGGTTGATCCAATGGAATGCGTGGCGATGGGCGCGGCAATTCAGGCGGCGGTCTTGGGCGGCGAAATGAAAGATGTTTTATTGTTAGATGTCACGCCGTTGACTTTGGGCATTGAAACAATGGGTTCGGTAGCGACGCCGCTCATAGAACGCAATACAACTATTCCAACGTCTAAATCGCAGGTTTTTTCTACCGCTTCCGACAGCCAGCCGGCAGTGGAGATTCATGTGTTGCAGGGCGAACGGCCCTTAGCCAAAGACAACCGGACACTCGGCCGGTTTATTTTAGACGGTATTCCGCCTTCTCCGCGGGGCGTGCCGCAAATTGAAGTGACTTTTGACATTGATGCTAACGGCATTTTGACTGTAACCGCTAAAGATAAGGCAACTAGTAAGTCACAGAATATTACCATTAAAGACACTTCGGCTTTATCCAAAGAAGATATTGAGCGAATGAAGCAGGAGGCTGAAGCTCATGCCACCGAAGACCGCCAGCAGAAAGAGTTAATAGATTTACGCAATCAAGCGGATACGGTGATTTATAGCGTGGAAAAAACATTAAAAGACGCGGGCGATAAGGTTTCGGCGGATATCCAAAAAGGCGTGAGCGAAAAAATTGAAGCGGTCAAGAAAGTCAAAGATGGAAATGACGCGCCGGTTATTAAAACCGCGCTTGATGAGCTGCAGCAGGAAATTCAAAAAATCGGTTCAGCGATGTATCAGCAGGAAAAAGCGACGGAAAAAGAAGTAACCGAAGAGCCAGAAATTGAAAAAGGCGGCCAAGATGGTACAATTAAAGGAGAGTTTGAGGAAGGCGGGGAGAAAAAATAAAAGGCATTGAGCCATGTTATTTTCGTTGGTCAAAATAGATTTTAATTTTCTATGACTAAACAAAATTTTTTCCGTATAATTTTAAACGGCTTAATTTTTTCTTTGTCGCTGGTATTTTGGCTTTTTCTAAAGAATTCTTTTGAAGCTCAAATTGGTTGGGGCACCAGAATTATTTATCCGGCAGTGTCCTTTTCAGTTTTGGGGATGTTTTTAGGAGTTTTTGTTTTAGCGGAAACCAAAAAAAGATACTTAATATTGTCGTCGGCTTTGATTATTCTAGCATTCCTTTTTATTTTTTCCGGTGAATTTTTCGCGCTGTCAATCGGCAGTTTGGCGGGTTTGGCAGTTTTAATTCTAGCCTTTGTTTTTTTAATGATTGGTGCGCTGGAGGCGCGGACGGAAAAGAATCTGCGGTATAAGGTGGCGGCTAAGGATATTTTTAGAAAGGCATTTAAGCCGACGATAACGGCAATTGCTTTATTGGCGGCCATGGTTTTTTATTGGTCGCCGATAAATGAAAATATGGATCGGGAATTCTTATTGCCCAAACCGGTTTTTAATAGAATTACCGGTTCATTAATTAAAACACTAGGCGGAAATGATATAGAAGTGAATACTGTTGCTGGACAGGATAACCTGGCCGCGGCCCAGAATCAGATTTATGATTCGGTTAATCTTCAGATAAATAATTTAAGCCAGCCATACAGAAAATATTTTCCGGCGGGTTTGGCACTGACCTTCTTTTTCGCGCTGAAATTCTTAGGTTTTTTAATTATTTGGCCGATGATATTTTTGAGTTGGCTTTTATTAAAGATTTTATTATTTTCGGGTATTTTAAAAATAACCAAAGTCGAGACGGAAAAAGAAATGATTGAAATATGAGTAAAGATTATTATAAAATTTTAGGCGTTGGCAAAAGTGCCTCGCCCGATGAGGTCAAGCGCGCTTATCGGAAATTAGCGCAGGAGCATCATCCCGATAAAGGCGGTAATCCTGATAAGTTTAAGGAAGTCAATGAAGCCTATCAGGTTTTGTCCGACCCGCAGAAACGCGGCCAATATGACCAATTTGGGTCAACTTTTGAGCAGGCGCGATCGCAAGGGGGATTTGGCGGTTTTGAGGGTTTCCGGGATTTTTCTTCTTTTGCTGAAGCATTCGGCGGAGCAGCTAATGGCAACGGCGGCAGTTTTGGGTTTGAGGATCTTTTTTCCGGGGTTTTTAATCGTGCGACGCGTGGTTCCGGTCGCGCTCAACGCGGCGGACGAGCAAGGGGAGCCGATATCGCTGTTGATATAGAAATTTCTTTAGCTGAGGCTCATAGCGGAGTAGACAAAGAAATTAATTTATATAGATTAGTAGTTTGTGAAAAATGTAACGGCAGTGGCGCTGAACCGGGGAGCAAGATTAAAGAATGTCCGACTTGCCGTGGCCGCGGGCAGATGGAAAAAAGGAGCGGCGGTGGTTTTTTTACCTTTTCTCAAATTGTTAATTGCCCCGATTGCCACGGTTCCGGTAGAAAAATAGAAAAAAAATGTATGGTTTGTCGCGGTGAAGGCCGGGTAAAAGAAAATAAAAATTTGAAAATTAAAATTCCGGCCGGTATTGATAACGGGCAAGTCATTAGTTTATCCGGGCAGGGCGAAGTGGCGGCGCACGGCGGTCCGGCCGGCGATTTGTATATCACTGTGCATGTGCGTCCCGATCCGCGCTTCACTAGAATCGGCAATGATTTGCATTATAATTTGCCAGTAAATTTTACACAGGCGGCGCTGGGTGATAAAATAGAAGTGCCAACATTAGTCGGTTGGGTAAAATTAAAAATACCGGAAGGAGTTGAATCGGGAATGACTATCTGTTTGGAAGGCAAGGGCATGCCGCGTCTACAGCGGCGGGGTTTCGGCGACATGCTGGTGAAGATTACAGTTAAAACACCGAAAAAAATATCTCACCGGGCAAAAGGGTTATTAGAAGAATTGAAAAAAGAATTAGAATAAGACAAGGTAATTGATTTCAATTTATAATTGGCAGGGATTATGAATTTTGATTTTATTAATAATTTTTCTTTTTCCGGTGCTAATGATTGGATTTTATTGCTGATCTTTTTAGGGGTGGCCTTTGTTTATGGTTTGACCATGGGCCGTGGCCGGTTGCTAGTGGTTATCTTAGCTACTTATTTTGCTTATTTTTTGGTTAAGGCATTTCCTTGGAAAGAGCTGTCTTTTTTGGGGCTAAAGCAAGAACCCGGCAGTGCGGTGCAGATTTTTATCTTTTTAGCTGTCATTTTAGGTTTTTATTTTTTAATTCCTTATTCGTCTTTGCGCGTGCTGGTTAGCAGCCGCGGCCGCGGTGTTAGGGGTAAGCTTTGGCAGCTGTTAATTTTTAGTATTTTGCAGATCGGTCTAATCTTAGAGATGGTGATCAATTTTTTACCGCCAAAAGTTATTGTTGCTTTAAGTCCGTTGGCTAAATTAATTTTTATCGGTCCCTGGCCGTATTTCATTTGGATTTTATTGCCATTTTTGGCAATTATATTTTTACGCCAAAGCCGGCATTATGATGTGGGAGGTTAAATCGGCGGTTGATTTTTTTAAAAAAATGTTGTAGACTATTTTAAGGTTAGAAACCTTTTTTTGTTTGGGCGCCGGTAGCTCAGTCGGTAGAGCACCTGCCTTTTAAGCAGAGGGTCGTGGGTTCGATTCCCTCCCGGCGCACAAAAAAATACTTATCCACAACTTCGAGTATAGACAACTCTTTTTATTCAGCCGATAATAAAAGTAATGGATAATATCCATAGGATAATAATATTTTAAAAGCCCGGACTCTCATTAGAGAGAAGCGGGTTTTTTGTTGAAAGGAGGTGAAACGAGATGGTATTACAATCATGGACTGAGGTGACTGTGACAGCGTTTCAGTCGCTTTGGGAGGGTTTCATCGGCTTTTTGCCAAATATTTTAGGCGCTTTAATAATATTTTTGATTGGTTGGGCGATTGCGGTCGGTTTGAATAAACTTATTACGCAAATTTTACGCGTTTTAAAGATTGATGCGACATTGGAAAAAGTTGGCACTGGTAAATTTTTTGAGCGCGCAGGCGTTAAAATGGATTTTGCTGGCTGGATTGGCGCTTTCGTTAAATGGTTTTTAGTGTTCGTCTTTTTGTTGGCGGCAACCGATATCTTGCAATTACAGGATGTGAGTATCTTTTTACGCAGTGTTTTGTCTTACATCCCTAACGTAATCGTGGCGGTTTTAGTTTTATTGGTGGCGATCTGGTTCTCAACGGTTTTGAAAAAAATTATTATGGCCAGTGTTTCGGCGACCAATATTAAAGCTGCGGCTTTTCTTTCGGCAATTACCCGCTGGGCGATATTGATTTTTGGTCTTTTCGCCGCGTTAATACAATTAGGCGTTGCTCCGGCATTGCTTCAAACAATTGTCACCGGTTTAATCGCGATGTTAGCGATTGCCGGCGGTTTGGCATTCGGTTTGGGCGGCAAGGACTTAGCGACGAGCTATTTAAATAAATTGCGCAAAGAAATAAACGATTAAGCTTAACTGTGTTTTAATAAAAACACAAAAAATTCCCCGTTCCGCCGGTTGGCGGATAACGGGGAATTTTTGTTATAAAATATATCGTTTAATATTTTTATGTAAATTGTCGTCCGATAATATTCTGATGTCCGCGTAAAAATTCTTTAGCCGAAAGCGGCCTGCCGCCTTCCAGCTGTAGTTTTTTGATAATTAGCGCGCCGGTGCTAGTTTGGACAGCTATTTGGTTATTATCTGTAATAAAAATAGTTCCTGATGGTTTGCTGGAATTTTCTTTTAAAATGTCAGATTCTAAAATTTTTATAATTAGCGATTGACCGTTGGCGATTTGCGTGTGGCTGCCCGGCCAGGGCGCATAGGCACGGATTTGGCGTTCAATTGTTTCGGCAGAGTTTTGCCAATTAATCCGGCCATCTTCTTTTTTAATAATTTTTGTATCAGTGGCTTGTGATTCGTCTTGGGGCCGCGGTATAATTTTACCAATTAAATAATCGGGTAAAATCTTTAATAGCAAATCGGCGCCGAGCAGAGATAATTTTTGGGATAATTCAGAAGCCATGATTTTGCTATTTGCTATTAGTAATTTGCCATTAGCTATAATCGGTCCCGCGTCAACGCCAAGAGCCATTTTCATAATAGTGACGCCGGTTTCCGTGTCGCCTCTGAGGATCGTATTTTGGATTGGCGACGGGCCGCGGTATTTGGGGAGGAGTGAAGGGTGAATATTCAGGCAGCCATATTGGGGGATATTTAAAGTTTCTTGAGTGAGAATAAGGCCATAGGCGGCGGTAATAATTAGCGAATGACTTATGGCTAATAGCTTACGGTTTAATTCTTTTTTATCGGCTGGCTGGAAAACGGGTATATTATATTTTTGAGCAAGGGTTTTAACCGGCGGAGAAGTCATAATTTGTTTCCGGCCGACCGGCTTATCCGGCGCGCAAAAAACTGTCATGGGCTTAAAATCCGAATTAGCTAATTTATCTAAAATCGGCACGGCAAATTCCGGCGTGCCGAGGAAGGCAATTTTAATACCTGAAACCTTGACATTATCCATTTATGTGTTGTATAATATTATAATCGGTTAGTAGCTTTAAAACCGAATAAAAATACATTTAATCTGTGTTAGTTATATTTTCAATTTAAATTGAAAATATAATTGGTTTGTTTGGGAAAAATGAAAATTTAATTTTCGCTTTTCCCTCACTGCCAATTATAGCGCAGATATAGATAAAATCCAAAAAAATTAGAAAGGAGAAAGAAATTGGCAAAACCACAATGGCATGTTGCGCCGACCAGTATTTGTGCTGGGTTGGCCTATTGGCTGGGGGCGGGATGGCAGGAGGTAATAATCGCGGGTTTTCTGGGTTTTTTCATTGATGGTGATCATATGTCGCTTCGGCGATGGCGGAATATCCGCGAAGGTCACCCAAAGGATTATGTGCCGGGCTGGGTTGATTATTTTCATACCTGGTATGCAGCGGCAATATTCATCATTTGCGGTGCTTTTACCGGTTGGTGGTTCGCCTTGGCGTCATACATAATTCATATTTTGATTGATGCCGGCAACAGCGAAAACCTCGTTTCACATGAGGCGCCCCTACCTGAATATCTTTATCGTTTTTATCCATCCTGGTTGACTTATCGATCGGGTTTATAAAATCCAAAAAAATTAAGTATTGAAAGGGGAGAACGATGGGCTTTAAAAATTTTTGGGCGGAACTAAGTTGGCGAGTGCGGATATTTTTTATTTTATCCGCGATTGTATCTGGGTATATGGTTTGGATTATATATTCGGATTACAACCAATCCACAACGAGGTCGCTTTTCTGGGGCCTCGGTCTGCCGCTTGGATCTTTACTGGCCTATTGGGTTATCATTGGGTCTATCTGGTTGATGGAAAAAGGGGCAATGACAAGGGTCGGCGGTTGGCTTGTTGAAAAAGCCGCGACTTTAATGCAGGCCGTATTTGCTCTTTGGGTTGTTTTGACTTCTGTCTGTGTTTGGACAGGGGTATTCTCGAAGGATTCTTTTCCCTCGTTACAATATGTGATTGTGGGGATAGGGTCGGTGCTGGTCTGGGCAGGCCTCGTCGCTTTGAAAAGGTGGCGGGACAAGGAAAGAAAAAATCGTTACGTCCGAAGTTTGCGGCCGGCGTAACGAAAAAAAGTTCTTTGCAGTTAATATTTTTGACCCTCGGGGCTGGATGCTCTGAGGGTCCTTTTTTTATAATAAATCTAGCGGGTCGATGGAAATCTCCCAGTTAGCGGGAATGTATTGCAATAAAGAATCTCTTTTAAGAAAGAATTCTTTATTAATTGGAAATTGGAAATTGGAAATTGGAAATTTTATAATAATATTCCAAACATATTTGCCTTTTTGTTTTGGGATGAAGGCGGGAAGAGGGTCGGAGAGAATGGCACCATAACACCCCCTTTCCGCCGGTTGGCGGATCTCCCCCTTTTTTAAAGAGGGGGAGGAGGTGGGGGTGTTGGGGTTTATTCTTTTTAGCTTCGCTGCTAAAATTTTCGCTTCTTGGCCAGCACGTTTGGGATCGCGGTGGCGGAAAGTCAGTTTGATAATTTGAGAGAATGGCGGATAATTCAATAATTTTCTTGTTTCTGTTTCATCGTCATAAAAACTTTGCCAATTGCCGGCGGCAGCGGATTGGATGATAGAATTTTCTGGATTGTGGGTTTGAATAATGATATTATTTTGTATCTTTTTCAGCATGGCAATTATCTGCCAGGTTCTTTCGCCGGATTGGTAATCAGGAAGATGTAAAAGTGTGTCAGCTGATATAACGCCGATAACCGCTGGCGGGCGCTGGGTAATTTCGGTTTTATAAGAAAATAAAATTTGGGTGGCGATTAAAATATCGGTTTTACTTTCAATATAATTCTGAATAATTTTTTGCTGATCTTTGGCTTTGGGCGCGGCGTCGCTGTCCAAGCGCGCGATTTTGGCAGCGGAAAATAATTTTTGCGCTTCCAGTTCTACTTTTTGCGAACCGATGCCGACGGTTTTAACGCGGTCGCTTCGGCATTCGGGGCAGATTGACGGTGGTTCCGTTTGAGCGCCGCAGCGGTGGCAAAGCAAGCGCGGTTTTTGGTTAATTAAATGATGTGCCAGCGGCGCGTCGCAATTAGCGCATTTGGCGATATAGCCGCAATCGCGGCAAAGCACAAAGTTAGCCGCGCCGCGCCGGTTAATAAATAAAATTATCGGCTGCTGGCGCCTTAGCGCATCTTTTATTGCTGTTTGCAGGGCGCGGCTGAAAATAGAAAAGTTGCCGGCTTTCATTTCGGCGCGAAAATCAATAATTTGAGCCGGCAATAGTTCTCCCTTTTTTTCTTTAAAAGAGAGAAGGGAAATAGGAATAGAAATTGTCGGTATATCGCTATTTAGGGTTAATTTCGCCTTAAAAATTTCCGTTAGTTTTTGTGCGGCAATAATGGCTGAATAATGCGGCCGCATATCCCAGGAGCGGTGCGATGGATTAGTCGCATCTTCAACAATAATCTCTTTGAGATTGATAAAGGGTAGAAAAATTGCCGAGCGTGTGCCGATAATTGTTTGAATTTCAGCATTTTTAATTTGTTGCCAAATTTCTTTCTGCTTTTTTTTAGTGAGATCGGAATGCCAGATAACAGCATTGGGCTTATGGGAAGAATAAAATATATTGGCTTGGGAGATAGTTGGGAAAAGGATTAATTTTTGAGATTTGGGTGCTCGCATCGTTCTGCGAGCGATCGATCCTTCGATCTTTGGCCTCATTATGACGCTTTGTGTCATTTTTAAAAACATACCCGGCGAGGTAAAATAATATTGTCCTAAAAACAGTGTCAGTTGGATTTGTTGTGGCGTTAAAATTGGTTCAGCAAAAATCAGGCGGCTGATGCTTTTTAGCTCGTAGGCCGCTTTTTTTATTTCCTGTCGGAAATCAGCAGCCGGATGCGAATCTAGAACAATGCCGTATTCTTTTCTTCTGCCCAGCGGAATTTCCACTAACGTGCCGATAGTTAAATTAGAACTATAAAAATAGCTTAAAATCTGCGGCTGGGTATGAGGGGTTTTGGTTAAGGGAAGGATATCGATGATGAACATATTTTCGTTGTCATTGTATCATTGGGCGTGATATGATAGCAATATGAAACATCGAGTTTTTATTGCTATAAATTTGCCGGAGGGGGTAAAAAAACGGCTGAAACTTTGGCAAGAAGCGCATGATGAATTACCGGTGCGCTGGACCAAGGAGCCAAGTTTGCATTTGACGCTGGTTTTTATCGGTTATGTTAGTTCCGAGCAAGTGGTGGAAATTTGTCGGGTGGCGCGCGAAACGGCGCAAAGCTTTGAGCCGTTTGAGATGAATTTTGACCGGATTATTTTTGGACCTTTAGGCAAAAATCCCCCAAGAATGATTTGGTTGACCGGAGAGCCAAATAAACAGTTGAGTGAGTTAAAAACAGCGTTGGAAGACGCTTTATTAAATTGTGATTCCGGTTTGAGCCATGTTGAAAAAAGATCGTTTAAGCCGCACATAACTTTGGCGCGGATTCAGCCGGATAGATGGGCACAACTAACTAATTCGCCGGCGATTAATGAAAGTTTTTCAGCCCGGTTTGATGTTAATAGTATAGAAGTGATGGAGAGCGATTTAAAGCACGATGGAGCGGAATATGCGGTCATGGAATCGTGCGAGCTAAAAACCTAGATGGAATTGCTTGGCGTAAAAATTGATAATTTTTCTTTAATTGAAGTCCTGCAAAAAATTCAGGGATTTTTGGTTGATGGCGGTCAGCATCAAATAGCCACAGTTAATCCGGAATTTATTGTTTTGGCGCAAAAAGACAGGGAGTTTCGGGAAATTTTAAATCGGGCGGATTTGAATGTGGCAGATGGGTTTGGCATTGTTTTGGCAGCGCGGCTGACGGGGAAAAAAATAATGAGGGTGGCAGGAGTAGATTTAATCGAAAACCTTCGGCTGCGCTTAGGAAATAATAAGATTTTTTTATTCGGCGGAGAAAATGGGGCGGCCGAGAAGGCCGCGCGGGATTGGCCGGTAGTAATCGGTTTTAGTGAAAATCCGGAAAACGCGGTAGAATTGATTAATGGATGCCAGCCGGATATTCTATTGGTGGCTCTAGGCGCGCCGAAACAAGAAAAATGGATTACGCAGAATTTAGCCAAAATTCCGAGCGTCAAAGTGGCAATTGGCGTGGGCGGGGCGTTTAAATTTTTATCGGGGCAAGTGCGCCGCGCGCCACGCTGGCTGCGGCGAATCGGCTTGGAATGGGCTTGGCGGACAATAATGGAACCATCACGGATTATGAAAGTCTGGCGGTCGGTGATAGTTTTTGGGTGGTTGGTATTAAAGGCTCGGGCAATCGCCGCAAAAGATGCCGTCGGTTAGTAATGTTATAAAAATAACGATTGTCTCCGGCCGCGGCTCATGTCTCGCCGCGCCTTAAAAATAATAAAAAACAAATACGCGGGCGCGGCTGCGGATATGCTTTTGTCGGCGACCACCCTCGCTTTAAAGGTTATGAAAATTCACTTTATTGGTATTGGCGGAATTGGCATAAGCGCTTTGGCGCGGTATTTTTTGGCCGAAGGAAATGAGGTGAGCGGATCGGATTGTGCGGAAAGCTCAATATTAAATGAATTGAAAATTGCAGGAGCAAAAATATTTATCGGTCATCAGAAAGAAAATATTAAAGAACCGGATTTGGTGGTATTTAGCGCGGCGGTGCCGGATGACAATCCGGAATTGATTGAAGCGCGCCGGCTTGGCATAAAATGCCAAAAATATGCCGAAGCGCTGGGCGATTTGACTAAAAATATGTTTACCATCGCAGTTTCCGGCATGCACGGCAAAAGCACGACTACGGCGATGATTGGGCTGATGATGGAAAAAGTGGGTTTGGATCCAACGGTGATTCTGGGAACAAAGGTTCGCGAATGGGATAACAGTAATTTTCGTTTGGGTAGAAATAAATATTTAGTTATTGAAGCAGACGAATATGATCGGTCGCTTTTAAATTATTGGCCGAAAATTTTAGTTTTGTTAAATATTGAGGAAGAGCATTTGGATACTTATGCCGGCGGTTTGCCGGATATTATGAAAACATTTGAAGAATACGTATCGCATTTAAGCAATGACGGAACACTTATATATAACGGTGAAAATAATAATACTGTGAGAATAGCGCAAGGCGCAGAGGGCAGGGCACAGAACTACGCCTTAAAATCTGAAACTGAAAATTTAAAGCTAAAAGTTCCCGGCAGGCATAATATAAGTAATGCCAATGCCGCGCTGGCGGTAGCAGGGGTTTTAGGTATTGATGAAAAAATTGCGGTGGAGGCGCTTAATGAATTCAGTGGCACTTGGCGGCGGATGGAATATAAGGGTGATATAAACGGCGCTAAAATTTATGATGATTATGGCCACCATCCGACAGAAATCAAGGCGACGCTGGAGGGCGCGCGCGAGCTATTGGATATTAGCCATAAGCCAGATGCTAAATTATGGTGCGTTTTTCAGCCTCATCAATACCAGCGGACACATAAATTATTTGACCAGTTTCTCGGCGCTTTTGATGCGGCAGATGAAGTAATCATTTTGCCGATTTATAGCGTGGCGGGGCGGGAAAAAGATGATATAAAAAGAAAAGTCAGTTCGGATAAATTAGCAACATCTATTCGAGAAGTCCGGAGTAAGCCAGGAGATATTATTTATTTAGAAAGTTTTAATCAAGCGGCGGCACACTTGCGCCAAAAATTAAAATCCGGCGATATTTGTATCATTATGGGCGCTGGCGATATTTATCAACTGACCGAAAAAATAATCTAACAGCCGGTTAAAAAATATTTTATATGGAATTAAAACCTAACCAAGGAAAAAAAATAGGAATTGAAATTAATGGCGAATTATATGAACGATGGCCGATTAGAACGCGCGTTATTATTACCGGCGATGATTTAGCCGGAGTTATAAAAGAATACGCGGCGCCATATTGGCAGGCAGGCGATTTAGTTTTTTTAAGCGAGAAGATTGTTGCCATCAGTCAGGGCCGGGCTTATCCGATAAAAGACATTAAACCTTCAAAGCTCGCCAATTTTTTAGTTAAATATGTCCATAAATCAGCTTATGGCATCGGTTTGGGCAGCCCTTGGACAATGGAGTTAGCTATTCGTGAGGCCGGTGCCTGGCGGATTCTATTGGCTGCGGCCATCGCGGCACTCACCAAACCTTTGGGCATCAAAGGATTATTTTATCGGGTGGCCGGTAAAAATATCAACGCAATTGATGGGCCGTGCTCTTATACTTTGCCGCCTTATAATGAATACGCGAAATTAGGGCCGAAAAATCCCGATCAAGCAGCTCGCGATTTAGCGAAGAAAGGCGGCAACGAGATAGTGATTATTGATGCCAATGATTTAGGGGTGGCGGTGCTGGGCAAATCAAGCGATAAAATATCAGATGAATTTTGCCATAAGGTTTTTAGCGATAATCCGCTGGGCCAAACAACTGAACAAACGCCGATTTGTCTGGTCCGAAAAAAATAAAAGGCGTCATTTTATATAGAGAAAAATTATGGATAATTCCCATCATTTGCTGCCTGAGAGCGAAAACCATAATCATCAATATTCAAAAAATACCCGTTATTTTAAGAAAACCGTTATTATTTTATCAATTTTTATATTTATTTCAGCCGGTTTATTATTGCCGGTTTTTTCATCGGAAAAAAATTATGTTTTCATTCCTTCAATCATAGAGCCAGGGTTTTTTCCAATCAGCGAAGACGCGAAAAAAAAGATAGAAATTAATTTGATGGAACAAAAAATGTATTTATGGCTTGACGGGGCGGTGATTGATGAATTTATTATTTCCAGCGGTAAAAAATCGACACCAACCAGAACGGGCAGCTTTTCTGTTTTAAGCAAATACCCAGTTGCCTACGGGGTGATAGATGGCATTGTTTGGACAATGCCATATTTTCTAGGTATTTACATGGCTGGCTCAACGGAGAACGGTATCCACGAATTGCCGTTGGCCAATGGTTGGCGCGAATCAGCTCGAAGCCTGGGCCGGCCAATATCCCACGGCTGCATCAGGCTAGCCATAGGGGAGGCGGTTATCGTTTATAATTGGGCGGATTTAGGCACGCCAGTTTTAATACATTATTAATTTTTTTAATTTAATAAACGCTGAAAAGGGGCGTTTTTTTTGCGTCTTGAAACAGATATTGGTTTAATGCTATAATGGATTATAAACAAATGCGTAATTTTTTTATAAAATTTTCAATTGTCTTTTTTGTAATCGTTCTTGGCGGCATATTTTTGTTAGGCAATTTTTCTTTAGCCCAGAATCAGAATCAAACTTACGGCGATTCGGATGTGCCGGTTATTTTGCCGCGTTCTACCTGGGATAATACACCGACACTGAACGCCCTAATGACTTGGCCGCCTTTAGCCAGTGAGAC
>Ga0209211_10002679_pt1 | contig 30273 bp, 28 predicted proteins | sample RifGroA2_FD_183992 | JGI IMG/M metagenome (GOLD analysis project Ga0209211, IMG submission 183992) | Groundwater microbial communities from Rifle, Colorado, USA - Groundwater A2 (SPAdes) (version 2) | ecosystem: Environmental > Aquatic > Deep subsurface > Groundwater | place: Rifle, Colorado...
ATATACTAAAAGTGATTAATTTTCGAACAAATTAATCACTTTTGTAAGTTGGAAAGCAAAGCTTTCTAACTTCTCAGGAATCTCTGATTCCCGAGATATACAAAAGTGCAAAATAATGTTCGATTATTTTGCACTTTTAGTATATATAGTAAGTAACACGAACTGTACAATTATTTAGGTTACTTACTATATATAATGTATATCTTTTGTTTTCGGCCACTCGATGTCTTACGAGTAAAACTGCTCAGAAAACAAATTTGAGGCAGTAGCATTATCCTTAAAAGAGCTATGCACATACTATTTATAATGAAGGACATAAATATTTATACATTTAGTTATTTCCTTCAAATATATAGTCACGGACACTAATAATCATATATGAAGCTCCGTGACTATATGTAGCAAACACAGTAACTTTTAGTAATAATTCGTTGTGTTTGCTAACATTGAACGAACTGTAGTAACTGACGTAAACTTTTATATCAATAATGTCAGTTACTACATTTGTCGAACATAACTATAAAGATAAGTCTTTATGTTCGACATTATGAACAATATTAATAAATAGTTTCAGTTCGTTGGCTATTCGTGGACTTTATTTTAAATTTAACTTAAATTATCTTATTAGGTTAAATTTATTGAAAATTTATTTAAATTTTCAATCTGTCAGATTAAATACGATTTAATAAACTTAATTTACATTCAATCTGAAATATAATCTTTCAGATTAAATAAAGATTGAATATAAATTATTCATTTAATCTGAAATAACTAAATAGATAATGATATTAAAGTCCACCGCTATAGTAAGTGACACGATTTGTATAAACATTTAGGTCACTAACTATATAATTAAGTCTGTTTAAGTCGTTTTACTATTCAGAAAGCCACAACAAGTATATATCAAAAAAAATGATCCAAAAAACACCGTACTATTCATGGAAAATAAGCAATCTGCCAAAAGGCTGCCAGCTTTGTGTCAAAGGCGAGAAAACAGTATTATTTATTACAGGATTGTGCAGCTTAAAATGTTTTTACTGCCCTATTTCTGACCAGAAAAAAGATAAGGATGTGATTTATTTTAATGAATGGCACTCTGACGATATAAATAATCTTTTTGAAGAGATAAAACTTTGTGATAGTAATGGTGTGGGAATAACTGGTGGGGATCCTTTAATGAAACTTGAGAGAACAGTTAATTACATTAAACAGCTGAAAAAGAAATTTGGAAAAGAGTTTCATATTCATCTTTACACACCAGTGAATCTTGTTGCAGAAGATTCTTTAAAGAAACTTTATGACGCAGGTTTAGATGAAATAAGATTTCATCTTGACTCTTATAATAACAAATTTTGGAAAAGATTAAGTTATGCAGAAAAATTTAAATGGAAGATTGGTGTTGAAATACCAGTTATCCCTGAATGCAAACAAGAAAAGCACATAATAAAACAGAATTATCTTAATTTAATTGATTTCTTAGCAACGCAAAAGATTGACTTTCTCAATTTTAATGAACTTGAAATAAGCGATACTAATGCATGCAAACTCGTCGAGAAAGGTTTCAGGACAAAAGACAGGTATAGTTATGGTGTCAAAGGCAGCGAGGAATTGGCCAAAGAATTATTAAGATACATTGACAAGAAAAGAAAGGAGACCAAACATAAAACCCATGGCAAATATAATAATGAAAAAATTGAAGATGACAAATATAATAGTGAAAAATCAATAGGAACTGAAGGAAATACTGGCGCAGATTATTTGTTTGATGTTCACTACTGCACCTGCAGGCTTAAAGACGCTGTACAGCTGAGAAACAGAATAAAAAGAAGGGCAAAAAATGCTGCAAAAGCTTACGATGAAGTTGACGAAGATGGAATGCTTATAAGGGGAGCAGTTTATTACGAGAAGGAAAGCGACGGAAAGAATATTAAAAAGATATTGAAGGGGTATAAGACTGAATCTAAACAGGCATATGAAATGAACTACGATAGAGGAAAAAAAAGAGTTTTAACTTCTAAGAAAATTGTGATAAAATTAAAGAATGAACTAAGAAAATATGGCAAACCAGCAATTGTTACAGAATATCCCACTCACGATTGCCTGAATATTGAGACTGAATTTTTGTGAAGATTTGTATTTGTTTAAATTATTAATTTCTTTTTCTTTCATTCTCAACACGTACTTGGGACGCAGTCCACTGTCTCATGAAAAATAAAAATGGGTGCTAGGTGCTGGGTGCTAGTTACGATGAATTATCGCTGCTAGCACCCAGCACCTACTTTTCATAGTGAACTGGTTGGACATGTCGGAAACGAAAAAAAACAAATAATGTAAAATGCTTTCTATTCCCAAACTTTTTTATATAAGCATTTAAATATACCTATTCATGATACTCGTAGATGTTCATTCACACTTATACAGCAAACAATTCAAGGAAGACATAGACAAAGTTATAAAAAGAGCAGAAAGTGCAGGTGTAAAAGCAATAATTGCTGCAGGTGTTGATGAAAAAACTAATAGAGAAACACTTGAATTAGCCAAAAAATATAAGATTGTTAAAGCAGCGCTTGGCATTTATCCTCCTGATGCATTAGAGAGAGAAACAGGAAAACCATCTCAGCTGACTTCAAGCCAGAATATTGACAAAGAAATTAAATTTATCGAGAGCAAGAAGAATGAAATAATCGCATTAAGTGAATTTGGCTTAGATTATCTTTCAGAAGATGCTGACAAGAAAACACAGCAGGAAATTTTTGTTAAGCTTTTAAATCTTGCAAAAAATCTAGACAAGCCAGTTATTGTTCATTCGAGAAAAGCTGAGGCAGATGTTATTGATATTCTTGAAAAAGAAAATATGAAAAATGTTGTGCTTCATTGTTTTTGCGGCAAAACCTTGTTTATAAAAAGAGCAATAGAAAAAGGATGGTATTTTTCTATACCAACAAACATTGTCAAAAGCCAGCAGTTTCAAGACATGGTTAAATCAATTCCTTTACAGCAGTTATTGACTGAAACAGATGCGCCTTTCCTATCGCCTTATAAAGATGCAGCAGGAAAAAGCAAAAGAAATGAGCCTTGTTTTATCATTGAATCTATTAAAAAGATTGCAGAGATAAAGGGCATGACTCAAGAAGATATTGCAAATATCGTTTTTAGCAATTATCAGCGATTATTTTTGTGAATTACTATTTATTTACTTTCTTATTTTCAACGGAGAAAATTGGTGCCAACATAATCCCTATGATAGTTATGCACAAAATAGGTTTTATTTCTTTTTAAGTTTAATTTTTTTAACTTTAAAATCCATATTTTCTTTTAATTTTGTATATTTTCCTTTCAGATTTTGGTAACGAGAGCCATTTTTAAAATTATGATAATTATATTTAATGTTATGATACCTGTTTTTAAGATTATGGTAATTCTTTTTTATATTTCTTACAACAGAAATAAATCTCCAGATTAACCTTGTATCTTTCCCTGGCAAAAATTCAATATTAAAATTATCGCCGTGGTTGAGTATGTAGCTTGGCCTGTAACCTCTGTCTCTCTGCCAGCTCCCCCAATTGTAAAAATTAGTATTCCTTATTCTTCCTGAAGTTGGTATATGTGTATGGCCAAAAACAAGATAATTTGAATCAGAGAAGATATAATGTTTTCTTCTCAAAGCAAGCCATATAGTTGGAAGGTCTAATCCAAACCATAATCTTGAAAACCTTAAAGCAATAGGAAGCCCTAACTTTTTTGAAACACGGTTAATACGCTCTTCACTGTACACTAAAACCGATGCAAAGATGCTAAACAAATTTCTGTATTTATCAAACTCGTGGCCATGAAGAACTTTGACTTTTTTGTTATTTGAGGTAAGATATTCATAAAACGCTCTTACAGTAAACCCAGACTTTTCAAGCTCTTCCAAATCATTGTCATGATTGCCTCTTAAAAATATCACATTCTTATGCTTTAATACCTCAAAAAGTTTGCGGTGTGAAAACATTAGCTCGGCAATACTTTCTCCTCTCCAAGGATCAAAAGTATCCCCACCGATAACAATGCAGTCAAACTCATCGCTGTTGAGAAGCTGAACTAGCTCGTTCTCCAGCGTAAAATTAATATCGCCTATGTGGATGTCCCCTAATAATAATACTTTGTTGTGTTTTTCCATGTTTGCTTTAAACTAAATTTTTCATTAAATTAATTTATAATATAGACACTTATAAGTAGTAATTTATAAAGTTTGTTGTAATTAAGCGTTCTTTGATTAGGATAATAATTATTTTTGGTTAAGTTTAGACTATTCAAACCAACCTCACTTCAATCTTAATCCGCAAATACTGCAAAAATTGCTATGAAGAAAAACCATGCTCCCGCATCTCCTGCACTTATACATCTGTGTTCTTTGAACATTTTTGGGATGAACATTAAGAGTATTAGGAATTTGTCTGTTAAGGTTATATCCTTTAATTTCTGCAGGTGAAGTGTTAGTAATCCATTTAAACACCATCTTGAATACACCATAAAGAATAAACAATGCTCCTATATATGTAAAAAATATTAATTGCTTCTTAAACAAAGAAACACTCAGTACAAGAGCGCCGATAATCAAGAATACAAATCCAGAAATTTTCATTTTATGTTTTATTATTATTTAATTTGTTTGGTTATAACCTTGATACCATTCATATACGGCTGAAGAGCTTTTGGAATATGAATATTGCCTTCTTTATCCTGAAAATTTTCCATGATTGCCACCAATGCTCTTGTCGTCGCAACTAACGTGCTGTTAAGTGTGTGAGGGATAACATTTATCTGCTGGTTTCCCTGCTGTGTTTTATACCGCATTCTTAATCTTCTTGCCTGATAATCAGTGCAGTTTGAACATGAAACAACTTCTCGATAAGTTTCCTGAGCAGGCATCCATACTTCAATATCATATTTTTTTGCTGCAACTGTTCCAATATCCCCTGTACAAATATTCATCACTCTAAAATGCAATCCTAAGCTGCTGAAAAATTCTTTGGCATTGTTAAGCAGTTCTTCATGAAACTTCCAGCTCTGCTCAGGTTTACAGATGATAATCTGCTCAACTTTGTAAAATTGATGAACCCTAAATATGCCTTTAGTATCCTTTCCATGGCTGCCTGCTTCTTTTCTGAAACATGCGCTTAAACCAGTAAGTTTAAACGGCAATTGCTTCTCGTCAATAATCTCGTCCATAAATTGGGAAGTTAATGGATGCTCTGATGTGGCAATTAAATAAAGATCATCATTATCTATCTTATACATTACATTTTCAAAATCATTAAGGTCAGTAACGCCTTCATAAGCTCTTCTGTTCATCATTAGTGGAGGCAATGTAAGTGTGTAGCCTTTCTTAACCATGAAATCAGCGCCATACCTCTGTAAAGCCAAGTCCAGTAATGCAAGGTCGCCTTTGAGAAAATAAAACCTGCTTCCAGCGATTTTTGCTGCGCGTTCTGTATCGCCAATGTCAAGCTTTTCTAGAATGTCGACGTGGCTTTGCGGCTTGAAATTAAATGTTGGCTTTTTTCCGTGCATTTCCACTATCTGATTCTCAGAATCATCTTTGCCTTGCGGGACAGATTCGTGCAATAAATTAGGCAGCCTCATTAAATAATAATCAATATCCTCTTTAAGTTTTGCCTGCTCTTGCTCTATTGAAAGAATATCTGTGTCAATCGCAGGAATCTTTTTCAGTAATGCGCTGACATCACTAGTATCTTTTGCATTCCCTTCTTTAACATTTTTCTTTGCTTTTTTTAACTTAGAAACTTCCATACTTAAATCATTTTTTTGTTTCTTTAATTCCTGAACCTTAAACTGTAAATGTCTCCAATCTTTGTCTTTTTTGATTAATTGGTCTACCCATTTAAGTTTTTCAGTATCCTGCCTTTTTTTTAAATCTTCCTTAACCAATTCAGGCTTTTCACGAATAAGTTTTATGTCAAACATAAACAGAAGGTAGGTATAACTTATTTATATGGTTTGCTGTTAGAAAAGATATATGCCTCTAAGGTTTTTCTAACATTGACACTTTATAAAAAAGAAAGCAGAAAAAAGCAAAAAATTTATATAAATAATAATACATTTATCTACAAATCAAATGACAATAAAATTAGAGGGCTTCTTACAAAAGAGAAAAATGCTTATTTTATTGAATTGTTTCTTGATAAACACAAATATTATAACAGAAAAAGAAGATATCTTTGAATATAAATATTTACAATAAAATTTGATTAAGTATAGTTTCATAAATAGAATAATGGTGAAGAAACTAATTTGAGCAGTAATTATTGTGCAAACATAACTGTATTTCTGAAACTTAGTTTAGTAGGAAAAGGTATTACTAACTGTTTAAATCTACTAAAAGTCCTTAGCTTCCGAACAAAACTCAAGGACTTTTGTATAGTGGCGGACTTTAATATTCGTATTAATTTTGTTATTGCAGATTAAATGAATAATTAATATTATTAAAATAGAATCAACCTACCCTCAGCTCAATCTTTTCGCCCATATTGACTGCATCAACAATTGAGCTGCCAATCTTGTTGTCTTTTCTTACCTTTATTCTGGATTTTTTGCCAACTTTTGCAGTCATTACATAATTTCCGTTTACTGCAATATCAACGTCCTTACCCATATATTTTGAATCAACATCAAATACAATACTGTTTCTATTGATCATTACGTTATACTCAATGGTTTGTCCTTTCTCTTGTCCTGCTTGTTCATTTGGGTTTTGTCCATTGAAGCTTTCTTTTTCTTCAGACAATTTTGCTGCAGTTAAAGGCTTGACATCAATGCTAATTCCTGCCTGTTTTTCTATCTCTGAAATATTTTTTCCTTGTTTACCTATGATGAAAGCGATTTCCTCATTTGGCACATAAGCTATTGCCTTGTTGTCGCTAAGAATTTCAACCTTGACATTATGAGTGAACCTTTTCAGCACAGACAATACGTGTTTGGCTGCAAGATCTTTAACAGGACTCTGTTTAGCATCTGCTCTTACAGGTATGACAACTGTTTCCTCACCATAACTGTATATTTCATATTCCAATCTTTTTGTCTCAAAATCATTGACCACAACAATTGGCCTTGCCAAGTCAGCTTCATTCATCCCTGAAGGAACCTTGACTACCATTTGTAAACTTAATACTTTATTTATCTGTCCATTTTTGATAAACATAACTGTGTCAATAACTTGGGGAATTACACCCAATTCAATTCTTCCTATGAATCGCTGTATGGCATCTATTGGATTTGTAGCGTGGACAACACCAATGAAACCAATGCCTGCTAACCTTAAATCTGCAAATAACCTGAAATCATCTGTATTTCTCATCTCGTCGAAAAAAGTGTGGTCGGGCCTTGATAAAAGCAGAATATCATGTATTTCCTGTGAATTGCCGTAGGATATTGCATATTGAGTAATTGTTTCTGGCAGAACCAAATCACGCGGAGCTTCAACTGTTTTAACTATCTTGTTCTGTGAAGCATAAAATTCTGCCAAAGCAGCTGCAAAAGTTGATTTGCCCATTCCTGGCGCACCAGCTATAAGAATTCCTTCTGCCTGTTTAGTTACCCTTTCCATTAATCGTTCTGATAATTTATAATCTTCAAGCTTAAGATGCGCAACAGGTCTTACTGCAGTTATCTCCCAGCCGTCTGAAAACGGCGGTTTTGTAATAACTATCCTGAACAAGCCAAGCTGGATAATTGTGCTTCCAGGCCTTTCAATCTCAATAAACCCGTCTTTTCTAAGGTTTGCCTCTTCAATAATCTCTCTTGAAATTAATTGTACATCTTTCTGTGTTAATAATTTTTGATCAACAGTTTCAAATGACCAGTTGCCAGGCACTCCTTTTTTAGCACTCGGACAAACACCTTCTCTCAAATGCACAGACATAGTAGTATCATCAAAATACTTTTCCAGCCTGATTTTTTTTCCTTTTGTTGGCTGTTCTATAAAAATAAGTTTTAAATTCTTTGCTTGTGCGCTTTTTGCAACAGTTTCTTTTGTCGTCATCAAAGTAGCATCTTCTGCATACGCAAGCTCTTTTATCATAATGTTTATATTATCCAAAGAACTGTGCTCAAGCTCATTCTGCCTTAATTTCTGTCCTGAGAAGCGAATGGTGATATTCAGATTTTTACTGAGCTTATTTAATTCAGCTATCTCCTCAATGCCAATCTCACCTACTGCATTATTCCTGCCTGCCTGCTCTTCAAATTTCTGAAGCAATGCTTCATGTATAATAATTTCTCTTGGCAAGATTTCTCTTTTAGCAATTTTTTTCGAGAGCAGTCCATCTACAATGACAGAGCTATCTGGAACCAGCTTTTCTATTTCATCTTCATGATTGTGTTCATTATTTCCTTTTTCTTCTTTCTCTGTTTGGATACTTTGAATACGTTTCATATTATAACCTGTATAATAAAAATAGTAAAAAGTGTTATGGTGTTTAAAAAGTTAATGATTTATTGCAGTTTTTGTTTTATGTTTTGTTTATTTACGGTTTTTATTGAAGTTATTTATTGTTCGTGAACTAAATCAAAAAAAAAGATATTTAGAAATGCAATCAATCATATACATACAGCAATTAATTTTCGAACAAATTAATCACGTTTGTAAGTTGGAAAGCAAAGCTTTCTAACTTCTCAGGAATCTCTGATTCCTGAGATATACAAAAGCACAAAATAATGTTCGATTATTTTATGCTTTTAGTATAAGTATTTATCTTTTCTTCTTTCCAAACATTCTGCTTATCACAACAGCAAGTATCAGGAAAACAATAGATCCTGCAATAATTGCAGCTAGTTTGGGGTCTGAATTTACTCTGTTGTAATATAATATCATCTTTTCTTTTATCGTCAGCTCTTTGATATTGATGGTAAACTCTTTATCTGTATTATACTTAATATTGTTCTGGTCATAATAATCTACACTTATCTTGAAATTATTAGCTTTAGCTGCGAGCTGATAAGAAGGAATAGTAATAGTAAACTCCCTATTCTCTAAAAATCGGTCAATAACCCATACTTCAGAGCCGAAATTATAAAACATCTTTACTGAAACATTGTTTGGAACAGATTTGGTGTCTTTGAACACAGTAAACTGAATAAGGACAGGCTCGCTAAATGCAGCTTCTTTTGGATAAATTATATCATTTATCCTTAGTTTAGGCTTCTCTTCGACAATAAAATTGATCTTGGAAACTTTTGAAATGTCTTTGTTTTTTGCAGTAATCAGTAATTCATACTGGCCTTCTTTAAGGTTCTTCTTGATAAAAGAAACATCTTTCTGCTGTGATATTTTTAGTTCTATGTTTTTACACTCGCCGTTTGTGCATACATTTAAGCTGTCAATGTTTGTATTTCCGTTATTTTTAAGATTACAGTTTATTATAATTTCTTCATCAGTATAATAACCTTGTTTTCCCTGTTTTTTTGGGCTGCAGGTTATGTCAACCTTCTTTGAGTAAACCTTTGCTTCTTCTGTATTCTCTGTTAAAATACTTAGTTGAGTTTGTATATCCTGTGAAGAGAAAACAACCTCACCATTCTGCGATACTAGATTTATACTGGCACTTTCGTTGAAGTCTGTATAAGTGATTATTGGAAAAGTATAAATGTTCATTTTAGCAAGTTTATCACTGACTTTTAACCTCCAAAATACGCTTTTTTCCTCTAACGGCTTTAGAAGAATATTTTTTGTCGTCGGATCAATTATTGTTAAAGGCTCAAAGCCATCTAATTTCATTGTTTTAGAAACACTTAATTGCACAGGCAAATAAAAGTTATTCAGATTTTTAATCTTTGTTTCCAGCAGATTATAAGAGCCAAAACCCACCTTATCCTTGAGCAAAATATTCGTTAAAATGATTCTCTCAGGTATTTTTGTCCCGTAGTCAAGAATATTTGTGCTCATTTTTATGCCTGATGAAGAAACATCAGTCTCATACCCTAACCATTCAAATGACGTCGATGTTTTATCTGAGTCATAACTTTCCTTAAGCTTGATATGCGTCGGGTCAATTATTCCAAACTGTCCGTAAGTCACATCAAACGGCACCCAGCCATAACCAGGCAAATAAACTTCTGCCCAAGCATGCGGCCCCCATTTTTCTGGAAAAAGCTCTGATTCAGTGTAAGATATTCCAGCAACAAATTTTGCAGGAACACCTATTGCTCTAACGAGAGATATAAACAGATTAGTTAGCTCATCACAAACGCCTTTTCTGTTTTGTATAACCCATGATGCTGGCAGTGACGCCTCTGCTGTTAATGTTTCAAGCGAATAATTTATATTATGGTGTGTCCAGACTGCGATATCAAAAATTATTTCATAAAGGTCATCCTTGCCTTCTGTTAACTGCGAAGCTAGCTCAACAATCGCCTCATTTTTGTAATCCATAAGTTCTGTTTCTTCAAGATAAAGCTTGTATTCGTCTGGAATATTATTGATGGGGAATGTAATTTTATCAGTAATCTTTTTTGGAATGTTTATTGTCTTGACTTTAGAATTAATTTTTATTGAATAAGAATCCTCTTTTGGATTCTCCCATTTAAAAATTAAATCTTTGCCTTTTTCATAATTATTGGGCATTACTTCAAACACAATATTATCCTGTCTGTAATCTGTTCTCGGGAAAAATGACAGGCTCAGGTTAAGCATCTTAAGAAGTGAAGAATCAGACTTAAAATCAACATTAATTAAAGTGCTCACATTAAACTCAAGAATTAATGAATCACTGACAGAAGACCAGCTTTCATAAGGTGTTTTTGAGCTTGAAACTAAAGGCAGGAGTGATAATAATATAGCTAATGAAATCAATAAAATAACTAATTTAGCTTTGATAATCTTCATAACTTTAAGTTCTCGTGTTTATAATTTAAATAGATTACTGTTTATTCTTAGTTACTCGGCTTTTGCGGTTTTATGGAGTTCTAGCTTAATAATTGGTTCTCTTCTCAATTTTCTCAAACAGCTTCAAATATTAAAAACCGCAAAAGTTAAGTTAGTTATATTCGTTTTCTCAAATACAATTAATTGTTTGGCTGATTAATGTTTTTTTATCTCTTTTTTTTCTTCCTAACTCGTACTAAGGACGCAGTCCACCGCTATCTCATGAAAAATTAAAATAGGTGATAAGTGGGTGCTGGGTTCTAAGTGCTGGGTGATAGTTACGATGAATTATCGCTGCTAGCACCTAGCACCCAACACCTAGCACCTAATTTTCATAGTGAACGGGTTGGACATGCCAAGAACAAAATAAAAAACAAAAACGCCGCGGGTGGGATTTTCAATTAGTGGCGTTTTCCACAGGATATTTGAACCCACAAAACCCGAAGGTCACGAGATACTTGCGAGTAATCATAAGCACGATTGTGCATAGCAATCTCGCGCAGTACCAGGTTGTGCCACCGCGGCAATATGTAAGAAATTAGTGTTGTTTTTAAAGATTGTGATGATGTTTGGTTATTCTAAGTAATTTCTTTAAAAATATTGGGAAGAACTAGCGGGAGGTGGATTTGAATTCGGCAACAGCTTCCCTTCTGTTTCCACCGACCTTCGGGTTACCCACAAATCTTGATTTGTGTAGATTACAAATCTCTGATTTGAAATATGAGCCCGACGGGCACTCCAGACTGCCCTACCCCGCTGTTTTATTATTAAGTATAGATAATCCCTTTATAAATATTGTTGAAAATGATCAATTTAAAGTTTAATGATTTTTTCGAAATAAAAGAAAAAATAATTGACTTACCTCGTCAGCACAATAACCTCATCTTCTATCAATAATGTATGCTCGTGCTGAGATACCATTCCTAGATTAACTTCCTGAAGCGGTGGATATTCCTGCAGATTTCCGTTAAGAATCAGTTGCCGTATTGCAAGATTTAATCTTGGCAATGGAAAGGTTTTTGCTAATGCTCGTCTTGAAAATGGCAGTCCTTCGAATGCCTTGATCTCTTCAAATACTTTTCTTGCAAAAACATCGCGAATAGGCTTGTCAGATATTTTCATAAGAATCTCGGCATGGGTTGTGTCTCTTATTCTTCCGCCGCCAGTTGTTGCAAAAGGTTCAATTGCAATAATCATTCCTTTCTCAAGCATTGTGCTGTCCTTGGTGTCATAATTTGGCACTGTTGGAGCCGTGTGAATTTTAAATAAATCCAATCCATGTCCAGAAAGATTTCTTATTGGCTGGAAACCATAACTAGTAATTGTATCTTCAATAACCTTGCCAATTTCGCCAAGTGTTGTGCCAACCTTGATTATTTTAAGAGCATTATCTACTGCTTTTTTGCTTGCTTCAACGAGTTTTGCATGAGTTCCAGAGAGATCAACAGTGTAAGCTGTATCGCCAATTGCACCGTTATAACAAACACCAATATCAACTTTAAGCAGCTGATTGTTTAAAACAGTTTCATCTTTTGAAGTAGGAGTGCAATGTGCAGCAAAAGAATCATGAGAAAGATTTACAGGAAACGCAGGAACTGCGCCTAATTCTTTTATCTTAAGTTCTATTTGATCTGCAATATCAATCAGTTTTACACCAGGTTTAATTATTGTTTTTGAAAACTCTCTGACTTTGGAAGCTATTTCTCCTGCTTTTACCCAGTCATTGTATTCTTTTTGTATGTCATGTTTATTCAATGAAATCACCTGCTTATATTATATATACAAAAGTGATTAATTACAAACTGGGTATTATACAACAAAATGCTTTGCATTTTGTGTACATTTGAACTATGTTCAAATTGTACCCCGCAGCTTGCTGCGACACCCAGTTTGTAATCTTAAAAATGTCGGTCACGAAGTGACAAATTCGCCGTATACAACAAAATGCAAAGCATTTTGTGTACCCCACAGCTTGCTGTGGGTGGGTAGGCGAATTTGAGGCATTTTTTTTGATTTGTTCGAAAATTAATCATTTTTAGTATATTTTGCTATAATCACTTAACTGCATTTATATTAATAACTGCCTCAATTTTTCTCAATTCATTCAAAAGATCTTTAAATTTTAATTGATTATCAACTTCTAAATGGAGCGTAGTAATTACATTATCTTTTCTTGGCCTTGTGGTAATATTTTTTATATTGAATTTGTATGATGCAATAATATTTAATACGCGAGCCAATGCTCCAACCTTATCTGCCAAAGTCAAACTTATTTTCACAATGGGCAGTTTCCTCTCTTCAGTCCATAATACAGGCACTTCCTTATTTTTATCAAGAGCATGAATATTAGGGCATGTTTTTTTGTGAATGGTTATTTTTTTGTCTTTAGTATAAAATCCAACAATAGGATCATGCAAACTCGGATGACAGCATTTCGAAATCTTTAATGGTGCTTTCTTTCCAACAATCTGTATGGCTTTAGCAATGTTTGCTGGCATAATTTCCTCCCCCTCATCTTTTTCAACAGTTTCAATTTCCATTTTAAGATTTGCCTTTATTTTGCTTCTTGCTTTGTTGGTTTTGACAAACTTCAGCCATTGTCTTGAAGGTTTAGCGCCTTTGTTTGTTATAATTTTTACAATATCACCTGATTCAAGAGATGCATCTAATGGCACTATTTTATTATTAACCATTGCTTTTGAACAATAATCGCCTATATTAGAATGCACCATGTACGCAAAATCAACAGGTGTTGATTCCTTTGGCAGTGAAATTGGATCGCCCTTCGGGGTAAAAACAACTATTTCGTCCTCAAACAAATCTATTTTTAATGTTTCAATGAACTCTGATGAAGTGCTTGCAAGATTTCTCCATTCCAATAGTTGTTTTAACCAAGAAATTTTCTTGTCAAACATTTTATCCCTTTCTGTTCCTTTATAACGCCAGTGCGCTGCAATGCCATCTTCAGCAGTAAAATGCATCTCTTTTGTTCTTATTTGAAACTCGAGAATTTTGCCTTTATCTGTTATAACTGTAGTATGCAGGCTTTGGTAACCATTGGATTTAGGTACAGAAATATAATCTTTAAACCTGTGCGGGATTGGCTTGTATAAATCATGAATCATCCCTAAAGCAGCGTAGCATTCAGGAATATTTTTTAGAATAATTCTTACAGCAATTAAATCATAAATCTCGTTAAATCCAACATTTTTTTCTTTCATTTTTTTATATATGCTGAAAAAATATTTAGCCCTTCCTGAGATTTCAGATTCTATTTCTTTTGCAGATAATTGTTTTTTTATTTCCTTAATTATTTCTGCAGTATGCTTTTCTCTTTCCTCTCTTTTTTCAGAAATTTTATTCCTTAAGAATTTATAAACATCAGGCTCAAGAAACCTTAAAGACAAATCTTCCAATTCACCTTTTACACGCCACATTCCTAATTTGTGTGCAATTGGCGCGTAAATTTCAATAGTTTCTTTAGCAATCCTTTTTTGTTTGTCAACAGCCACATATTTTAATGTGCGCATATTATGCAGCCTGTCTGCAAGCTTGATTAACATAACCCTAATATCTTTTGCAGTTGCCAGAAGAATTTTTCTCAGATTTTCATAACTATAATCTTCTCTTGTCTCAAATTGGATTTTATTGAATTTAGTCAACCCTTCTACAAGCTCTGCTATTTCATCACCAAATAATTCTCTTACCTTGTCAATACTAATATTAGTATCTTCTACAGTATCATGCAGCAATGCAGCAGAGATGGTTGCTGAGTCTGCCTTAAGATTAACAAGTATCCTTGCAACTTCAATTGGATGTGAAAAATATTCTTCACCACCTTCTCTTTTTTGCCCTTTATGCGCTTTTTCTGCCAGAACATAGGCTTTTCTAATTAGATTGATGTCTGCCTTTGGATTATATGCAAGCACTTCCTGAATGAGCTCAGTTAATTTCATAATTTATAGTGTGGTTAACAGATTTATAAATCTTTTCTCCGAAAACTTTATAAATAATATAACCTAAAATTCTTTACAAGTTAATTATTAGTGAATTATTTACTAAACTATTATTTACTGAATTAAAAATTAAAAAAAGAGGTGTGAAGATGAGAGGCTCAAAAAAAGCTGATTTAAGCTTATCTGTGAATGCTATTGTTGTATTTGTTTTAGCGTTTTCTATGTTAGGTGTTGGATTATATGTAACAAATTTAATCAGAGAAAATGTCGGAAGTGGAATTACTTCTGTTGTTAATATCCAAGACCTGAAAAGTCCGCCTTCTGCTGAAGATCCAATTACAATATCAAGAGAAGTCACATTAAAAAAAGGCAAAGAATTAAAATTAGATATTGGTTATTATAATAAAAATACAGAAGAGGCAACTGATGCAAGAATAGGTATTAGCAATTGTATCAATCCAAGTGGAGAGGAACTATCATTAGAAACAGGCGGCGCAGACAAAACTACTGATTATTTACTAGTTGTATCACCAAAAGCAACAATTGGCGCTAGTGAAGGAAAAGGATATAAAATAAAAATAGTTGATAATTCAAAAGAAACCGCCACAGATTTAATAACTGGAAGTTATGTATGTACAATGGTTGCATTTAATCCAGATTCAACAGATGTTGGCTCATTAACCAGCCCATACGAAGAAAAACAATTCTTCCTTAATGTGGTTTCATAAAAAGATAAAATTATAAAAAATAGATTATAAAGATTACAAGAGTAATAAAATAGTAAACATGAATTATCATATGTATAAAATGAGCGAAAAGATATATAAAAAAAGGCGGTGATAATTATGGCAAAAAAAGGAAAAAACGGAAAAAAACAATTAACAGAGCAGCAGGAATTTGAAATCATGAAGCTTGTACTTGACAAATTTTTATGGTTAGGATTTGCAATCATGGCAATAGGCTTTTTTGTAGCTGTCTCAGGCGGTTCACTGTTTAATGCAATATCTTATCTTGTTGCAGGCGCAATTGTCTTAATACTATTTATGATATTGATAGTAAAAGAATATGAGATAGTCAAATAAATAGTCAAGCAAAACAAAGCATGGTGAACAATTTGAAAAAAGTTTTTTTATTTTTTATAATTAATATATTCTTGGTTTCTCTTATTCTTGCAGGATGTGCAGAAAAAGAATGCAAGCAAGAGGTAGACTGCACATCTCAAACTTGTTTTGATACAAAATGCGAAGATTATAAATGTGTAAAAACACCAGAATTAAACTGCTGCGGGAATTTGGTCTGTGAATCCAAAGCAGATGAAAACACATGCAGCTGCTCAATTGACTGCAAAAAGCCAAAGTGTGAAGGCAAATATCCTATTGAAGAGAAAGGCAGTAAAAAGATTTATGGTAAATATCTTCAATATCTCTGCAAAGATGACAAGTGTGTTATTGGTGTTGACGAAAAAAGCGTAATTAAGATTCCATTAATCAGCGAAACCAAAGTTAATGATATGAACCTTGAATTAGGCGTTACATTCAACAAGCCGTTTGATTTAACAAATGACAAAATTATTGTTACAATCACATTAAAGGATTATGTTTCTGAGAAGGTAACCCTGCCTTTAACAATTAAAGATATAAAAATAATGGGTGGTGACATACTTTACGGCCAAATGCCTGTAAACAAGGAACTTACTCAAATTGGCGCAGGCATTAAAGAATTTGTTCCGCTAAATTATATTCCTGAAAAAAAAGAGCAGGAAACTTCTTTAACAATGAAAGTAGAATATGAAGTTACAAAAATTAACTCTAAAGGAGAAGAAGAGATTATAAGAGACAGTTTTACTGAAAAATTCTCGCAGAAAATGTTTTTGGTTGTGACAGGAGAGGCTGAAGTAGAAGTGAATAAGTAAATAAAAAAGAGAATAAATAATAGAGCACAATCTTAAAGTAAAGTATAGTCACGGACATTAATAATCGTATATAAGTTACCGTGACTATATTCGTGGACTTTAACTAAAAGTATACGAATATTAAAGTCCACCACTATAGTTAAATTGGGTGGTAAACATGAAGAAGATTATTAGTAATATTATTTCATGGATAGCAATTATTTTAGGACTCTTAGTTATTGTCTTGGTATTATACAAAATAATTAAAGAATAGGTTGATAAAAGAATAAATAATTAAAAATGATAAAAAGCATTAGACACAAAAAAGGCTTTGAGCTCAGCATCAATTTCATAGTAATGGTAATTTTATCATTGGCAATGTTAGGTGTTGGGTTTTATTTTGCAAAAAACATTTTTATACAAACGTATGATATAGGCCAGCAATTAGATGATCAAACAAAATCACAGATTGAATCAAAGCTAAGGGATCCTGCGTCATTGGTTGCGATAGGAATAAACCAAAAAACAATCAAACGGGGAGACCATGACATATTTGGTGTCGGTGTTGCTAACCGCAACAAAGAAGAGGGTTATTTTTATCTTACTGTAGAATGCAAGTTTGGTTCTGGAAAAGATAGCGAAGGTAATGAAGCAGACATTCCTGCAACCTGCACAACTGAGCAAACCTGCTGCAGTAAATGGATTCAGGGAACAAGCATTGGTGATAACTTATACAAAGTAAACATTGGAAAGCTTAAGCCAAATGAATTTGAGGTTGGAACAATATTTTTTAACATTGACAAAAAAGCAACAGCAGGATTGTATGTTTATAATGTTCAGGCATACAAAACAGATGCAGAAAATTCAATGGCAGGAAAAGAAAAATATGATTCTGTGAAAAAGATTTATGTAAAAGTGCCTTGAATAATTATAATCTTTTTTGTATTTGTTTAGATGAAGTATTATTTCCGCTCTCAACACTATTTTTCGCTCACAATCCGTTCTAGGGACGAAGTCCACCGTCTCACTATGATTAATTAATTGATCCGTTTCTTTGTTTATTCATTGTGCGATTTCTTTTGTACAATTATTTTAAAAATAAATGAAAAATAATCATGAGACGGGTGGCTGCGCCCAAGAACTAAAAAAATACTTATATCATCATATTACAACATTAGTTATATTTGCTATATCTTCCTGATTACACCATTTTCTGCATCAACTTCCACAATATCCCCTTCTTTAAATATTCTTGTTGCCTTCTCTGTGCCAACTATGCATGGAATTTTCATTTCTCTTGCAGTAATTGCAGCGTGGCATAATAAACCGCCAGCGTCTGTAACTATCGCGCCTGCCTTTTTCATAAATGGTGTAAACTCTGGACGGGTCATCCCAGTAATTAAAATATCACCTTCATCAAAATCATAGTTTTTGAACGGATCATGAATTATCCTGCATTTCCCTCTAACCTTTCCTTTGAAAGCAACAGTGCCTTTTATTTCATCTGCATTTACTGGAAAAAATCTGTTTTCTAAATCTGTAACTTCAGAACCAGTAAATAATTTAATTTTCCCATTTTCAAATAATATAGCACTGGCTTCAAAACGTTCCCTTAATTCAGATTCATCTGGAAGAGTTCCTGTTTCAATATATGTTTCCAGCTCTTGCTGTGTTAAACAAGTAATATTTTCTTTGTCATAATTTTCTTTAATCGCTATTGACGTTGCCAAAGACCGAAAAAACTGTTCTGTCCTGCTGTAAACTGCCTCAGAATAAATTCTTGCATCCTGAAATTCAGGCAGCAGCCTTTCCAATAATTCTGGATTTAGAAAGTCAACTGTTTTCTTCATAAAATTATGATGTGCCAAATGCCTTTCAAAAACAGGATAAAATAATGAGTATTGTTCTGGCGTCAGAATACTGCCTTCTAATTCATTCATTAAACTCATTATTAAATCTGTATTTTCTTTTAATTGTTTAAGTAATTCTAATGCTTCAGATTCGTTGTTTAATGTTTTTAGCGCTAAGTATTCACCAAATGTCTTAAACTCGTCATTTTTGACAAAAAATGAAGCAGTTCCTCTTTTATGGATGAATAAAACATTATCAAATCCTTTCCCTAAAATTCTTTTAAGAGTTTTTGAATATTGGGGAGCCCAGTAACTGCATGAAGTAAATGTATACGAGCCCGCCCATCTGTTTATCCATTCAGTTTTGTTTTCCATTTTCCATTACTTTTTTACTATTCTCTTTTGTTTCTTCTGTCTTCGGTAACACAGGTTTCTTCATTTTTCATTACTTTTTTGCTAGTGTTGTGTATGAAAGCTTAGTTAAATCAGTCACATAGTAATCAATTCCCTTCGATAAAACATCGTCAGGGGTAGCTAAACCAATACGTTCTACATAGACTAACACAACTTGATTTCTTAGTTCACTTTGAAGAATTCCTGCAAGACCTTTCATTTGATCCTCTGTATGAGAGACCATTTGCGCATGGCTTCTTTTTAATTCTTCAGCTGCTGCTTCATAAGCTTGTGGAAGTGCTTTATTGCCAGAGTAAACTTTTCCTAATACTCCACCTACCAATGGATTTACTGAAGCAACTGCTTTGTGAACCCAAGGTGAATTGCCAGTGGTTAAAATACATAAACCTTCTCCAGCTTTTGCGATGTCATCCATTATATTTAATGCATCTTGATATAATGCACCGTCAAAATTAACATCTATCTCTCCCCGCAGATAAGCATTCCACAATGGATCTTCGATTGTATCAACGTGTACTTTTTTATTTTCAAGCGCTTTCTTGTCTCCTCTCAAAACTCCGTCGTAATTTGCTATGTTTTTGGCAATTGTTTCTGGGCTTTCTTTCCCGTTCATTAATTGGTTATATGCCTCCAAAACACGAGGACCTAAAACATCTTGAATAACTAAAGTCCCCCATAAATCAAAACTATGTACAGGGGTTATTCCGCTTGGAACAAATATGTGTGTCATTTTTTTGCCTCCGTTTACTTTTTATTCTTTCTATTTTCTGTCTACTTTTTCTTTAGTTCAAATATTATAAAATCCTGAATTTTTCTTCCTTTAAGTTCGTATTCTAAAGTGAAGTGCTTATCAAGAACTATTAATCCTGCCTCTGTAAACACTTGTTCATACCATCTTATTGGTCTGTGTTCCTCAACAATACGATATCCACCTTCTTTCTTAGTTTTCCAGTAACGATGATTTTCTTCATAGTTATGTTCTGACTGCTTTCTTAAATCTAATCGAGATTCAGCGACATTAAATATCAAGGGATTACAAAAACCAATGAAAGCCCTTCCTTCCTGTTGTAAAACATCTGTTATATTGCGTGAGATTTTTCTAACCTCTTCTTCATTAACAATACAAAGCACTAAATTACAGATTACACCTTCAAAATTTTCTTGTGGTATAGCATCAACCCCTACATAAACTCTTTCATGTCCAATTTTATCTCCGCAAAGTTTTCTCATTTCTTCAGAAATGTCATAAGCCCTAATATCTGCTCCGCCTCTTTGTAAAGCTGAAGCCAATACCCCTGGACCACAACCATAATCAAGTAGTCTTTTACCCATAACATTTCCAAGTAAATCTAACAAAGTACTATCATACGAAGCTAATTTTAGATTTTCAGCTTCTAATTCTTTGGAAACTCTTGCCCATTCTGATTGTTCTGAAATTGAAGTTGACATTTTTTATCCCCTATTTTTACAAAAATAGTATTATTAACATTATAACAATTATACCTACGCCAAAACCGAGGTTTAGGCTGTTGCTCCTCTTGCTATTTTTTTCATACACTCTTTTGTATACTACACTTGCATTTCCTTCCATAGTATCACCTTTTTATTTTGATTTCGTTGTTATTTGATAGTAATAACATTACTCTGCAAGTATATAAACATTTATTCTCCAAGTTTGGAGGATTAATAGAAAAATTTAAATACTCCTGTGAATATCATATCAGAATGGACACAAAAATACTGGAAGACATTGGTTTAACAAACGCGGAGATTAAGATTTATTTAGCACTATTAGAGTTAGGCACGTCAACAGCTGGTCCAATACTGGAAAAAAGTGGATTACAAAATTCTGTTGTACACATGACTTTAAACAAGCTTATTGACAAAGGTTTTGTAACATTTGTTAAAGAAGGCAAACGAAACCATTACCAAGCCACTAATCCTAAACATATTACTGATTATATTAATGAAAAGAAAGAGCGGTTTGAAGAAATCCTACCAGAATTATTATTGAAGCAGAAAATCGCAAAAGAAAAGCCAGAGATAATAACATTCCGAGGCATTAAAGGAATTAAGGAATTACTTTTAGAGCTTCTTGCAGCAGGAGGAAAAGAGCATCACACCTTTGGCTCAAGTGTTAAATCTTTAATGCTTGGAGATGCATGGTGGGTGAGTTATCATAAAATGCGCGCTAAAAAAGGAATTAAAGCAAAACTGATGTTCAATGAATCACTTAAAAAATGGTGTGATGTCAACAAATACCCTAATGCAGAATACAAGTTTACTATTGCTGGGTTTGAGCCATTGACAGAAACCATTGTCAGAAATGATAAAATTGGCATTATTATCTGGACAGATAAGCCATTAGGTACAATAATCCATCAGAAAGAAGCTGCTGAGTCCTATGATAAATTCTTCCAGCTTATGTGGAAATCTGGAAGCAGGTGATTGATTTGCGTTTATAATTGGCTAACTTGTTTTTTATTCACTCAATATTCATTTCTTTGATTTCTTAATAATCTCTACAAAGCTATCTACCTTTAAGCTTGCACCGCCGACTAAAAAGCCGTCGACATCCTTTTGCTGAATGAGCTCAGCTACGTTTTCAGGCGTTACACTGCCGCCGTATAATATCTTTAATGGCCTTGCTGTTGTCTGCGAATACATATCAGTCAGCAAACCTCTGATAAAAGCATGAGCATCCTGCGCTTCCTGCGGTGTTGCATTCTTGCCAGTGCCAATTGCCCATACTGGCTCATAAGCAAACACAACCTGTTTAATCTGGTTCTCAGAAACATTTTTCAGGCAGGCTCTTAATTGCGTTTCTAATACTTCGTTTGTTTTTTTCTTTTTTTTCTCCTCTTCGGTTTCACCTATACAAAGAATTGGCTTTAATCCGTGATTAACTGCGCATAAAACCTTTTTATTTATCCATTGATTAGGCTCTTTAAACTGGTTTCTTCTCTCGCTGTGTCCAACAACCACATATTCGCAGAATTCTTTTACCATTAAAGGCGATATCTCGCCTGTAAACGCGCCTAACTCTTCATAATACATGTTTTGCGCCCCTATCTTTAGGTTCTCATGCTTTATTTTAGAGATTTCATTTAGCAGAGTGAATGGCGGGCAGATTAAAATTTCATTGCCAGAAACATCATCTAAGTTCTTATTAAGTTCATTAATAAATGTAACGCCCTCATTTAAGGTTTTATTCATCTTCCAGTTTGCAACGATTAATGCCATGATATCACCTGTTTTGTTATATTTATTAAAATATTTGTTTGTTTATTAATTAATATAACAAAGATATAAATAATTAATGAATTATCTCCAAAAGATTTATAAATTTCTGAAATAATAAATGATTTATGTGCAAGAAACTAATTCATAAAATCAAAATATGGTGGAATTTAAGGAAAGCAAAAAAGCTTGAGCAGGTTAATGTTCCAAGCTTAAAATCATTGGAAACAGAGCTTAAGCAGTTTATGAAAGAATCTCAAGGGCTGAAAAAAGAAATTAGTAAACCAGCGAAAAATCCTGCAGTTAAAATAAAGATTTCAAAAACTAAAAAACAAAACATTGGCAAAAAATCAAAGAAAAGCGGGAGAAGGTAAGGCTTTCTTCTTTGTTATTATCTGCTTTTTTGTTATTTAAAAGCGATTATTATGGCGAGCAAAATTAACGCAACTGAAAGAATTTTATTGAAAATGTATTGGTATTTTAAATAAACTGATTTAACCTGTTTCTGTGTGAAAAAAATTGAAATAATTGAAGCCATGACAAATGAATTAATCGGCATGGCTATCATCAAAAATATGACTACCCACAAAGGAGGATTAGACGAGATAACCGTTGCAAAAATGCTTGCAAAGAAAAGTGATGCTTTTGGACTGAGAATATTCGTCAAGAAACCTATTTTAGCTGCTTTGAATGGAGAAATCTCTTTGTGTTCATTTGCTGCATCTGCTTTTTGTGTTTCTGCTTTTATCAGAAATGTTTTGATACCAAGATAAACCAGATAACCCGCACCTAAAAATTTAATTATATTGAAAGCAGTTTCAGATGTTGAAATTATAAGAGCAATTCCAGTAACAGAATAAATTATATGAATAGCATTTCCGACTGCAATACCTACTGCTGTCCATATTCCAGACTTGCGCGAATATACCAGCGAGTTTCTGACTATTAACACAAAAAGCGGGCCAGGAGTAAACCACACAAGAATATGTATGAACAAAATTGTGCTTATTAAGATGAGGTTTTCCATTTTTGATTATTAAAAAATAACAAGACTACTTTAAAAATGTTTTTGATTTAAATGCAAGAAACTGGTCTACGCCAAAATCTTAATCACTTTGTAAATCTCATCCCTGCTGATAGAGCAGCCGTTTAATTTTATTCCCCACAATGCGCCTTCCAAAACAGCCTTATCCAAATCTTTTATTATCTTTTTCTCGTCCTGAAGCAGATACCTGTCCAGCAATCCTAACTTGTAAGCAACAGACACTAATTCTGCGCTTCGTATAACTTTTAAACCACTTAGCTCTTTTTTTATATAATCCAAGTTTGCTTGGTTTATTTCAATTTTAGTATGCAGTTTCATTGATAATGTGGTTGCTATGCTTTCCGGATCCTCAATCAGCATCCTGCCTGTTCTTTCGTCTATAACAATAGTGGTTGATTGAAGATATAATGCAGTTGCAATTGTTTCAATCTCACCAGAGTGAACTATTTTTATCCAATTTCCATCTGCTTTAAAAGTATTGTTTGCCTTATCTAATAATTTCTTTGCAATCTGCGTTATTTGCTCGTCTTTTATGGTTTTTAAGATGCCTTTGGTAATAAACGGCAAGACCTGCAGTGCTTCAAACTTGTATTTTCTCGTAGACAATGGCTTATCAATAAGCTCTTCATAAACACTTTGAGTTATATAAAAATTTCCGTGAAATTTTTCGTATAGTGGTTCCAGTAGCCATAACAAATTATTCAGAGTCAAACTGATTACAGGTCCGGTGTCAAATATTAATGCTTTCATTTTTTTGTTTTCAGGTAATTAAAATATAACTAGTATGCTCAATGTTTAATGTCTGCTATAATGAAGGACATAAATAGTTATACAATTTGTTATGTCCTTCAAATATAGTAAGTGACACTATTTGTATAAAAATTTACGTCACTTACTATATATTTAATAATTGAATAATCAGCAGGCCAATAATTAAAAAAGGAATACTTAAATTCCAAATAACGCATTAGCATGTTCCAATCGTTTTTTTATAGTGACCTTCTCGACAAAAGTGTCAGGAATCTTTGTGTGGCCAATATAACCCATCAGCTCCCATTGCGAAATTCCTAACAATTGAGCAGTTTGGCCCAATGAAATACCATGTTCATAAATCTTAGATGCTTTTTTCACATTTGCTTCATCAATTATATGCTGAATGTAAAGATTCAACTGGGAATCTGTTTTTGAAAGAAGTGCAATAAGTTTATGTATATCTTTGGTATATTTGTTAACTTTATAGCGCTGGAGATGGGTAACTGCTTTTTTAAGAATAGAAATAATTCTTACATCAATATAATTTTCTCTTTGAATAATTTTGGACATGGCAAATACAATAACAGCAGTGCTTATAGAATATTCATCTTGATAAATTGAAGCAGTGTGAATAATATGGTCGCTTAATTCTCTTAATCCCATAATATCTCTTCTTTCAAGATGTGTTATTACCTCTTTTAATACAGAAATGACCTCTAACCTTACTTCTTCAATCATGATTATCAATATGAAATTTATTCTTTAAAAATTGTTTGTTTTTTAATATGATTTTATTCTGTTTTTCGGTTTTTTTCATCATTTTTAATATTAGAAAAACCAGTTTCTTAAACATTTTCTTAAACGAAAAGTATATATATAACAAAAACATCTGCAAATACTGAAATGATAACATTAATGCAGAAATTTATCCGAAGTATTTTTGGAGATTTTTTTGGCAAAAGAAAAAATCTCAGGATTGGATTATATGGATCCCCCAATGGTGGGAAAACAACACTTGCCAATAAGATTTGCGTCGATTGGTTAGGAGAGGAAATGGGTTCTGTTTCTAGTGTCGCGCATGAAACAAGAGAAATACAAATAAAGGAACAGGTTACTATAAAATCAAAAGGCAAAGAACTTTCATTCAATCTTGTCGACACGCCCGGTATCGCAACCAAAATAGATTATGAAGATTTTATTAAAGTTGGTATGAAAGAAAACGAGGCAAAAAATAGGGCAAAAGAGGCAACAAAGGGTGTCATTGACGCAATAAAATGGCTTGATGACATGGATGTAGTAGTAATAGTTTTAGATGCAACCAAAGACCCATACACACAGGTAAATATCACAATTATTGGCAATCTTCAGGCAAGAGATATTCCTGTATTGCTTGTGGCTAATAAAATAGACTTGAAAAAAGCAGACATAAAAATGATTCAGTCTGCATTTCCTCAGTATGATGTTGTAGGCATTTCCGCAAAATATGGTAATAATATTGATGAATTTTACGAAAGCCTTTTCAAGATAAGCAAATAAATAATGGAAAAGAAAAATAAATGAGTCAACTAATTATCAGTAAACAAAACCAAATAGGTGAATCCTAAAGATGTTAATATTACAATTTATGCCTTTTGATGAAATAGCAAGTCTGTCTTCAGACAAGAGAGTTTCTAAACTTTTAGAGATTGTAAAAGAGAACAAGATTCTCCTTCTTGAAGGCAGACTAAGAAAAGAGGAAGAAGCAGAATTAATTAAAAAAACTATGGAAACAATAGATGATGATTTCAAAGGCATAGAAATCGGTGTTATATACCCGAAAGATAAAGATAAGGATTTCTTGAACAAAATCAGAGAAAACATGATTAATCTTCTTTTAGGAGACAGGAGAGGTTTTACTATAATGGGGCCTGCAACAATAGTTAAAGAAATAAAACAAGATCCTAATAAAATTCAATTATTTACAACATCGTATACACCAAAATCGTGAAAATTTATCAGTTAAACATTTGTATGATTTGTTATGTTATTGTTTGTTATAATCTTGTATTAATTCGCTGATTATAAATTCAAACTAAATATTGATTGATTAGTATAGAGGTAAACCATGCCACATCAATGTGTAAGATGCAATAATATGTATGACGACGGTTCAAGCGAAATTCTTAACGGATGTAATTGCGGCGGCAAACTATTCTTTTATGTAAAAAAAGAAGCTCTTGAAAAAAAGCAGCAGCAGTTAAAATTAAGCATCGAAGAACAGCAGCAGATAGAAAAAGATGTCTGCGATATAATCGGCGTCGATAAAGATGATTTAGAACACCCAGTTGTACTTGATTTGGAAACAGTACAGATTATTCAGTCTGGGAAGTTTCATATAGATCTTGTAAAATTATTCAACAAAAAGAACCCGCTTGTTTACAAGCTTGAAGAAGGCAAATATGTAATCGACCTTGCTGAAAGTTTTAAAAGAGATAATGATTTCAAAAAGGCGAAGTAAACCATAATGGATTATGGGTATTTGTTTAGTTGATGTTCTCTTTCTTAATTATTTTTTTCCGCACCCTACACGTTTGTGGGACGCAGTCCACCGTCTCATGAAAAATTAAAAAAGGTGCTAGGTGTTGGGTGCTAGGTGCTAGCGGCGATAATTCATCGTAACTAGCACCCAGCACCTAGTTTTCATAGTGAACGTGTTGGACATGCCAAGAACGAACAAAAACAAATATTTAAAAAGCTTATTTTAAACTAACTTTAACAATAATTAATTCATCTTCCTGCAACAATTTCTATAACATCTCTGGGTTTTAGCTTATAATCTTTGCCGACAGCCATCTTTGTCTTGACATTTATTGCACGTATAAAATTCTTGCCAAAATCCGTATGCAGCTTAAACGCAAAGTCTAAAGCAGTGGTATTCTGCGGCATTAGAAAACAATCTGGCAAAACTCTGCCGTCACTGTCTTCAAGCTTATTTACTCCGCCCGGAAATATTGCCACACACTTTAATAATTTAAAAACAGCCTCGTCAAGCGCCTGCTGGACACCAGTATCACCATATTTTTTGATAATATTTTCATTAATGAAATTTAATGCGTTTAATTGTTTAGGATTAAGTTTATCTTTTGCAATAATCTCAAATTTGCTGTCGCCAGGAGCATACTTTATCAATCCGTGTTTTGCAGCTTCTCTTAATGCCAGTTCAGATTCTGAACTGCACGGGATAATAATGTAATCTTTAAACAGCTCTTTTATTCGCTGAAGATTTTTGTCAGCGCCAGGCACATCAACTTTATTAGCAGCAATTATCATTGGTTTAGTCATTTTTCTAAACTCTTTTGCAAGTTCAAAAAGCTGATCTTCTGTCCATGCTGCAGGTTTTTCAGGATTTAATCCAAACTTGTTAATGCCTGCATCAATCATTGCTTCTGTAACTTTCAGGCCGCTTAATTGTTTAGCCAATGCTTGGCATAATTTGGTTTTTTCCTGTTGAACCTGTCTTGCAAACTTATCCCATCCTTTTTTTAATATACCTGCGTACCATAAATCAATTTCTTCCTCTAAAAATTTGACGTCGTTGACAGGATCATAGCTTAATGGCTGGATTGGCTCGCCTTTCTCGTTTGTTGAGCCGGAAACATCAACAACATGAATTAACGCATCTGCCTGCCTTAAATCATCAAGAAACTGGTTGCCCATACCTAAACCCATGTGAGCACCTGGCACTAAACCAGCGACATCAACCATGTCTATAGGTACAAATCTGATATGATTCAGGCAATATCCAAATCTGGGATTGCACTGCCTATTAAATTCCTTGTCAACACATTCAACTCTCACATAACCAACTGCATGGTTCGGCTTAATTGTTGCGAAGGGATAATTAGCTATTTCTACCTCTGCCAATGTCGCTGCCTTAAAAAAGGTTGACTTACCTACATTTGCTTTTCCAACTATTCCTACAAACATATTACTTAAGAATTAGCTTTGTTTTTAAATAAGTTTTGGTACTAAAGAGTTAACTGCATTCCAGAGGTCTTAATTAATAGAAAATCCAGCCAATCATGGTGGATTTCTTAAGATTAGACAAACTTTACTTAACAAGATAATAAACTTTATAAAGTTCCTTTCACATAAAAACAAATATGCCAGTAGATATACTAGTTGACAAATGGGAAGTAAAAGCAACAGATGTAATTCATCTTAATTCATTCTACATAGGGCTGCATGATTATTTCTGGAGAGAAGAATATTCTGATGATAAAGATAATAAATTTCCTGAAACTTATTATTGGGAAACCAGAACACAACAAAGCGGGAAAGAGATATGGGTGTGGTGGAGAGGCGACAAAACAGCCAGGCATATGAGGGCCACATCATTTCACAAAAGATTAATGACTGTTGACATTCATGGTGTTGGTGTAAAAGATGTTGAAGTAATGAGGCATGACAAGAAATGGAAAGTCCAAATGGGTAAAGTAGAAATATTAGTTAAGGCAAAATTAAGATTAGATCCAGAAGATAAATGGAAAAAACACTGGTTTTTAAGCAAAGTGTTTCCAATATTTTGGGAAAGATTTTACAAGAAATATATTGATATGCATAAACAGGAGCTTTTGAAAGATTCTTATCAGTTCCAAGAGCATGTAAAAAAGTTAATGGAATTAAACACATTCGCTGTACCGCAAAAACCATTTGAACCGGCAAAAGGATTTGGAGATGTGTTTACTTATTAGTTTTTATTTGTTTAGCAGTTATATTTTTTAGTTTTTTTCTCGTTCCCAACACGTTTGTGGGACGAAGTCCACCGTCTCATGATGATTAATTAGTTAGTCAATTTATTGTTTAATATTTATTATCGCTTTAAAAAAACTTGAAAAAAATCATGAGACGGGTGGCTGCGCCTTGGAACTAAACAAATACATTAGTTTTTATTCTTTAGAATAGGACAATTTACAAAAAATAGGTAAAATTAGCTGTTTAAACACAAAATTTTATAAATAAAATACTAATTTCTATAGATATATGTGCCTCCGTAGCATAGTAGCTATTGCGGCGAATCTTTATCAAGCTTCACCAAGATTATGCGGGTTACGCTTCGCTAACCCCCATAAACTATTAAAACATATAATCATCTATATGATTTAATTAATATGATTTAATTTATGCCTCCGTAGCATAGTAGCTATTGCGGCTGACTTGTATATTAGTTTATATATCAAGCAATCAGCAGGTCGTGGGTGCAATTCCCATCGGAGGCTTTGTGTTTTAGAAGATTAGTTTTTTCAAGGATGCGGATAATATACTTTCTCAACAATAAATGGTATTTGCTGACCCATGTTTTTTATCCCTTTCTGTATACTATGTTTAAACATGAGAGCAAATTCACTTTTTTCATCCATTTCAAGAAGTTTTGCAAACGTTTCAGGAACACCCTTATTAAAACTGTAATGAATACGTTTTCTTTCACCATACCTTTCTAATAAAAATGTTCCTTCGTAAATTTTACCTCGAAGTTGTTGTGCACCTTCGAGTGTGTTATCATCAAAATCCCAAACACGCTCTATAGAATCATAACTGCTTTGTTCGTGAAACCTTAATTTAAGATGATCAAGAAACATTGGTGCAGCATCTTTTTCGTTAAATGTGATATATTTGTCAATTTCATCTAACGTTTCTATAGCGTGTATCCATTTTCCATATGTTTGCTCAGTTGCGGTTGTCTGCACAGAAACCATTCTATTCCACCAATAAAAATCTTCTTCTGTGTGTTTGTTTAATCTTGCTTCAGAAGATTCTTTTTTTAAATGCAATGCCTCTTTTAGCTCTAAAACCCCTCCCCTTGCTATCAATAAACCAATTCCCCCTAATGTACCATCAACAAAATAATCTTGAATGTTTATTTCTTGATTTAATACTTTTGAAAACAGTGAATAAACAGAATAACTACATAAAACAAGACCACCTAAGCCAAGTAAAGCCCCAAGTACAATTTTGCGAGAAATATAATTTTGCATAGTTTCATCATCTATATTGTCAATTTTTGCAATTCTTGACAATGTATCTAATTGTGAACTGATATCGATAGCATCATTTACAACATCAGATATGTCAGACATATATACCTCCACTTGATTTTTGTTGCTTAAAATATACATAATAGTTAGATATAATCCTATTTAATATTCTAAGCGTAAATCCAG
>Ga0209211_10002683_pt1 | contig 30236 bp, 36 predicted proteins | sample RifGroA2_FD_183992 | JGI IMG/M metagenome (GOLD analysis project Ga0209211, IMG submission 183992) | Groundwater microbial communities from Rifle, Colorado, USA - Groundwater A2 (SPAdes) (version 2) | ecosystem: Environmental > Aquatic > Deep subsurface > Groundwater | place: Rifle, Colorado...
TGTTCCACCAGCGGTAAACCGTAGCCCTATGCAGACCCAACGATTTGGCCGTGGCAGTGAAATCAAAGTTATTCTTCCGAAGACATTTGACTATTAGCTTTGGTCTTACTCTCATGACAACAGTTTATATCTGTTGTCGCATATGTGTTGTCAGATTACGGTCGTATTTACCGGTCATTAAAAGTGTGGGAGAATTGAAGAGCAAACCGACCCAACAATCTGTACATGTACTAAATTCAATGGGGATTCAGCAGGATTTTTTGATAGCCAGAAGCGAACAGCCAATTGACCAGAAGAGAAGAGCCAGGTTAGCTCTGTTTTGTAACATGCAGGATGAAGATATAATTGCTAATCCTGATCTGGAAAATATATATGAAGTGCCTTTACACTTAGAAGCGCAAAAATTTTCTGATAAATTATTAAAGAAATTAGGTTTGCAGCCTCAGGGAGAAGATTTGCAAGAATGGGGAAGGTTTGTGAGAAGGTTGGGGAAAAGCCGGAAAGAGGTAAAAATTGCCATGGTGGGTAAATATTTTGCTACGGGAAATTATGTACTTAAAGACTCATATATTTGCGTCATCGAAGCCATTAAGCACGCATGTTCGTTTTTGGGAGTGACGCCTAATATGACGTGGATTAATGCAAATGATAAATTTGATTTAAGAGGATATGCCGGGATTGTAGTACCCCAGGGATGGGGAAAGAGGGGGATCGAGGGCAAGATTGCGGCAGTGAAATATGCCCGGGAGAAGAAAGTTCCATACCTGGGGTTGTGTTTTGGGATGCAGATGGCGGTAATTGAATTTGCCCGCGACGTGTGTCGATTGACAGGAGCCAATTCCACCGAGGTTGATCCGCAGACTAAATATCCGGTAATTGCCGTTATGCCGGAGCAAAAGAAATATTTAGAGGCGCATCAATATGGGGGAACGATACGGTTGGGGGCATGGCCGTGCAGGATAGTGGCGGGAACCAGACTAAGAAAGATTTATGGCGTAGAAAATATTTCAGAAAGACACCGGCACAGATATGAAGTGAATAATGGTTTTCGAGAACGTTTCGAGAAAAAAGGATTGATAATTTCCGGGACGAGTCCTGATGGCCGGCTGGTGGAGGCAATTGAGTTGCCAAAAGAAATACATCCGTTTTTTGTGGGCACGCAATTTCATCCGGAATACAAAAGCCGGCCGCTGTCTCCCCACCCTATTTTTGTGGAGTTTATAAGAGCATGTTTGCAGAAATCTACCAAATAGTTCAAGGGATCCCTGTTGGAAAAGTAGCTACTTACGGCCAAGTTACCATGATTTTGGGTACAAAAGACTCTCGGCGGGTGGGGCAGGCGTTGCACGCGAACAAAGACCGAAGAGTTCCTTGTCACAGGGTGGTATTTGCCGATGGCTCGTTGGCGCCGGGGTATGCCTTTGGTGGGGCAGGAGAGCAGAAGAAAAAGTTGCTGGCTGAAGGAGTGGAGTTTAGAGGAGAGAAAGTAGATTTGGGAAAGAATGGGTGGGTTGGGAAGTAGAAATTTATCAAAAAAACGCTATAGCGTGGAATTGATAAATTTAATCAGAAGGCAAAGGCAACGAATCATTTGTAGATTTCGCGGCGGTGGCCAAGAGTGAGGACGACGATAGTGTCCTCTTCAACGTCAAAAATTACCCGGTAATCGCCAATGCGGAAGCGGTATTGACCGGCATCGTTGTTGATCAGTCTTTCCGCGAATTCAAGGGGGGAGGGGGCGGAGATAAAAAAACCTAACTTGGCGATAATTTTGCGGCTGACTTCGGGAGAAAACTTTTTAAGCCTTTTTTGGGCTTTTTCCTCAAATACCAAGTTCATGTTTGACTTGGTCTAAAGTGAAATATTTTTTGGATTTTCTGGCGGCGGCGATACGTTTTAGGTAATTAGGAGAGGACAAGGCCTCCAGATCCTCGGTGAGACTCTCCCAGGAGGAGTTGGGAATGAGGACTCCCAGAGGCTGGTCATTTTTAAGAACGCGGTAAAATGTGCCGGATTTGCTGGCTTTTTGGAAGAGCTTGGTAAGACCGGCTTGAGCTTTTTGGATATTGGTAAAACGCTCGTCGTTTATAAGCTGTTGAATCATATTACATATTTATATAACGATTCTGTAATTTTGTCAAGGACCTCCAATTGGGATTGACAAGACCTTCAAGTCGTACTATTATTGGGAATATGATCCCAAGAATTGTACAACAAAACGTGATCAAGAGCCTGAATGAGTGGCGAAAAGTGGTGGTGGTGTTGGGCCCGCGCCAGTCGGGGAAGACGACTGTGCTTATGAACTTGCGGCAGATATTGGAAGCCGCGGGGAAAAGAGTGGTTTACTTGAATTGCGACTTGGCTGAGGATAGAACAGCTATCGATTCAACCACGAAGACAATTTTAGGCAAGACTTTGAAAGGGGTGGACTATTTGTTGGTAGATGAGGCCCAGAGGATGGTAAACCCGGGGTTGACGTTTAAAATAATTTACGATAATTTCACGGAAGTAAAAGTGGTGGCGACAGGTTCTTCCAGCTTTGAACTGAAGAATAGGCTGAGTGATGCCATGACGGGAAGATATATAGATTTTGTGTTGTATCCGCTGTCTTTGGTGGAAATTGCCAACTTTGAGAAACCATTAAGTGCGGATCTGTTGGTGAATGAAATTTTATTGTATGGAGAATACCCGGAGGTCTATTTACTGAAACAGCCGGAGTTAAAAAAGATACTTTTGGCTAAGATAGGGGAAAGCTATTTGTTTAAGGATATTTTGGCGTTTTCCCGGATAAGAAATTCTGAGGCAATTCAAAATTTGGCGCGAGCTTTGGCATACCGAGTGGGCAGCGAAATAAACGAAAATGAATTGGCCAGTCGAATAAAAATTGATAGGAAAACTCTGCTTTCGTATCTGGATATTTTAGAGAAGGCGTTTGTAGTTTACAGGCTGTATCCGTATTCGCAAAATCCGAGGAGAGAGATAGGCCGGAGATATAAAGTGTATTTTGTGGATTTAGGGATAAGAAACATGCTGGTGGGTGATTTTAATCCGATCGGATTTCGATCAGACGCCGGCAAGATATGGGAAAATTTTTTAGTAATCGAGAGAATTAAACGGAATGTGAATATGGGGAGTTTGGTGAAACCTTATTTTTGGCGCAGCTATAACGGATCCGAGGTGGATTATTTGGAATTGGGTGGGGGAAAAATGGAGGGATGGGAGATAAAATCGGGGGAACGGGGATCCTTGAGCCGGGGGGCGGGAGTATTTATGAAGATCTACAAAGCAGGAGTGAGTCTGGTGAATAAGGAGAACTTCCGGAAGTTTGTGGAATAGAGTATAATGAAGCATTCTCAAAGAAAGGTAGGACATGAGATTTGCCGAAAACTCAAAAACTCAAAAATACGTTCGCACAGCGAGCAAAAACTCAAAGTAAAACTCCCCAAACAATGGAGGAGTTGTTGGCACAGACAGGATATACCATCAAGACATTTAAGCGGGGAAATGTGGTGGAAGGAACGGTGACGGAAGTGGCTGGCAGAACCGTGTTTGTGGATGTAGGCGGCAAGATGGAGGCGGTGGTGGCGGAGGGAGAATATGAAACTTCTAAAGATTATTTACGGGCCCTGAAACCCGGAGAAAAGATTACCGGGGTAGTAGTCAGTCCCGAGTCGGACTCGGGGCAGATTATTTTGTCTTTGCGGCGGGCGGTAGAAGACAGCCGGTGGAAAGCCCTGGAAAAAGCCCATGAAGGGGGTGAAATATTGGAAGTAAAAGTTAAGGAAACGACCCGGGGAGGGTTGCTGGTGGAGGCGGACGGGGCGTATGGATTTATCCCGTCTTCGCAATTATCGCGGGAAGCGGGAGAAAAACAGACCCTGAAAGTAAAAGTAATTGAGATAAACCGGGGCGAGAACCGGCTGGTGATGAGCGAGAGGGCGGTGTCCGAAGCGGCAGAAATTGAGGCTAGAAAGAAGGCCTTGAGAGTGGTGAAGGGCGGGGAGGTATACGACGGGGTAGTGACGGGGCTGGTGCCGTTTGGGGCGTTTGTGGAGATCAAGATTAAAAAGGAGGTTTTGGAAGGATTGGTGCATATTAGTGAAATTTCTTGGGAAAAGGTGGATGAAGTGGGGAAGACGTTGAAAGAAGGAGACCAGGTGAAAGTAATGGTCATTGGGTTGGATGAGGAAAACGGCAAATTGGCTTTGTCTCTGAAACGGCTGCTGGGCGATCCGTGGCAGGTGATGGCGGCTAAATATCCGACGGATAGCAAACACAGAGGCCAGGTGACTAAAATTGCCCCGTATGGGGTGTTTGTGCATCTGGAAAAAGGAATCGAGGGACTGATCCATGCCTCTAAAATGCCGGCGGAGGCCACGTTTGTGGAGGGGCAGGAAGTAGAAGTGTTTGTGGAGAGTGTGGATATGGACAAAAGGAGATTGTCTTTGGGGGTGGTCTTGACAAAAAAGCCGGTAGGGTATAAATAGGGAGCATGAATAGACAAGAAATGATTAAGTGGGCGGAGGAGAATGAGTTTAGGGTGGCAACTTTTGAAAGCGGCCATCGAGGAAAGGAAGGCTTTGTTATAGAAGCTAAGTTGGATGGGGTGGTGCAGAGGGTGTTGCAAGCTGAGCCTGACCCAGAATCTTGGCTGAAGTATTGGAGGAGAACGCGTATCTTTGATAATGTACTAATGAGATGGCGAGGCATAGGAATGATTGTAGTAAGTGGATTTGAAGGTGGGCCGGGGTATGGTTTGTGCAAGGATTTTTGAGGAGAATAAGCGGGACGATTGTGATATAAACGGGGGGTGAGTAAGACGAAAAGCCAATTTGTGTGTCAGCAGTGCGGGTATAGTCAGAGTCAGTGGGCGGGGAGATGCCCTTCATGCGATGTCTGGAATTCGATGGTTGAGACTGTGTCGCAGCAATTTTCAAATTCCAAATCTCAATTTTCAAATAAATCACAAATTTTCAAGCTCCAGGATATTAAGATAGATGAAAAGAAGAGGATGAAGACGGGGGAGGCGGAGCTGGATAGCGTGTTGGGGGGAGGGTTGGTGGCCGGGATGGTGGTCTTGGTGGCCGGAGAGCCGGGGATTGGGAAAAGCACTCTTTTGACCCAAGTGGCATTAAATGTAGAGGGTCCGGTCTTATATGTGTGCGGGGAAGAGTCCGCTTCTCAAGTAGCTTTGCGGGTGAGGCGGATGAGCAGAAAAGGGGATTTGGGGCTTTTGGAAAGCAATGATGTGGACGAGGTGATGGCCAAGATAGAAGAGACGAAACCGAAATTGGTGATTATTGATTCGATTCAGACGCTGACCACCCAGGATTTGCTGGGGGTGGCCGGGAGCGTGGGACAAGTGCGCGAAGCTACGCAGCGCCTAGCTCTCAGCGCTAAGCGCTCAGGGATACCGATATTTATAGTGGGGCATGTGACCAAGGAGGGGACGATCGCCGGGCCGGCGGTATTGATGCATATTGTAGATACGGTATTATGGTTTGAGGGGGAGCGGAGCCAGGCCTTGCGGCTGATCCGGGCAGTCAAAAACCGGTTTGGGCCCACCGATGAAGTGGGAGTGTTTGAGATGACGGAAACGGGGCTAGCGGGAGTAGACAATCCCTCAAAACTGCTGCTGGCTGAACGGGTAAAGAACGTACCCGGAAGTGTGATTGGAGTAGTGTTGGAAGGAACGCGGCCGTTGCTGGTGGAAATTCAGGCTTTAACCACCCCTTCCCAGCTGGCTATTCCCCGGCGGGTGGCTACAGGCATCGATTTTGCTAGATTACAGATGCTAGTGGCGGTCTTGTCCCGCAGAGCGGGACTGAACTTGGGAGATATGGATATCTTTGTAAATGTGACCGGAGGCATCCGCCTGGCCGACCGGGGGATAGATTTGGCTATTTGTCTGGCCATTGCCTCGAGCTTTCTAAACAAGACGGTAGCGGCTGATATTGCGGCGGTGGGGGAGGTGGGACTGTTGGGAGAAGTGCGCAAGGTGGGGGGATTGGATAAGAGAATTAAAGAAGCCAAAAAGTTGGGATATAGGGTGGCCTCGGCAGAGTCGGGAAAAAGTGTATCGGCGGCGATTAAGAAGTTACTTGAATGATTTTTACCTCACCCTTAATCCCTCTCCTACCTTAGGAGAGGGACATTATTTCTTTTATTACCGTATCTAAATCATGAAATATTCGTTGTGCTGAAAATCTTAGTACGATAATATCCAGCGCGTTCATATATCTATCACGATATTGATCATATTCTAGAGATTTAGCATGCTGTCTGCCGTCAATTTCTATATTTATCCGTTTTTCCGGGCAGAAAAAATCTAGAACATACGATTGGATACTATATTGTCTACGGAATTTAAAACCAAGTTTGTTGTTTTTGATTTGGTTCCACAATATATCTTCTGGTTTGGACGATTGAGCTCGTAATTGTCTCCGACGATCAACCATCAAGGGACTGTTATAAGGAAACTTCATAAGGATATTTTACCCCTCTCCTAAGGTAGGAGAGGGGAACGAAAGGGGTGAGGTACTTAATTCACCGGTTATCCACAATAGTTGTCAAAAGTATCTTTCGAGGCTAAATATTATATTACAGGATACAGATTTTAGAGAGGGGGAAAACTATGGGTTGCAAGACTTGACAAGAAGTGGTATAAGTAAAGCATGTTCAGAAAACTCATTAATTTATTGAGGCAGAAACGGCAGAGTAATTTTCGGGAGCAGCTGCAAAAGATGGTGAGTTTGAATCAAGGCATTATTTCCATGAGCTTAGGCCGTTAGGCCACAAAAAAGAGCATCGCCATCGCTGGATTTTGAGGACCACGAGTAGCAATGCTCTTTAGTCGATCCACCCGCCCGGACAGAAAGGGCGAATTTCACTTGAGTACAGGTTCTAGCACTTTTAGCAAAAGTTGTCAAGGAAAAATTTTCTGTGTTGTTAGTACGGAGGATGTTAGGTAGGGCAGGCCTAGTATCCTCCATATTGACAACATGGGCGGGGCAGTTATAATACTTTTAGATTCCCCTGGAGCTGGATTTATACAAACTTCATGACTGACGGACAACCCACAGTGAGGCCAGGTGTACGCTCGATGATGCGGCCGGGAGTGGTGCGCGTGCTAGGACAAATGGGGCCAAGGTTCGTACGGAGCCCCTCCTTCGTCCCGCGGGGCGGGACTTCGGCGGGTGAAAGAGTTATTCCAGACGCTAATTTACCGACAGAATATGTGGAGGGTTTTCTGGATATCACGCCGGACGGGCATGGATATTTGCGCCCTAAAATGATCCCGTCTTCCAAGGACGTGTATATTTCTTCTTCCCAAGTGAGGAGATTTAATTTGCGCCCCGGCGATATGGTGGGAGGGCAGGCCAGGGAGCCTAAAGAAAGCGAAAGATATTGGGGACTTCTGAAGGTGGAAAAAGTCAACGGGGACACTCCGGAAAAAGCCGGGGAGCGGCCGCATTTTGATGAAATGACGGCGGTTTTTCCGGACGAGCAGATAATTTTGGAAACGGAAACCGAGCCGCTGTCGACGCGGATTATTGATTTGATCGCGCCGGTGGGAAAGGGCCAGCGGGGTTTGATTGTAGCTCAACCTAAGGCGGGGAAAACGTGGCTGCTGCGGGATATGGCCCAGGCGTTGAGTAAAAATTATCCGCAGATGCACGTGATGGCGGTTCTGATTGGCGAGCGGCCGGAGGAGGTGACGGAAGTGACCAGAAACCTAAAAGGGGACGTGGCGGCTTCTCATTTTGACGAGCCGCCGCTGGAGCAGGTGAGAATTGCGGAGCTGGCGCTGGAGAGGGCCAAGAGATTGGTGGAGTCGGGCCGGGACGTGTTTGTGCTTTTAGATTCTATTACCCGGCTGGCCCGGGCCTACAACCTGATCGGGGGCAATTCGGGACGGATGCTGTCCGGCGGATTTTCGGCCGAAGCCATATATCCGGCCAAAAAAGCTTTTGGAGCGGCCAGGAAATTAGAAGAAGGCGGATCTTTGACGATTGTGGGGACGTGTCTGGTAGATACGGGGTCGCGGATGGACGATTTGATTTACGAAGAATTCAAGGGCACGGGAAACATGGAACTGCATTTGGACCGGCGGCTGGCGGATAGGCGGATTTACCCGGCCTTTAACCTGCTGGTGTCGGGGACCCGGGGAGAGGAAAAATTGCTGGGGAAGAGACTGGAAAAAGTCATGCAATTGCGGCGGATGCTGGATTTGCTGGGCGAGGATGAAAGGACAGAACTTTTAATCGGAAAAATGAAAAAGACCAAAAACAACGACGAATTTCTGGATAGTTTGACGAAAGCCGGGTAAACGCACAAGGTCTCTCCTCGTGCGTTTTTATTTTTTTTGCGCGGTCGCGTAGAAAAATAAAATGGCCCCTTGACCTTATAGAGTAATTAATTATAACTTAGGTTGTTATTTTGGTATGCTTGCGGCATGAGATTGATTTTATTGGGCGGGATGAGCTGGAAAAATAAGGAGTGGATTGAGGAGGTGAGAGATGAATTGAAGGCTGATTTTGGGACGGAAATTTTGTATTATGACTATTGGGAAAGTGGATCTGAAAGTATGAATTTTGCAGCAGAGGGACAGAAGTTGGAGAAAATGTGCCAGGGTGAATGTGTGGTGTTGGCCAAGTCGGCCGGCAGTTGGCTGACGCTGAAGTTAGCGACGGAGGGAAGGATAAAGCCTGTCAAAATTATTCTGGTGGGGCCGGCGTGGGATTGGGCCAGAAATAATGACTTTGATCCGGTGGCGTTAGCTAAGAAAGTAACCCTGCCGGCACTAGTGATTGATAAAACCCGTGATCCGTCTTTGGCCTTTGCGGATTTGCAAAAACAGGCGGGGGATTTGCCTAACTTTAAGTTGGTAGAAGTGCCAGGCAATACGCATCACTATGAGGATGTGGCGGGGCTGGGAAGGTTGGTAAGAGAATTCCTCAAATAGTTTTCTTACAGATTTTGACGGTCGTGGGGATTTGTAAGAAGGGCCTGGGAGACCTGATATAATGATATAATTCAGGGATGGATTGGGGAGAGAAAGTTAGGGAAAATTTACAGAAGAGAAGGGCAGTTTTAGAGAGGGCGCTCGTTGAGGCGAAACAGGCGCAAAAAGACGCGCCAAGTGCGATGGAGTCGGCCTCGAATACAACCAGATCAGAGATGGAAAAACTGGTGACGGCGCTGGAGGTGAGTGAAACTACGCCGTTAGGGCAGAAACTACGTCTTCAAGATGCCAGGAGCGGGAGCCTTTGATCAGGAGACAGTAGTTGGGAGTTAGGAATTTGCGGATGGCGGGAATTAATGTTTCTCTGGATTTGAAGTGCTGGCCGAGGTTGGCGGTGGCGGGGCCGAGGGTTAAAAAGTTTTTGATGCCTTTTTGGGCAACGTATTTGTCAATAGCGGCGTGAGCGGATTTTTCATAAGAGCCGAGCTCGTTCATTTGGGCGAAAACAAAGACGGGAGTTTGATTTTTCTTTTTGGCTAGATCAACCAGATAGTCGACGGCGAATTTGGTGGCGGTAGGATTGGCGTTGTACGAGTCGTCTATGATGATGGCGCCGGAAGGATGGTTAATTATTTGCAAGCGGTGAGGGGGAGGAGTAAAACTGGAAAGATCGGGTTTTATCTCCAGGATTTTAGCAACTTGTCTGGCAATTGAGAGGGCATTTTTGGGGCCGGGTTTGTGGGAGGAAAAATTGACAACGTGTTTAGCATATTTAGTGATTTTTAACTTTTCGGATTTGATGGTTTTGAGGTCTTTGAGAAATTCGGTATGGGCCAGACCAAAGCCGGTAATAACGGCAATGTCTACCGGGGCCAGCCAAAGGTAAAAATCCATTTCACCTAAGTGCTCGATACCCATTTCCAAAATCAGGTATTTGGTCCAAGGAGGAGTGGATAAAATAGTGGCAGGAATATTGTAGATAGGGTCGATGTTGGCGGCAGAAGCAACGGAAGATGGGAGAATGGATTTGAGAGCTTCTTTAGTGGTAGTTTTGCCATAACTACCGGTAATGCCGATGACGATAGTGCCATTTAAAGTAAGAAATTTAAGGTAGAATTTTGCAAGATGACGCTTGATGGGGTGGATTAGTAAATCTAAGAATGGATTTTTGCGGGTGGATTGAAAAGGGATTGGACCGGTCCAGAAACGAAGAATCGGAGAGATCATGGTGCGGTTATTATATAATACCCAGACATGGGAAAGATCAAAGTAGGAATAGTTTTTGGGGGGAAGAGTGGCGAAGAGATTTTTGGGATGGGAGATTGAGCCGAAACTGGTAAAATTGGGGTAATGGATTGGAAAGACAAAAAAGTGGCGATTTTGGGATGGGGGGTGGATACCCAGGATGTGGAGCCGTGGTTGAGGAAGCAGGGGGCGAAGATAACGGTCTTGGACGAAAAACCCTTCGGCACGGCTCAGGGTAAACCGTTTGGGGATTTGACTAAATATGATATTTTAGTTAGAAGTCCGGGAGTGTATAGATATAGGCCGGAGTTTGAAGGCCGAGAGGTAACTTCGAAAACCAAAATATTTTTTGATGTGTGTCCGGGAAAGATCATTGGAGTGACGGGGACCAAGGGCAAGGGGACGACCGCGACGCTGATTTATGAAATATTGAAAGCAGCTGGCAAGAAAGTGTTTTTTGGGGGGAATATTGGCAAGGGAATATTTGAGCACCTAGATGAGATGGACAAAGACTCTCTAGTTGTTTTGGAGCTGTCCAGTTTTCAACTTATCGACCTACATAAAAGCCCGCACGTGGCTGTAATGCTGATGATGACTTCGGAGCATCAAGATTGGCACAAGAGCCCAGATGAGTATGTTGAAGCTAAATCAAAAATCACTCAATTTCAAATGCCAAATGATTTTGTAGTTTATAACCAGGATTATCCGAATTCCGTAAAAATTGGGATGCAGGGAAAAGGGCAAAAAATTGCGGTTTCCGGGAACGATTGGAAGGGGGAAATGAGACTGCGGGGAGGGCATAACCGGGAGAATGTGGCCGCTGCGGCGGCTGTGGCGAAGATATTCGGTATTCAGTATTCGGTGTTCGGTGAAGTGATTAAGAATTTTAAGGGGCTGGAACACCGGCTGGAAGAAGCGGCGACGGTAGATGGGGTGACATATTTTGACGACTCGTTTTCCACGACGCCGGAGACGACCATTGCGGCAATTAAGGCGTTTACGGAGCCGTTAATTTTGATTGCCGGAGGGAGTGAGAAGGGGAGTGATTTTACTGAATTGGGAAAAGTAATTTCGGAGGCTAAAAATATCAAAGCGGTGATATTGATTGGGCTGATGGCAGAAAGAATTAAGGAGAAGATAAGTAACGAAGAGATTAAGATACTAAGGGGAGCGAAAAATATGGCGGAGATTTTAGAGCAAGTAAAATCAGTAGCTGAATCAGGAGATGTAGTAGTGCTGTCGCCGGCGGCAGCGTCCTTTGATATGTTTGCAAATTACAAAGACCGGGGAGATCAGTTTAAAGAAGCGGTGAGAAAATTAGGGGCTTGACTTTGTATATATAATGTATATACAATACCGATATGGACACGGCAATAATTAATTTGAGAGTGGATCCTAGACTTAAAGCTAATGCGCAGGCAGTGGCAAAAAAGTTGGGATTTAACTTGAGTTCTATTTTGAAGGGTTATTTGAGAGAGCTGGCAAAGTTGGGAAGGGTGGATTTTGCTGTGGCAGAAGATCCTAGTCCTTGGTTGATTCGTCAGTTAAAGCAGGCAAGAAAAGAGATGTTGGAGGGAAAAGCAGTTAGTTTTAACGACGTAGAAAGTGCGATAAGATGGTTAAATGCAAGTGGAAGTAAAAGAGAAATTCGAAGCCAAATTGCGGCTATTTAGAGAGGATAGATACAGTCCGACTTTAAACAATCACTCCTTGGCAGGAGAATATGCGGGGTATAGAAGTATTAATGTGACAGGGGACTGGAGGGCAATATTTATGGAAGTTGGGGAGACGGTGTATTTTGTGGCATTAGGAACACACAGCCAGTTGTATAAGTGAGGATGCATTTTTACATCAACAGTAACGATCGTGGAGATCGATGTAAAAATAGATGATTAGTTCAAGAGATGGGCGATGCGGTTAATGAGGTAATTTCGTCGACTAATCCCTTGGTTTCTGAATTATAGACAATATCTCCTCTTTCTCCATATTTCTTAATTCTTAAAAATTCTGCCCATACCCTTTCCGTTCCTTCGCCGGACAAAAACCATTTTTCTCGGGATACGACACTTAGATTATTGGATAATTTCCTTGGAAAACTTTTTAAAAGTAACTTAGTCTTAGGCAAAAATTTGCGGAGGGATAGGTAACATCGACGACTTCCATGAGAGTGACATAGATAAAATATCTTTTTTACCTCACTTAGATATGGAAACTTATTGAGTGAGAGCCTGACGTTTTCTACGGTGTTGTTGGCAACAGATTCGGTTTCAAATATGACCAATGGGAAGTTTTTAGGATCGATTCTTTGTAATATTTCCTCTGACTCAGGTTTAGTGTAGCTAAGCAAGCTATGATCCGAGAATTGGGGAGTTCCTCCTGAAACGATGACTTTTTTTGAAGTATTTTTGATTAATAACTCTTTAGCCGCTTTTGCGGCAAGGTCAAATTGCATGACGCCAAATACAAAAATTAGATCAACTTTTTGTATTGGGGAGTCAGGAAGAAAACACAATTCATTTAAAAGATTTATGGTTTGCTGGCCCAATTTTGGGGGAGTGACTTGTTTTGATATCTCGCGGTTTTGTGTTTGCATATTTAGAGAGATTCGAGAATGAGGTGGGCTAATTTGGAGGAGTCGCCGGAGCCCATGACAAGAACGATAGCCGGAGATTGGATATTAGAAACTAGATACTGGGCGATGGCTGGAAATTCGGGAATATATAAAGAATTTTTTAAATAATTGGCAATATCTTGACCTGTGAAGTTGCCGGGGTCGGTTTCCCGGCTGGCAAAAATTTTAGAGATTATAACCTGGTGGGCTAGTGAGAAGGCTTGGGGATAATCGGGAAGGGTGGCTTTGGGGCGGCTGAAAGTATGGGGCTCTATAACGGCCCAGATTCTTGATTTTGGATACTTTTCTTTCACTGCTTGAAGGGTGGCGGCATACGAGGTGGGGTGGTTGGCGTAATCGTCATAGACGTAAATGCCGCGTTTTTCTCCTAGTAGTTCAAGTCTTCTACCTATTCCAGAGAAAGTGGCGAGAGTGGGGAGAGGATCAATTTTCAAATACTGGGCGAGTTTGATAATGGCGGCGGCGTTTTCCCGGTTGTGGGCGCCGGGGATTTGCAGTTTCAGATCTTTGGGGAAATCTGACAGGGAATAAGGGATTAATTTGAGCATTGTGCGTTGAGCGTTGAGGGCTGCAATTAGTTGCTGATTGCCGGGATCTGAAGAGTTGTAGATGAGGGTGCCGTTGGGGGGAAGGAGTTCTACAAATTGTTTGTAAGCATTGAGGATTTTGGCGAATGTTTTGAAATATTCCGGGTGGTCCATTTCGATCATGGTCAGGATAATAATTTGGGGATGGAAATTTAAGAAGTTGTGATAATACTCGTCGGCTTCGGAGACAAAGTATTTTCCTTGACCGACCCGGAAATTAGCGTTCCAGGCGGGGACTTTGGCTCCCAATTCAACGGTGGGGTCCAGGCCAGAGGCCTGTAAGAGCAGACCGGCGAGGGCAGTAGTGGTGGATTTGCCGTGGGCGCCGGCAATGCAGATGACTTGCTTTCCTTTATGCAAATATTTACCCATAAACTCTTGCCAAGTCATTAAAATTCCCCGATCTTTGGCGGTAGTGAGTTCTGGGTGGTGAGTAGACTGGAAAAAAACAGCCGGAGTAACAGCTAAGATATCGACGTCTTCTAAATGTGAGACGTCGTGGCCGCCGGTTTTCAGATCACAGCCGGAAACTACGAAGCCGGAGGCTTTGGCAATGGCGGCGGCGGCGGACATGCCTGACCCGCCGATGCCCATGAAGTGAATGTGCATGCTAGAATTATAGCGCGGTATGGAAGGGAGATACAAAAATTTCAAGCATTGGCTGGAAGCGGTGTGGGCGGTGATTATAAACGGATATCCGGCCAGGAAACTGAAAGTGATAGGGGTGACGGGAACAGATGGCAAAACTACAACGTGTCATTTGATTTATGAAATGTTGAAAGCCGCGGGGAAAAAAGTGGCCTTGGTGTCCACGGTAGCGGCGTATATCGGGGATGAGCAGATAGATACGGGGTTTCATGTCACCACTCCGGATGCCAAATTTTTGCAGCTTTTAATAAAAAGGATAGTAGAAACGGGGATGGAATATTTGGTGTTGGAGGTGACGTCGCACGGATTGGACCAGCACCGGGTGTTAGGGTGCAATTTTATGGTGGGTGTGGTAACCAACATTACGCATGAACATTTGGATTATCACGGAAGTTTTGCCAAATACAAAGCGACCAAAATGAAGCTGTTGCGGATGGCTAAGCACCCGATTTTTAGATATGCCAAGACCAGAATTAAAGTAACCAATCCGGCGCTGGCCGGGGAGTATAACAAATATAATATTGGGGCGGCCATCGCTGTCGCTAAAATTTTCAATTTACAATTTTCAATTATCAAAAAGACTATAGATAATTTTGCCGGAGTACCAGGCAGGATGGAGGAAATAAAACTGGGGCAGCCGTTTAGGGCAATTGTGGATTTTGCGCATACGCCAAACGCGTTGGAGCAAGTGTTGAAAACGCTTAGCGCTCAGCGCTCAGCCCACAAAAAATTGATACTTGCTTTCGGATGTGCGGGTTTACGTGACCACACTAAACGGCCGATGATGGGCAAAATCGCCAGAAAGCTGGCAGATGTGGTAATAGTGACAGCAGAGGACCCCAGGACGGAAAAACTGGATGATATTTATCGGCAAATCACCGCAGTGGGGGGTGAGGTATTTCGTGTTGACGATCGTCAGTTAGCTATTAACAAAGCTGTTTCTTTGGCCAAACCTGGAGATATTGTGGTAGTAACCGGTAAGGGGCATGAGAAGTCAATGTGTTTTGGCACCACCGAATATCCCTGGTCGGACAGGGAAGCGGTTATTAAAGCTATTGGAAAATATGCAAATTAAAGAGAATGTGCCGCTGGCCGGATATACGACCTTGGAGGTAGGAGGGCCGGCGGGATATTTGGTAGAAGCGAAGACTAGAGATGAGATATTAGAGATTAGAGATTGGGCTAAAAAAGAAGGAATCGAGTGGAAGATGATTGCCGGAGGGAGCAATCTGCTGGTGAGTGATGAAGGATATCCTGGACTAATAATAGTAAACAGAACTGCGGGGAGTGGAATGACGCTTGACGATTTGGTGGATCAAATGAATAGCCGGGGGCTGGTCGGTATGGAATGTCTGGCGGGAATTCCGGGAACGGTGGGAGGGGCAGTGTACGGCAACGCGGGAGCGTATGGGCAGACAATCTCTGACCATCTAAAAGGAGTGACGACGTTGACCGGATTTTGGCCAAGAGAAAAATGCGAATTTGGATATAGGGAGAGCATATTTAAGAAAAACAAAGAAATTATTTTGGAAGCGGAGTTTGATTTGCCAAAAGGGGACAGGGAAGCGCTGGTGGCCAAATCGGACCAGATTCGGGAATTGAGGAAAAAGAAATATCCGCCGGAAATGAAGTGCCCGGGCAGCTTCTTTATGAATTTGTGGTTTGACCGGTTGCCGGAAGAGTTGAAAAAACAGATTCCGGCGGAGAAAGTAAAGGGCGGAAAGATCGCGGCGGGGTACCTGTTGGAGCAGGTGGGGGCCAGAGGAAGAAAGTTGGCAGGGGCGGCCGTGGCGGATTATCACGGAAACTTAATTTATAACGCGGGAGGGGCCAAGGCGGCCGAGATTTGGGAATTGGCCAGGCAATTGCAGGAAGAAGTGCAGAAAAAATTCGGGGTGGTGTTGGTGCCGGAAGTGCAGCTACTCGGACAATTCTAGACGCTTGATATTGGCTCCCAGGGAGTTGAGACGACCGATAGGGTCTTCGTAACCTCTTTCGATGATTTCGACGTGGTCAATTTCGGATTGGCCATGGGCGCACAGAGCCGCGATGAGAAGGGACATGCCGGCCCGGATGTCCGGGGAGGGCAGGTGGCGGGCGAACAGGGGGGTGGGGCCGGAAACGATAATGCGGTGGGGATCGCAGAGAGTGATATTGGCCCCCATAAGAATCAGGCGGTCGGTGAAATACATCCGGGTTTCGTACATCCAGTCATGTAAAAGGACAGTGCCGTTGGTTTGGGTGGCCAGAGTAATCAGGGGGCTCATCAGGTCGGTGGGGAAGCCGGGCCAGGGGCGGGTCTGGAAGTGGTGTTTGACGCCGTGGCCCTCGCGGGCGAACTCTAATTTCGCAGGCAGGATAGCCAGAGTGTCGGATTTGGTCCAGCGGTACTTGATGCCGAAACGGGCCAGATAGAGGAGAATCATGCGCATGTCAGATTGCTTGAGGGGGGAGATGGTGATGGAGCCGTTGGTGGCGGCGGCGGCGATGGCAAAGGTGCCGGCGTCGATGTAATCGGGGCCGACGGAGTGGGTAACGCTTTTGAGTTTTTCGGATCCGGTAATGGTAATGGTGTTGGATCCCAAACCTTGGATTTTGGCCCCCATTTTAGTAAGCATTTGGCCCAAATCTACGACATGGGGTTCGCAGGCGGCGTTTTCAATGGTAGTTGTTTGCGGAAGGGCAGCGGCAAACATTAGGGCGTTTTCGGTAGCAGTAACGGAGGCTTCGTCCAGAAAAATATTTGCTTGCGGCTTGTTTGCCAGTTGACCCTTGATAACCAGAGGCGTGTTGGTGAATTTGGCGCCGAGAGTGGTTAAAACGTCGAAGTGGGTGCCCAGGCCGCGTTTGCCGATGGTGTCGCCCCCGGGAAAACCTAATTCCACTTTGGCGAAACGGGCCAGGAGGGGGGACAGCAGGACAATGGAGGCCCGGACTTTGGTGGCCAGCTGGGGGTCGACGCGGTGGAATTTGAGGCCGGTGGTGTCAATAGTCAGGGTGGATGTACCTCCGCCCGTGATTTTACACCCCAGAGTCTCGAGGATTTGGGCCATGACGGTCACATCGGCGATGTGGGGAACATTAGTCAGAGTGGTGGTGCCTTTGGCCAGGAGGGAGGCGGCCATCAGCTTGAGCACGGAATTTTTGTTACCGGAGATGGTGACGTGACCCGTGAGGGGAATTCCGCCTTGGACAACATATTGAGCCATCACCGGAATATTATATCATTTACTAAGGGATTTTTGTCTTCGGGTTAATCCGCTTTTTTCGCGGTCGCGAAAGAATGGGATTAACGCTTTTTGCAACTGGGGTTTTCATACAGTAAACTCGGGGGACGATGAAATGTCTTCGACAGTTGGGGAGTGATATCCGGGCATACGGGAAGCTGTGGTGGCGGTACACCTTCTGGCGGGGCTATAGAGTGTTTCGGGGCTTTGAGGGAGCCAAAGATGTGGTAGCTGGTGCTTTATACCGGCAGAGAGGGCGGTTTGCCCGGCCGTTTGTGCACATTGGCATGGCGGGATTGGTGGGCTTGGGCATAGTTCTGGCGCCGGTACTGGCCAGCTCGTTTCCGGGAATTGCGCCGGATCCATGGAGTAGTTCTTCACCGTCGGAAGTGGTGAGGTCGGTTACAGATAATGAAACGACGACGCAAAAGTCAGATAAAGTCAGAGACAAAATCGAGGAATATATAGTCCAGCCGGGAGATACGGTATCCGGAATCGCCGTAAAATTCGGGATTGATGCGGACACCATCAGGTGGGAGAACAATTTGGCGGATGTAAAAGATATCAAGCCGGGCCAGAAGCTGAAGATTCTGCCGGTGGCGGGAGTGTCGCACAAAGTCGTGCGGGGAGAAACAATTTACTCTATTGCCAAGAAATACCAGGCCGGGACCCAGGGGATTGTAGATTTTCCCTTCAATACTTTTGCCGATGATGAGACTTTTGCCCTGGCCGTAGGGCAAACCTTAATCGTGCCGGAGGGCAAGAGACCGAATGTAGTTCCTTGGTCGCCGACCCTGTATGTGGCTCAACGGACTCCCAATGCCGGAGCGGTATCGGCCACCGGGCAATTTATTTGGCCGTTAGGAGGAGTGATTACCCAGAGATTTGTGTGGTATCACAAGGGGATAGATATTGCTACAGCATTTGGAACGTCGGTGCTGGCAGCAGATTCCGGACAAGTGATAGCGGCCGGCTGGGATAATACCGGGTTTGGAAATCGGGTGATGATCGATCACGGGAATGGATATGTGACTTCATACGGCCATATGTCTAAAATTTATGTGACAGCAGGGCAAACGGTAAAAAGAGGGGACGTGGTCGGGGCGGAAGGATCGACGGGCAGGTCCACCGGACCGCATTTGGATTTTAGGATCAGAAAGTTTGGGGGGTGGGTCAACCCGTTGGATTATTTAAGATAAAAAGGTTAGTCCTTTAAGGAGTGTCCCTATTGCCTGGGGATGATATAATGTTTTTAGTGAACAGAGTCGAATTTAATTCCGGGCCAGCGGCCCGCTAGTCTTGCCCCGATGTGACATCGGGGCCTTTTTGTTGGAAGGGAGGTGAATAATGTGAGTTCCTTAATAGAAAGAGTCCAACTGACAATTAAGGATATTGGGGAACGGTTGTTTATAAGGTCCTTTGAGTCTAGACCAAAGAGGAGCCCCTCACTAAATTGCTCACTTAATAAAGGCAAGTGCAGAGGCACACACTATTTGAGAAATTGTTACTTGGAGGGAGAAGATAGGTTGAAGATAGAGAAAGATTTACTTGCTCCACGTAACTCTGTAACTCAGGTATCTGAAGGAGACGTTAGAGCAGTAGAAATTAGTGGAAGAGATGAATTTGTAGGCAGTAAGGCCAGGACGGGGTTAGAAAGGATGATAAATGAGGAGGGTTACCAAGTAACCAAATTGGTTAGAAAAGATGATGGTTCAAGTTATTTTTTGCAGCTTGAGAGGGGGTGACTGATAAAACATGTTAAAAATTGAAAAAGTAGAATTTGCCAAAACAGGATTAACCATGTCGAAAGAGGGACCACGGTTGCCTGAAGTGGAGAAATTGGGTTTTGAGGTAAGTTCCACCATAAAAGTAATTAATCCTCAAGACCGCTGGCTAAGAATGTCTTAGCCGCTTGGTATAAATGATGAAGTATTTCTTAAATGAAAGAGTTGTTCTCTTTCATCCGGTGTTGGATGAGGAGAATGGCTATTTGACTATCGTGCGCAGTCCAAAAAATGGAAGCTTTCATAGGGTAAATCAGGTGGGTTATTGGGCATTAGAATTTTTAGACAGGCATCCTAAAAGTAGCCTGGAACAAGTAGTTGAAAGCACGGCTCTCAAAATCAGTAGCACCTCGTGGCTAATAGAGAAAAGGGTGAAAAATTTTATAGCTAAAATGTTAAATGAGCAGGTAATTTTGGAAGATGAAACTGAATAAAAACTATTTTGAAGCACGAATCAATATTAATAATTTGAGAGGAGGATTGCTCTCCGAGATTATCTCCGAAGTCAAGATTCCAAATAGGAAACTTCCCAGGCCGTTTTTTGTCCAAGATGATCACAGTTTCTGCGTCGGATATTTTTTGTCTTACGACGCACATCTTGATGGAGATTTGATATTGTCTATTTGTAAAAGGGGAGATTGGAAGTTGTTGGCTAATTGGATTGCCGACTTGTTGGTTTTGTATGTTGACACTCGGGCTGGAGAAATAAAAGTTATGAATGGTCAAACGGGAAAGTTCCCCTGTTTCTTCTCTGTTGAGGAAGGATGGGTGACGATATCCACCAGTTTTTTTAATGTCCGCCGGCATCTACGGCGCTTGGATATAAATCTAGATGAAGTCGTCGACTCTATAGTCTGGAATCAGGCTAGTTTTACTAGCGAGAGCACGATATTTAAACAGATAAGGCGGCTTCCTCCGGCTGCCTTGCTCTCGATTGACCGCGATTTAAAAACTCAGATGAGTCCACTGATAAACAGGTTAGATATGCTGAAGGAGCGGGTTGAGCCTTTTCAGACCGCGGAGGAATTTACGTCCGCTCTATTAGATAGAGTTTTACAAGTGGTAAAAAGACATTCCCAAGCTGTGAACGGATCCAGAATAGCAGCTGAATTATCCTCGGGATTTGACAGCGGTCTGGTAGTTTACATGCTTAAAAATGTCAACGTCGGTCAATTTACGGCATATACCGACTACTCTCCATATATGACGGAGGATACTAATATTGATACAGTGAGGAAATTTTGCCAAAAACACGGTATTGTCGACCGTTTAAACGACATTTCTGAACTTTTTCCCTTTTCCGAAATTAAGAAACTAGAGGAGTCCAAAGGTGAGGATTATGTTACTGATCATGGTTTTGAGAATCATTGGTGGTTCCACAGGACTGTTTCTGGGGGTAGCGAAGTGGCCCTTTTTACCGGAGATGGCGGCGACGAAATGTACGGAATGTACGATGATACATGGATAAGATTTCCCATACAATTTAATTATCTTAGTACTGTGGGCTTGGAAAGCTGGAACATAGGAGAAATTCTAACCGATATGGGTAAAGATATCCTTTTCGGTAAGGGCCGATACAGCGCCAAGACATATTATCCATCACCATTCTCCTCGTCAGTGACGGCTCTTGGACAGTTGTACTTCCCAACTTTTTGGGAAACGGGTGTTTGGCCGCTTAGGCCGCTGGCCGACCCGAGAATTTCTGAAGTGATAAAACAGATTCCGAAATCACTGCGGGTACCAAACAAGAGACATGAAATATGGAGATTGAGACCGGACATTTTTATAAAAGAGCAATTTGTACCTAAGGCGGGACCAGACAGGTTTGGACGAAGGTTTATCGACGAGCGGCAAAAGTTAATTATTGAGGTGTTAAGTAATTCGGTGCTGGGTTCTTGGGGGCTGGTGAAAGCCAAAGACATACGAGATGATTTTGTGAAAGGGAAAGTTGACAAGTACAAGGCGGGTGGTCTGTCTGTGCTTATGCTGGGTTTATTGGTTCTTGAGCTGTATTTACAAAAGAATAATATAAAGTAAGGTGTTTGTGGACGCAGGTCTATAACTAGGTTCAAGAACGAAGTGCAACACTTTCTTTAACCTATAGTTTGCAGTTCTTGACGGGGGAGAGTATACCTAAAACAGGTAATCAAACCTGTCTGGATCTATCTAGACAATTTCAGTTAGTGGTAAATTTTCTATCATTTCCTCAACTGCGCCGTCTTCAACTTTTCTTGAATAGTAAATCTGTCCCATCTCCTGTTCTTTTTGAGTAAGAACAATCTTCCAGTTTTGCTTAATGTTAGCTTTGGTAATCGGCTGGCGAATCTCTTTTTGTTTCACAAGTCCAACTACCTCATCTAAATCAATCGGATATTTCTCAAGAATCAGGAACATGTCATAAAAATCACGGTAGCGAGCCCGGTCACTCATGGCTCTGATCTTTTCAGCACATATCTCTTTGATATCCATTACCGAAACGGTGAAATCGACTCCCCAAACATTATGATATTTGACCGTTTGTGACGGGAGAAGCACATTTTGCAAAAAGTCCACCTCCACTTTTAGAGAGTTTGGCTGAATCAAAGGTCCAACATACTGCAACCTCTCAATCTTCATTGTTGCTCCGGAAAGATAATCTTTTTTAATATTCAGATAATCAACATTCTCAAAAACCCTGTGTGTTTCCTCCAAAGAAACAGGGATTTGATTAGAAGAAAAATCCAGATCTTCAGAAAAGCGATATTGTTCCAGATAGCAATGATGCAGTGCGGTTCCTCCTTTAAAAATAAGCGTCTTACTCAGAGAAGACGAAGTAATAATCTGAAGGACAAGGGCCAAAAGATAGTCTTTTTCAGCAACGTGGAGCGGATACTTCAGACTCTTGCGATTGATAATTTCGAGTTGTTGACGGGTAATCACGGATTTTCCCCACTGGATTGATATTTACTAAAATACTCATCGTAGTAGAGCCGCCACTTGGCGTTAAACTTTTTGTCACCAGCCAACATCCAATGAGTCCCCCGCCCAGACCTCACAAGTGTGTACAAGCGTTCAGAACCAATACCCAGCAAATCCAGCATAAAGCCAAAAATCTTTATGGTAGTTGTAGACATTTTGCTTACATCCTCACACAGCTTTTCCATATTCAAGCTACTGCGATGTTCTTGCAGCTTTTCTATAACCACGTCTACGGCATACTTGCTCTTATGGAAGTGAATGATGTCTATTAATGCTTTCTCGGCTGTGGCAATTCGTGTAACTTTGTTATCAATCGGTGCCTCTCGCCAACCGAAAAAAAACTGGTCTTTGACATTCACGAAACTGTATTCAGTGCTATCAAGCTGTACGGTTTTATACCTATTTTTTGAAATCGAAATAACCTTGTCTGTCAGTTGATCAAACATGCCGTGATAGGACAAGGCTGATTCAAAAGACACATAGGAATCTTTTACAAGCAAGTTGGCAACGATGTAGGGTGAAAGTGACAAAAATCCTCGATTACTGAAGTCTGAAATGGCATATAGTCCTCTTTTGATGCGGATCAACCAACCATTGCTTACAAGTTTCGTCACTAGTTTTTTAGCCTGTCGTCGATCCCAAGTGTCTGCGGCTTCTCCATATATCTGCTCAGAAGCCACAATTTGCCCATATTTGACAATAAGTTTCTCCAAAAGCTCACTTTGTTTTGCGGTTAAAATAGTTTGTTTCATATGCTCCAAATACCCTTATGTGGGTACTATCTAACATCAATCTAAACAAATTTAAGGAAAATTGTCAAGTTCTTGGTCAGCTTTCATTACTGGACTGGAAAGCGTATTGGGCGAGTCAAAATGGGTAAATAAACTTTCGGTGTCGAGTCGTTCAGCAGATATTTTTGGACAATTTATATTGGCAGAGAAAGTAGGTTTTCGGGTTCCCAACACTTGCTTCTCCAATGAATTTGACTCAGATTGTGAACGTAAGATCGCTTGCAACAAAAAAATTAATTCATTCTCCCTGCTTTTTTCAGGAATATATCGACAAAGCCTTTGAGTTGCGAGTGCATGTTATTGGAGATCGCGTACTAACCTGTAAAATTGAATCACAAAAAAGCGAACTAGCAAAGACCGACTGGCGACGTTACGATATAGCCAACACGCCCCATTACCCATACTCATTATGTTTTTTTGGAATGTAATTCGAATGGATATTGGATATGGATAGAGGAACTTACGGGTTTACCGATTACTCAGACTGTTTCCGATCTTCTAACCACTTCAATGTCAACTTAAAAAGTTGAAGCTCCGTACCTTCTTCGTCGAAGTTATGTCCGGCCCCTTTGATCACGCTAAATTTTTTTGGCTCACTGGCCAAAGTGTAAAAGTACTTACCTATTTTTTTGCCAGTCTTCTCGGCACTAATAATCGCGATGGGCTTGTTAATTTTATCTAGTATGTTATCCAGATCGGGTACGTCAAGCATAGATGTAGCTGCTTCACGGTGAATTCTTACTTGATATCCCAAGTTGAAGATATAATAAGGGGCATCTTTTTTAACATTTTTTAACATCTCTTTTGGATGCAAGGAGGGTTCCCATAATACGAGGCTAGAAATAGCTCGTTGTTTGGTAAGAAGGATGATAAAGGCTCCAAGGCTGTGAGAAACTAAGATGATTTGGGAATAGTGCCTTTCGAACCAGGCAATTATTTTAGACAGGTCGGAGGCGAAGGTTGCAAAGTTAGTAGAGTTTGCTTTACGGGCATCATTTTGAGGGCCGTAAAGATTATATCTAAAAGTGTTATATCCTCTTTGATAAAAATATTTAGCAGCATTGTAAAATAGGTGGTGTTCTTGATTGCTTAAAAATCCATGAACCAAAATAATCAACCTGTCAGCTGGGTTCTTGAGTTTTAGAAGCACACCATAAGCTTTGGTTTTGCTATTTAACTCAATTGTGATATTTTCTTGCATATATAACATTTATGCCGAAGGAAACAAATCAATATCCTGATTATAGACGAATCCCCATTTTCAATTTAACGCAGGAAGAGATCGCCGTATTAATCTCTGGATCAAACGGAATATATTACATTGAACTTGTAGCCGTGTATCCTCAGATTGGAGGCCTAGGAACTGTACTGCATGAGATAGCGTTTGAAAGTATTCTAGAATCCAGCGGGGGAGCCAAAACAATCTTAGTGATAACACAAAATCCAGCCGAAATTCTGGCATTTAAGAAAGCTACAAATAAGCTAGGACAAACTTGCTTTCCATTTGATAGGCCTATGAATATAAATGAGCGAGAAGTTGTTAATGCCTGGTTAAGTACAGGTCCAGTGAGGGATTTTAGACCCAGACCTGAAGTAAACCTTGATCTAGGTATTTTCTATAATTTTTTTCGAAACTGGCAACCTCAAATCGATAGAAATATTAAAGCAGGAGAGCTACAAGATTTTCTTATTCGTAATGGTACTAATTTTGATGAATTTTGCGATGATAAAAACGCATTTATTTTAGGATTCAGTTTTAGTAAATAACCTCCCATCCTATAATATTGTCAAATTGACGGATGGGAGTATACTTAAAGCAGATGTTTGAGTGGGCAAAAATCAATTATTTTCGAGACTGTCTAGCCTCAATTAACTTCCCCGCGAGGGGATTTTTAATATCCTGCCAACCAATAACTGTGATATAGTTTAAAAATTATGAGAGAATACAAAGTTATTTCTCTGTCCAAAAATTATTAAGCGGCTTACAGCCGCTTTTTTATGATCGAAAGTGTAGTACCGGAAATAAAAGAGGGCATTTCTAGTGGTGATTATTGCCTTGCTAGCGGAATACTGTTTGTTGGGGGAGCTTTAAGAGGAGCTATTTACGATCTGAACACCAGCAGGGTTTTCTCTATAAACGAAACAGCACGCCAGGTCTTAACTGGGCTGGCGGAAGATGAGGACGGTTTTTGGACTAAGTTGGAAGACCTAGGTCTGGCGACGCGGGAGAAGTTGCCGCAAAGGAATGTATTGCCAGAATTAATTCAAAAACCGGAGCTTCAATTTGTGTGGTTTGAAGTCGTTTCTGACGATTGCAACGAAAGTTGCGCTCATTGCTATGCGGATAGTATGCCTCCATCACACAGGAAGGCCAAAAGTATTCCTGCAGGTGGTTATACCCCTCTAGAGCAATCTTTAGATAAAGGAACTAAGAGAAAGAAGTTGAATGTTGAGGAGTGGGAAGCATTAATTGGTGATGCTTATTCTTTGGGCTGTAGGAAGGGGCAGTTTATTGGCGGAGAGCCCCTTCTGTTTAAGGGAGAGAATGGAGAAAGCGTGCTCGATTTGGCTGAATTTGCCAAGGAAGTAGGATATGAATTTATTGAGGTTTTTACCAATGCTACCTTGCTCACCGAAGACAAGGTGGCTAGAACTAAAAACTTAGGTATAAATGTGGCAGTGTCTTTATATTCTAGAGATGAGAGTATACATGATAGGATAACCAATACCTCTGGTAGCTACAAAAAAACGGTTTCTTCCCTTCATATGTTAAAGGAGGCGGGAGTTCCCACTCGGGTAGAAACGGTTTTGATGAGACCTAATGAGCAAACTGTAGATGGAACTCAAGCTTTTGTGGAAGAAATGGGCTTTAGTCACCGATCACCGGACGTGCTGAGACCAAAAGGGGGGGGAGACAACCCAGCCCTGACACCCTCCAAGGAAGCAGTAGTGCAGTACGGATTAATGACCGCGCCTAGTTTTACGGTGGACAAAGAAACTTTGTCACGGTATCTTTCTGGGCATAGCTGTTTGCTGGGAAAAATTACGATTACTGATACCGGTGATGTTCTTCCCTGCATCTTTTCCAGAAACCTAGTCGTCGGAAATGCTCTGGAAAATTGCTTAGCAGAAATAATAGCAGGACCCAAATTGGGTGTTGTCTGGAAAAACACCAAAGATAATGTATTAGTCTGTAAAGATTGTGAATACAGATATGTGTGCTTTGACTGCCGGCCTTTATCCGAAGGAGTCAATCAGGGGAGGGGAGAATATCTCTCTGCTCCTTACCCCCGGTGTACCTATAATCCTTATACCGGCGAATGGGCCAAGGGGGTGTGGAGAGTCGATGAAAAAGGAGAACCTTACTATGATGGGTCACTTGGCCCAATTATTCAAGCAATGCTCGCAAGTGGTAGTATTAATTCCATGATTTCACTTGGACATTGAAGGAGGTGATTATTAATGGCATTAAAAGAAGCTGAGATTATAGAGGTAACGGCGGACGTAGGATTTGTTGCCAGGAGATGTAGTCCGCCAAATGTACCACCTCCAGATACTGGCCCGCAACCACCGTGTGCGCCACAATGCTTGCCGGCGCGGATAGCGTGTGTTCCGACTTACACGTGTCTACCAACCTTCGGACCACCTCCACCAGGACCGCCCAAACCAAATTAATCAATTAGTGAGGGACGGCGAGTTAATATTACAGGCCAAAGCTGGGGATAGCGGGTGAGGACGATCTTGCCAAACACGAAGGAGAAGTCGTGAGGATATTTGGTGGGCTCGAGAACGGAGTCCACCCGGTCAAGATTTGTTTTGGCTTCAACATCTAATAGGTTTTTTAGCCGCCATTGGATAAATTTGTCGCAGTTTTTACAATGTGTGGGCCAAAAGAGCGTGCCGGCAGTGTACTCGGCACAAAAAGCATATATTTCCCCTACCGCATGTATATTTGGTAGATAAAAGGGGATTTGGGGAACATTTACGTTTGGGTGGGCATAAAGCAGACGAGCCAGACGCAGGTAACGAAGATTTTCTTTCTTATCTGAATACCACCAGAGTTTGTGTTGCTGCCAGTATATGTGGCCGAATTCATGCACAATAGTGGCCAAATATGACTCTTTAGTGGTGTATGGGTTAATTTCTAACCCCATGTCTTTTTGCAGTGTGACAAATGGTTTTAATAAACCTCCGCCGATACGAGGGATTGCAAATTTGGAGGCTTTTCTAATTGAGGCGGGGAGAAGCTGTTCCATTTTTTCCCATACCCCCGCGGACCATCCCCGATGATGTTCTGGGGGTATGGTTGTGTTATGAAGAATTTTTCGGAAACGGTATTGACCCGGTTTCTCACGGAGGGGAATCCAGAGATAAATATATTTGCTGTCATATGAGACAATTACGGTTGAAGCAATGAGTCCTTTTTTACGAAAAACGAAGTTGAGTTCTGGTTTCCAAACAGTCTTTAATCCTTCTTCTATAGCTTCTAGGTCGGTTTTAGTGGCCAGATAATTTTTGAACACCGTCCCATTATACTTCATCTCAAACTTGACCTATAGTATTGATACCTTGTGGGGGGGGGGGGTGATATAATGTTTTTTAGTGAACAGACGGGAAATGTTAAGGCCCTGGCAGCGCCCCGACAAAGGTCCGGTTGCCGCCGAGACAGCGCTGGTTGTGGCCGCGCTGGCCCTGGCAGCTTGCGCTACGGGAGCAGATGAGGTAATCCGCCCCAGCCAAAGTCCAACTCCGGAGAAATTTCCGGCCAGTCTAAAACTCGAGGCCGCATATGAAACACAAACGTTGCAAGAATTTGCCGTTACTTTCTCGCCAAACTCTGCAAACCATGGACCGCTCGTTCTAGACCCTAGATCCGTAAACGCTGCCGACGCCGTCGGCCTAGTCACCCCAGACGGCAACTCCAGAACGATAATTATTGCTCCGGGAGTAAACGAAGGCCCGGTTTCTGTGGCTGACACCACCTATTGGGAAGCCAACCAGAATGGTTCTTTTCAGCGCGTCTCCCCAAAAATCGACGCCGGATACATCATTTACGTCGCTGCAGATGGGGAAACCTTACTCCGCATGCACCAAATCCCTATTGATCAGGTTGAGCAATTCACAGATGAACAACTGCTGCAAGCGCTGGGCCTACAAATAATGGGCGGTGACGGCCAGTGGTATAGCGCCGGGATAACCCGGAGCCAGTTCGAAAAGTTAGTCGCCCCCATGAAAGTAAATGCCACCCCAGCCTCTCTAAATACACCCACCCCCGAGCCTTTCCCCACCTGGACTCCCATGCCCACGCCACTACCTCTGGAACTTACCCCAATGCCCGAACCCACAGAAGAAAAACCTTTATATTGGGAATGCGGTCCTGACCCGATAAGATTTGAAGGAGGATTTGGATATAATAATTATCCCAAAGATGAAGGAGGCCGTGGTTTACCAACTGGGATTGCGTTAAATAGTGAATTTAGAAATAATGTATTTGACATGTTTAGCGTCAACGCTTGCTTAATCGAAGTAAGTCCTTTCCCTGGCTCGACATCTGATAATGTATTACATTTAAAAATAGGGTTTTACGATACCCACGGGGAAATACATATTTTTCAAGCATTCACCGGAGGTAAAATGCTTGATGGGAAAGATATAGATTTACCACTATGCTTAAAGGACAGTAATTCACAAACCTGTGTTTCCGCATCTGCTTCAGAAACGGGGCTATTGTTGGACAAGATAATATCTAATTCTTTTATATCCAAACAGATCAGTCTTGATTTAGTGAGATATGACAGAAGTGGAGGAAAAAAATGGGATGGAACCAATGAAATTAATTCAAATTCGTCAGACAATAAACAGCTTTTGGATGCAGTCAGAAAAGGAGATGGATTTCCCGAAGTCCCACAAGACTTTCATATATACGTATTTGGAATTACTCCCTTAAAACCATTACCATAAAAATAAGAAGATCCGCATAGAAACTTGCAATAAAAATCTAACTAAACTACAGTGAATATATGCTCAATGCCCCCAGCTTGAAGAAAACTCTTCTTTTTTTATTTATTTCTGTGTTTTTAATTTCATTTGCCCTTCTCTTTTATCTAATAATATCTTTGTCTCCTTGTAGAAATTGGTACGGTAAACCATTTGATACCGGATTATCATCCCTAAATTTCCAATCTGCTAACGAGTACTTCCAATTGTTTGACACTGATGCTTGTATAATTTCTGTCAGCGAAAAAAGTGACCCAGTTTTTCCGAATTCCTCTGAAAGACTTAAAATCGGTTACTTCGATTCCTTTTGGAAACTCCATATATATCCAGCAAGAATAGGTGGATCGAGTTATAGTGGCGAGCAACTAGGGGCCGGTTTATGTTTTCAAGATAAGGATTCGCTTAGTTGTAGGATTGCTTCTCCTTCTGAGATTTTATCAAACTTGAAAACGGGGGAGTTAGCTAAACTTCAAATAGTTGTTAAAGATAATGGAGAAGAGGTTTGGGAAGGGGCAAAACAAAATTCTAAATATAAGAATATTTTTGATCAACTTAGCCAGGCATTGAGAACCGGAAAAAAATTCCCCAAAAATCTTCCAGAAGACTTTATTGTTCAAATAAATGAGGTGACTAAGCTGTCTCAAAATGATTAATAAAAACCCAAGATGTAAATTTCTACTTGTACGTACCCTGACGTTTGTGGCTATTATAATAACGATAAGGTTATTTATTAGTCCCAGACCAAGCAACGCGCAGGGTTATTGTGGTTGGCCACCTTTTCAAGGAACCATCTCAGTCAACGCAAAGCGGTGTGTATACCAATTTGGGGGAACCTATATCTGTGACAATAATGGGTCTTGGGCGTGTAATAGTACTCACGGATGTTCAGGTAGCAGTAGTTCTAAGAATGACTCTGGTACAATTACATGTGCTTATGTCGGAAACTCTTCTTCGTGCAATTATACCGCAAACGCTGGTGGAAGCGATGCATCTACCTATAATGCCTGTGATATCTCTGCCGACGAAAAATCTTGTACCACTACACGCCAACAGGAAACCGGTAGTTGTTGGGTGAATCCCACCCCCACCCCGACCCCGACCCCGGTGGCCGGGTGCGGCACCTGCAACGAGTATTCCTCTCCCAACAACTGCGCCAATACCTGCACCGGCATTGCCTGCGGCCGTTGTGCCAATCCGCCCAATAATGACTGTGCCTGGGGAAGCAAGGACTGCGGCGGCGGCCCCACCCCTACTCCCACTCCCATCCCCGCTCCTACCTGCAGCGGGGTAACCTTTCCGGCCTGTATTACCTCTGGCGCTTCATTTACGGTCACCGCCAATGGGGTGAATAATGCCACTCAAGTTAAATTCCCCACTTGGAGCAGTGCCAATGGTCAAGATG
>Ga0209211_10002684_pt1 | contig 30232 bp, 30 predicted proteins | sample RifGroA2_FD_183992 | JGI IMG/M metagenome (GOLD analysis project Ga0209211, IMG submission 183992) | Groundwater microbial communities from Rifle, Colorado, USA - Groundwater A2 (SPAdes) (version 2) | ecosystem: Environmental > Aquatic > Deep subsurface > Groundwater | place: Rifle, Colorado...
ATCCTTGCTGCTCTGGAACTTACCGAACATCAAATATTTCTCGATAACCTATTGGAGATCAATGAAATTAACTATGATGTGGAAGAAATACTTTGCGAAATTGCTGAACAATCACCTGAACTGGTTCTTCAGTTTTTTTGTAAGCGGCTAACAAAAGAAGGAGAAAATATTGGCAGCAATTACGATGCGATTCCCTTCAGTTTTCATAAACTATCTGAGCCTCTCTCCAAGATTCCGGAACAAGTTGTTGATGTCATTCTGGGCACGTATGACGATGATCATGTGATGTTTATTTACAAAGGCGCCCGTCTTATTAAAATGATTTTCCCTGGATTTCCTAAACCTTTTGAGAAGAAACTGGTTCAGATTGTTCAAACCCAAGTTGAAAAGAATCTACTTTTTGTTATGGCCATACTGCGTAACTACGAAGGCCAACCGTTCCTTCATGACATATGCAAAGAACTGGTAATGGTGTTACCTGAAAACAGCAAGCTGTTGAATGAGGTGTCCATTATTTTGGAGAGCACCGGTGTTGTCACTGGCGAATATGGTTTTGTAGAAGTTTATAAACGCAAAATAGAAGAAATTAAGCCTTGGCTTGATGACAAAAACGAGAAAATACAAAGTTTCATAAAAAGCTATATATCGGACTTAGAGAAACAAATCGAAGCTGAACAGCAGCGTGCTGATGAAGATATTGCGCTTCGCAAACATCGATATGGCGTTGGCGAAGACGACTAACAATGAGCATGGCTGGCAGATATAGACAAAATGAGATAAAAGGAAATATTCTGTGTATTTGCATGATTTTGACATAATAATACTGGGGCAACAGCCCCGGATGCAATGGTATAATTGAACATGGCACATTCGATTCCGGCATTGGTGAATTCGCAGATGCTCGCTTGGGCAAGGGAAGAGGCTGGCTATACCCTGGAGCAAGCAGCGGAGAAGGCGCATTTCGTCATCGAAAAACTTAGTTCGTGGGAGAAGGGCGAGAGCATGCCTACGTTGCGACAGGCGGAAAAACTTGCCAAGATTTATCATCGTCCATTTTCAGTTTTCAGTCTTTCTCAACCTCCTATGATGACACCCTTGGCTGCTGAGTATCGCCGTTTACCTGGGATAACGCCGGGGAAGGAATCCCCTGAGTTGCGTTTTGCCTTACGGCAAATGATCTATCGGCGTAAAGGGGCTTTGGACCTGCTTGAAGAACTTGGTGATCACCCTGAACCTTTTTCATTAAATATAAAAATGGGAGAAGCCCCTGAGCAAGTGGCAGAAAGGATTCGCTCTGCTTTGGGTATTTCATTGGCGACGCAAAAAGCGTGGCCTCACGAATTCCGAGCTTGGCATTCATGGCGGATGGCGGTCGAGAACTTGGGTGCGTTGGTCTTTCAATTTTCAAAAGTCAATGTAACGGAAGTTCGGGGAGTGTCTCTATTGGAGTTTCCATTGCCCACGATTGGCATCAATACCAAGGAAATTCCAGCTTCAAAGCCTTTCAGCCTTTTGCATGAATTAGTGCATGTGATGCTTGCCCGTGCTGACGAGGAGAAGCCTGCGCTATTAGAGACCCGCACTCAACCGGCTTGGATGGAGTTGGAGCGATTTGCTGAAGCTGTTGCGGGGGCTGTGCTTATGCCTGCCGATGCTATTCTTAGTGAATACGAAGTAGCTGGTAAATCAACTACGGCAGATTGGGGAATTTCGGAGATCCAAACCTTATCGCGTCGATATAAGGTAACGCCTAAAGCCATGATCACACGGCTACTGATATTACACCGGTGTTCGCCAGCTGCTTATCGTCGGTGGACGGATGCCTGGGAGGAATATCTTAAAGAACATCCTCCAAGGCCAGGAGGGGGAATTGCAACGCCTGCAGAGAAGGCATTGAACCGGAATGGCCGATCATTCACGCAATTGGTGCTTGAAGCTTTGACTCATGACAGAATTACGGCTGTTGATGCAGCCCATTATCTTGATTTGAATTTTCCTCATATTGAAACTCTTCGTCGCAACCTTGCAATGGCAAGGCAATTTGAAACAGAAACGGTTGGGGTAGATTAGACAATGTATTCAATTGATACAAATATTTTTCTTGATTGGTGGGAGAGACGGTACCCGCCGGATGTCTTCCCAGCCTTAAAGCAATCCGTGGAACGTCTCTCGTCTGATGGTAAACTTTATGCGCCAGAAGGAGTTTGGACTGAAATTCAGCATGTCGGATCGACTGAGTTGAAAGCATGGGCAAAGCAGAACCGTAAAATATTTCTTCCACATGATCAAAATATTCAAATCCAAGCCAATCAAATTCAGGATCAATTCCCTGGGTTAATTGATGCAAATGCCTATCATGATGAGGCAGACCGTTATGTAATAGCTTTGGCAAAAAATAAAGGGTTTACTGTTGTGACCCATGAAACCTCCGCAAGGTCAAAGAAGCGGCCTCCACGCTCTCACTATATTCCCGATGTTTGTGCGGCGCTTAATATCAAATGCATCGAACTGGTAGAACTTATGCGCCGTGAAAAGTGGTCATTTTAATATAGCCTGAAAAACAGGCCTGTAACTAATTAATGACAAAATCCCAAAAGTTGTTAACCATATGAAAGCAGTTGTGACCCACGTCAATGATTTTATTGATGAGGTAAGGAGGTTTTTGTTATGAAGATACCTTATTCTTTTACCGTTCTCAGATATGTGCATGATGTTTTGTCCGGGGAGTTCATTAATGTCGGCGTGGTGCTATTCGCGCCCTCTGCCAAATTCCTTGATGCCAGATGCACCGCAAAATATGGTCGGCTTTCAAAAATGTTCTCTGATGTGAACAAAGATCATTTCCGCAAGAGCGCGAGATTTATCCAGGATCGTATGGAGGAAGAAGGCCGGAGGCTAAGGGATGAGCTGCAACTTGAAAAAGTGCCGGGCGGCATAAAAGAGGTTGCTGCAAAAGTGTTGCCTGTTGATGACAGTTCTTTGCAATTTTCACCTGAGGGCTATGGACTGACGGATGATCCGCAAAAAACACTGGACCAAATTTATAGTCGTTATGTTGAAAAATACCATGAGAAAGTTGAAAGACAACGCAGGACTGAAGATGATGTGTGGCGCACATTTAAAAAACCGCTGGAGGAGAAAAAGGTCCTTGAACATTTGAAACCACACATAATTGCCAGCAAGGATTATGAATTGGAATTCAAACATTGCAGGAAAAATGATGTCTGGCATGCTTACCAGCCGATATCCTTTGACCTTCAAGATGCCGATGAGATAGTTGAAAAAGCAGCCAGATGGGTCGGAAGAATGATGAGTATAGATGACAGTATGTTCAAGGAGTTAGCACAATAAAAACATACGATATAGAGCAAAACCATTTTCGTGAGGTCAAGAAAATGGTCATATCCGGCTAACTGCCGCAGACCAATTTGCTGCCGTCAGCAAATTGGTTTTCTTATTATATAGGTGTAGCTGTAGGGAAGCAGTCGCCTAAGAGGTAAGTTATCCGGAATTTCCGGATAGCTTGTGAAGGTGCTGAAATACTCGCAATACGGTTGCTATTCTGACGCTGACCATTTCGAGGATATCCTCCATATGGTGCATTGGCTCAAGTGGTAAGCCTATTCCCGCAACTGTCAAGTATTCCTTGACAGTTCAAATATTTCAAGACATATTGGGAATGTCTTTAGGAAAGAGGCCCTTGAGAGGGAAAGCAATATGCAAAATATGCATATTGCAATTTCAGATAAACCGATTAAACTTTTTGACCATATTCTTGCAGTCTACGCAAAGACAGGTTTTAAATATCCGCTTGCAGTTAAGAGCATTCTTGAAGAAGAGATTTATCTGAGGCAACTATTAAGGAAAACTTAATAGTTCGGTAAGACGGCAGTCGCCGCGATCAAAGGCAGGCCCACTAACGGCTGGGTGAACTGGAAGTTCCAGCGCGGTCCTCAGGATTGGGTCTTGCTGGATGAGTTAAGGAAGAAGGACAGATAGGACTAATAGGGCAAACAAGACCAATAGGACGAATGGAACAAACAAGGCAAATAGGACAAAATAATGCAGGGCAAAAATGATTTGATCCCGCCTCATGGCGGCTATCGAAACCTGAAGTCTTATCAGACTTCAGAAATCGTTTATGACGCTACTATAGTATTCTGTGACCGACTTATCAACAAGCGCTCACGCACTCATGACCAAATGGTACAGGCAGCGCGCAGCGGCAAGCAAAACATCGCGGAAGGCAGCATGGCTTCAGGGACTTCAAAAAAGACTGAGCTGAAGTTGGTCGGTGTTGCCAGGGCCAGCCTGGAAGAGTTGCTTTTGGATTATCAGGATTTTTTGCGGCAGAAGAATCTGCCGCTTTGGGAGAAAAACCATGCTCAGGCCTCAGAAATCAGGAAATTGGCCTGGCAGGAGAATAGGTCCTATAAGACTTATAAGACCTATATCGAGCAAAGCTCACCGGAAACTGCGGCCAACACCCTGATCTGCCTGATTCATCAGGCAAACTATCTGCTTGACCAGCAGTTGCGCCAACTTGAGAAACAGTTTCTTGAAGAAGGCGGTTTTACAGAAAGACTTTATCAGGCCAGGACGCAGGCCAGAAAGACAAAATGAGCTTATAACTCCTGCTCAGACCCAAACAAAAAACTCTCCTGGCCGGACGACGCCTCTTTTATCGGCAGGGGCCTTTCTCCCTCAATTATTATGACTATCCCTTCTTTTTCTCCAAGCTTGCGCAGGAAGTCTGCGAGCAGATGCCGGTGGCAGTTTTCTCCAGCCCGGCAATAGCAGATCAGGATAACAACCTCTTTGTGCAAAAGGGCATTCCAAGCTTCCGCATGTTTACGATAACTCTCTATCATTAACTGACGGTAGCGTTGAGTATATGTCTCCCAATCTATCTTCCCCGATTTTGATGCCTGTACGAGTTCCCAGGTTGGAGCAAAAATACGATCACCGCTTTTAACAGTTATATCAAGGGCGTCCGCCCCTTTGTACTTACCCATTTGAGCTGTATAGATATGAAGTCCCATTTCGCTAGATATTATATGCTGTTCCTTTCATTTAAAATAACTAAGACAGAGGTGCCGAAAATTAGGCACCGGGCATCTGAGCGCACTCGTTGAAAATACGCACCTTGCATACTCTACACCTTTCAGGATCCAGTCTGGGTACGATATGTTTTATCGCATCTATCTTTGAGGTGAAAATATTGTCTCTTCCTATGCTTTTTTCGCACCCTCCCTTTATCATTATATCCCGCACTTCTCCCTTGAGAGAACATAGATAGATGAGCCTTCCATTAATGCGAAGACGGTGGGCTTCCTGGCTCATCATCTGGCAACCGGCAACATCAATAAAGTTTATACCTTCACCCACAATAAGCATATGGGCCTGTTTCGGATATAGTTTTATAATATGGTCCAACTCTTCGGCAATATGATTGACCGCCCCAAAAAAGATCGATCCGTCAATCCGTATTATTTTTAACTGGGGACATTCAGGAAGGTCTTTTTTCAGGATGTTAATGAAACTTCTTTTTTCGCTGTCAGGGTCAGGGACAAGTGTCACAAAATGCGGATGTGAAGTCCTGTTCAGATAGAGCAGGAGGGACAGGATGACCCCGACGTATATAGCGAACTCAAGTTCGACGAAGAGGGTAGCAATAAATGTCGCCATGAGTATCCCGGCTTCAGGCTTGCTTGTTTTGACAATCGAAATGATATGGTGAGTATCTATGAGGTTATAGGCTACCAGCAAGAGGATGCCGGTCATTGAAGCGATGGGGAGATAAGCGGTCAGCGGGGCTATGATCAGCAATATCACGGCCAGCGAAATAGCGGCAAACACGGCTGCCAGGGGTGTTTTTGCACCAGCATTGTAGTTGACTCCTGTGCGGGTGAAAGACCCTGATGCAGCGTAGCTCGAAAAGAAACTGCCCACAATATTGGAAAGTCCCTGGCCTATGAACTCCTGGTTGCTGTCAATCCTCTGTTCTGACCTGTTCGCTACAGCACGCGCGATAGATACCGCCTCTGCAAGTCCGAGCATGGCGATTGCCAAAGCAGGGGGTGCAAGCTGGCGTAATGAAGCGGTCGAGATTAAGGGGGTCGAGAAAGGCGGCAGATGGGCCGGAAGGGAGCCTAACAGGCGGACGCCATGGTCCTCGCCTTTTATCAGAAGAGAGATAAGGCTTCCGCAAACCATTGCTATAAGCATCCCTGGCCACTTTGGGTTGATTGATTTGATAAGCACTGCAATTATTAGTGTAGTGGTCCCAATCGAGAATGCGTATAAATTGGTTTCCGGGATATGCGATATAATGTCTGCCCATACATGAATAAAAGAATGTTGTTTAGAAGTCGCAAGCCCGAGGATATTGCTGAACTGGCTGGTTGCTATCAATATGGCCGCCCCTGCCGTAAAACCAACAACAACTGAGTGAGAGACAAAGTTGACCAGGGAACCGAGGCGTGCAACTCCAAGGGCTAACTGGAAAAAGCCGGCTATAAAAGTCAGTGTAAGTGCCATCTGTATGTATTCAGGGCTTGATGGCGTTGCCAAGGGACTGAGGGATGTAAAAATCACGATCGAGATAGCAGTTGTGGGACCTGATATGAGGTGGAACGATGACCCGAATAATGCCGCAATAATAGCGGGTACTATAGCTGAGTACAGGCCGTATTCAGGCGGAAGGCCTGCGATAAGCGCAAATGCGACTCCCTGCGGGAGAACGATGATGGCACCAGTGATACCAGCTATGATATCAGCGCGTGCGGTCCGCCTGGTGACTGACGGCCACCAATCAAGAAATGGTAATAGCTTTTTAATGTTTTCCCCGGGTTTCATTTTTTCCAGATTATTCTCCCATCTTTCTATTATTATGCCCTATAATCAATTGGCTGTATATAGAACGTATTCCAAATACTTATCGCCCACTTTAATAAATCCCTCCGAGTATGCTATAAATGAAGCCGTAATTATAATATTTTTTCCAAGGGGGAACCCGTGTTTAAATGGAATGACGAACTGCTTGTGGGTCTTAAGGAGATAGACGATGAGCACAAGGAACTCTTTTCGCTGTTTCAGTCGCTATCGTCGGATATAAGCGCGGACAAGGACATGAAGATTATCAAGAGTGCTGTCTCTTATCTGGATGACTATGTCAGGGAGCATTTTTCGAGGGAAGAGCGCCACATGGAAATGTTTAAATATCCGGACATCCAGGCACATAAGAAGGAACACAAGAAATTTACAAAAGATTTTTCAAGACTCAAAACACATATGCAGAAAAACGGTAATGCCTCCCTGTGGACGAAGCAGTTGGAAGGGTTTGTGCATGAGTGGTTTGTGAAGCACATGCAGGATACTGACAAAAAACTTTCTATCTTTCTCTGTAAAAAGCTCAAGCAGGCTGTTAAAAAGACAAAATAGGCCGGGGCTGTGAGAGAATAACAAATGACGCTTTAAGGCGCGGTGTTATATAATAACTAAGGGAGCATATAAGTTATTATGGCACGCATTTACGAGATTGATGACGTTGAACGCTATATTCCCATAAATCTTGCCGAACTTGTCCCGGGAACGCAGATCCCTTTTGAAATTTTCACTAATGACGGCACTATTATCAAGTCCCTCCTTGATAAAGGCTCTACCTATAGCCTCTTCGCCCAGAAAATGATAGAGAAGCAGGGCCTGGGCAGTTTCTATATAAAACAGGGAAACGCCCTCAGTCTCGATCAGTACATGCGCAACGCAGTCAAACTCAAGAAGATGATCCTCGATCCCCATTTCTTCGAATCAGGCTACCTAAGCTTCAGAGAAAAATGGTTCGTTATAGATAAGCATGTACTAAATTCAGGGATACCTTTTAACATACCGCTCGGCGGTTTAAGATTTCCGGTGTTCGGGGAAATCCCTTTCGGTGTTGACAGCCAGGACTCATTCAAACATCTGCTTGATTTGAACTCCGAGATTGCCGTACGGAAGCAGGACGTTAATGCTTATTACACTTATCTGGATACGGTCCAGGATGCGGAATGGATAGAAGACCCGTTTCTTAAAATGAAAGTCCGCAGGGAGAAGCTCAAGGTCTGGTGTTTCAGGATGCTGGAGGAAGCCATCAGCAACACCATTTCACAGGAGACCCTGATGGGCCTGTACAAGCATATCAGCATAAATATGACGCTGCTGATCAACGATTTGAAGCATGCAGGAAAATTTTTGTTCTTTGACGTTTCCGATGTGTTCGTATATATCCACTCAACGAATGTATGCCTGATGTCTATGCTGATCGGTCACGTGATGAAGATGGAAGAGGCTGTACTCCTCAATCTTGGTATTTCCGCCATGCTTCATGATGTGGGTCGTGTGGCGATAGGAGAAAGGGCCAGTGAAGTGTCATCCAATGAGGCAGAGCGGGAGATATATAAATCGCATGTCCTGAAGGGCAAGGAACTGCTTGACCAATGCAAAGATGTTCCAAAAGTGGCAAGGGCCGTTGCTTTAACGCATCATGAAATGGCAGATGGGAGCGGCTATTTGTACGGGCTTACAGGCGACAAGATACCTCATTTTGCAAAAATAGTGGGTGTGGCTGATACCTTTGAAAACTATTTAGTGACCGGATTTAACGATAATTCAATAAAGCGCGGGAAAGCGCTGGAGATTATGATGGACAATGGGAATAAATTTGACCCCGATATCCTCAAGACATTTGTCCACTTCATGGCTTGCCTGGAGTTATAAAACATCCGTTGGAAGATTTTGGCAAATGCGCTGAAAAACATGGTAGATTATTGATATATCAATTTTAAAGGAGGACACCAGATGACCAGGAAAATCATCGCGGTTTTATTGGCCGCCTGTTTGATTGCTTTGTTTGCAGGCTGTAATACCCTGCGCGGAATGGGTAAGGACATAGAAAAGGCGGGCGAGGGGATCCAGAAAGCAACAAAGTGAAAAGCCGTCAGATGCTTAGTCCATGAAGCATGAAGGTTAAATTAAAAAAAATAATGGCGTCGGTTTTTTTTAGCATATTATTGGGCTATCTGCTCCTGGTTGTCTTTGTTTACGCAAGGCAGGGCAGCATGGTTTTCTTTCCGTCAAAAGAGATCGAAGCAACACCGCGTGACATAGGGCTGGCTTACGAGGACATAACCCTTAGCACGGAAGACGGCAAGAAGATCTCCGCGTGGTTTGTCCCTTCCGGAAAAGAGAGGGGTGTCGTACTTTTTTGCCACGGGAACGCTGGCAATATCTCTCACAGGCTGGATTCAATCCGCATATTCCACGACCTGGATCTGGGCGTCCTGATATTCGATTACAGGGGCTATGGAAGGAGCGAAGGTTCGCCCACGGAAAAGGGCACATATCTTGACGCTGAAGCTGCCTGGAACTATCTGATAAATGTAAGGAAGGTCCGGCCGGAGAAGGTGATATTGTTCGGCCGCTCATTAGGGGCCGGAGTAGCCGCTGAAATGGCGCTGAGACACAGAGCAGCGGGTCTTATTATGGAATCCGCTTTTATGTCTGTACCTTCTCTGGGATCGAAGTTTTTCCCTTATCTGCCAGGCTATCTGATTAGGCTGATCTCCCGCTTCCACTATTCAAATATAGATAAGGTCAGCAGGATCGGGATCCCAAAACTGATCATTCACAGCCCGCAGGACGAGATCATCCCTTTTGAACACGGAGTAACATTGTTTGAAAAGGCAACAGGGCCAAAGGAGTTCCTGCGCATTGCAGGCGGTCACAACGAGGGGTTTATGATTTCAGGCAAGACATATATTGACGGACTCGACAGGTTTGTCTCAAGTTCAGTGGTCAGTCCATGAAGTTCATCACGGTCTTATTAATAATTTGCGCTGCATTTTTTATTAACATTCCACTTGCGTCAGGTTTCTGGACTACAAAAAGTATTGATGTCGGTGAGGTTGGCGCTTATGATTCCATTGCCCTGGATACTGCCGGCAAAGTGCATATAAGTTATTACGATGCCGGGAACGGCGACCTCAAATACGCAACAAATGCTTCCGGCAAATGGGTAAAAGTGACTGTTGATGATGGAGGCCTGACGAGTGCAGGTTACTATACATCTATAGTTATTGACGGATCAGGCCAGTCACATATCAGTTATATCAATTATTCAAATTCTGAAAGCAGTGTGCTGAAATATGCGACCAATTCTTCCGGCAAGTGGGTGAATGAAACAGTTGAAACAGTTGCAAACACTTTACTCACGGACACATCCATTGCAATTGATTCCAAAGGCAGGGCGCATGTCAGCTACGATGATTATACAAACCAGAAGCTGAAATATGCGACGAATGCTTCGGGCCAATGGGCGGTTTCAAGCCCCGTGCCTGACAGCGAGGATTACTCAAATGGCATTGTACCCTCCATATCCGTGGATTCGCTGGATAATATACATATAGCCTATATTTCACCGGATAATGCCGGGACCAATAAATTGAGATATATGACTAACGCATCGGGGGAATGGGAATTGAGCGATATACTGGCCGACGGTACGGACCTGTATCTGTCCATGGCCATAGATCAGTCAGGAAAACCTCATATTATTTTTTTTGATGACAAATCGCCGGATATGGACCTGAAGTATATAACCAATGCCTCAGGCCCATGGGTGACAGAGACTATTGATACATGCACGGGAGGGGCGGGCTTATCCATTAAGACAGACGCCTCGAACCATGCTCACATAAGTTATGTCAAAATCGCCATAACTGAAGATAATGGAACACAGGTATCCAACCTCCGAAGGCTTTATTATGGGTCAAATTCTTCTGGTTCATGGAAAATCGCGCCGGTGACGACAAAGCCCGGCGGGACGGACTTTTCATCTATCGCAATAGACCAGGCAGGCAAGACATATATAAGTTTTTATGACAGCGGCCTGAAATATGCTTTCAGCGAAAGGCCGGGACAGGTCTGCACATACGCCCTTTCAACCACTGAGAAATCTATCGTCTATAAAGGGGGCCCGGCCAGTGTAAGGGTTATTCCTTCGGAAAAAGGCTGCGCCTGGTCTGCAACAGCCAATGCAGGCTGGATCAAAATCAAATCAGGTGCAAGCGGCAGTAGCGCAAAAACAATACAGGTCATCATATCTGCCAATACGAAAAGCTCACAGGCAAGGGAAGGTACCATAAGTGTTGGGGAACAGACTTTTAAAATTAAACAGGCCGGAGGACCCTGCACATATAAACTCTCGCCCGCAGGCAAGTCTGTCACATCTGACGGCGGGCAATATGTTTTTAATGTAATGGCCCCGGATGGATGCCAATGGACTGCCGCAACAGACAGTAGCGCATTTTCATGGGTCACGATAGATTATTTGACCGGACAAGGCAGCGGCTTGATAAACTATACAGTCCTCGAAAACACGGCCAGCAGCAAAAGAAACGGCAGCATAATTGTTGCTGATAGTACCGATCCGTCAAAGGAAAAGTTTTTTAGAATAAAACAGTCGAAACAATAGAAAAAAAGCCTGCTGCCTGATGCTTTTTTGCTAAACTATTTATATGCTTATGCTGTTAAGGAGAGAAATCATGAAAGAAAAAATATTCCTGTCACTCTTCATTATCTGTACTTTGCTTTTTAGTGCTGAGAGAAGCAATGCCCTTCAGTCACCGATGACCGCGCCTTCGCGCGTATCGGATTATGCCGGGACCGCAAGATATATAGCACTTGGTGTAGAGAGTAACGGTAAGATACATGCCCTCTGGATAGGCAACAGGAAGACCGACGAATATCTTGACTCTATGGCCTTTTACTCCTCATCTTCTGACGGCGCAACATGGTCTTCATACCAGGAGTTGCAATCCGGAGATGCCTATGATCCCCGGATTGCGGTTGACAATACAAATAATAAGGTGCATCTCGTTTACCGCAGCAATGCCAATGGTATTATTCACAGAGTTGTGAGCGGAGGCATTGTATCATCACCTGCCACGATTTCAAGTGATTTGGGGGTTTCTCCGGAAATAGCGGTTGACCCTTCAAACGGTTACCTGCATGCCCTGTGGCTTAAACGGGAATGGGTAACTGTTAACAATGCAACCTCAGCAAAGGATTCAGCTTATTATGCCTTCTGGAATGGTTCTTCCTGGTCAACGCCTGTGCAGGCCATTTCAACGACCAATCCGGGACAGCCTGAAATAGCTGTGAAACCCGGAGGTCCTGTTATGATAGCCTGGCTCCAGATGGCAGATGCATATACAGGAACAATTAAGTCATCATATTCAAGCGACAACGCTACCTTCAGTTCGCCGGCAACTGTCAGCTCTTCCTATGACTGGCCTGAGGGTGATTCTTCGGTATTTCTGACCTACGCGCCCCTTGACGGTAAGTTCCATGTGGCGACAGACCACCTGATCGCACCCGGAAAATCAGATATTTACCATTTTACGTGGGACGGACCGGCCTGGTCTTCATACGAAAATGCCACTGCCGGTTCTTCGGACAAGTTTTCAGCGCGTGAATACCTTGGTTCAGTCGAAAACGCCGCCTACCTGTATTTTACCTGGATGGAAGTGGATACAGGCTACCTTTCCCGCATTAAAAAAGAAGCGACACTCGCGCCGATACAGGACATCGGACGGTATTTTTCAGACAACGGCATCAGCATCAACAGCCATGCGTCTTTTCTCGGCCCGGATGGCACCCCCCACATGATTGTCGGGGAAAAGGAATATGAAGAGGGGGGCGTTTACTACATGAGACTCCCGTTACTTGCAAATATGTCCCTGTCTCCCACCTCCAAAAAATTCAGCAGTTCTTCAGAAACTCAGACCTTTACATTAAAAAATTCCGGCACAGACAGCATATCAATCTCAGACGTCAGTCTGGGCGGAAGTGATGCCTCCTCCTTTGCGATACAGAGTGATACCTGCACAGGCACACTGGCAGCTTCAGCCTCCTGTACTGTGGATGTCATGTTTGCAGCTTCAGCCTCCGGGAGTAAAAAGGCAGCCTTAAACATTTCTTCAAATGATCCATACTCCCCGTTATTAACAGCCTACCTTACGAATACCGGCATAAACGGGTATACGCTTACAGTAATAAAGACCGGGACTGGCACGGTAACCAGTTCAGACAACGAGATTTCCTGCGGCCAGACCTGTTCCGTCTCATATGAAACAGCAACTGACCTGGTGCTTACGGCAACAGCAGAAAGCGGGTCTTCTTTTAAAAACTGGCTCGACTGTCCTTCTGATCAGGGCAATGTATGCTGGATAACAGTTGACTCGGCCAAGACTGTCACCGCGGTTTTTCAGTCTGCTTCAGCAACACAATACAAGCTCACCGTTAAAAAGACCGGTAGCGGTACCGTATCTGCTGACATATCCGGCGAAAGTTGCGGGTCCGGCTGTTCAAAATATGACCCTGATACGGCAGTGACCCTGACTGCCGCCCCATTGGACGGATATAAATTTACAGGCTGGTCAGGGGCTTGTACCGGCAGCGACACGACCTGCACGGTTACAATGAGTTTAAACAGGACTGTTATTGCAAAATTTGCAGCGCTCAAAAAATACACCCTTAAGGTCATAAAGGCTAAAGGGGGCAGTGTCGCCGGATCTGATGAAGAAGAGAGAGCGGTCATTAATTGCGGCGGTAGTGAGACCAGTTGTTCCAAAACGTACTATGAAGGTTCTGTCGGGACGGTCACACTTACAGCAACGCCTGATGCCGGCTACAAGTTTCTGGGCTGGTCCAAACCTTGTTCAGGGACCGGGACTTGCACCGTGACTGTCAGTTCCAGCAAGACTATAACCCCCAGGTTTTCAGCGTTAAAGAGCTATACCCTGAAAGTGGTGCTGGGCCCCAAAAGCGGCGGCAGCGTAACCAGCAGCGACGGAAACCTGGCAAACTGTTCAGGCAAGTCTCCCTGCAAAGGAACAGCAGCCTATCTGGAGGGCGATGACACAAAGGTGACTTTGACAGCCGTTCCGGCCAATGGAAAGACCTTTTACAAATGGACAGGGACTTCGTGTAATAACACCACGGAAGCCACTTGCGAGCTGACCATGAACAAAAGCCAGTCTGTCAAGGCGATGTTCAGGTAATAGGGGGGACGCCACAACAGTCAAACTTTACTTAAAAACCGGGAATCTGTTATAACAATCCAGCGGGCGATTAGCTCAGTGGGAGAGCGCTTCCTTCACACGGCATTTTTTAGTAAACCGCAAGACCTTGAAAAACCTCATCAAATCCAGAGCAGACGCCACTTTGCTGGAGTCCCGTTCTTTCCTCATTCTTCGTAGTTTTGTAGGATTGTTCGTGTGCATTTCATGCAATTATTCGACATTCTCCGTAAGATGTTTTATTGCATTGTAGTATTGCATGCACTATGATATTATGACACGAATACTTAAAAACCACCTACATGTAGATTATATATTAGCTGTAATATATAATGGGAACGATGGCAAAATTAACTGACATACAACAAATACTACGAGGTATTAATTCAAATATCGAAAAGAAGAAAAGTGGCTTTTTCCCAGCTAAGATGGCCGGATTAGAGTTTCGGATAAAAGAAGCCGATGTCGATGAATATTTAAAGAGGAAGGATATAATTCTTAGACCTGAAGAAACAGCATTTTTTATCCCAGGTTTTTATGAACATATGATCGAATTTCAAGGGCGAGGACCTGGTCTGTGGCGTTTATTTGGCAATAAAGACGAAATAAGAATAGAAAACAAGATTCATAACTTCTTGATAGAAATCAGCCCAATATCCCATCTTTTTATTTTTTCACTCTGTGATACAGATACAATGCCAAAAGAGCTTCGTCGTTTTTTTATGCACCAGAATCCTCGCAACAGAGAAAGAAAAGATGTCGATATCCGTGATATTTTTTCCCGAATGGTAACAATAAAAATAACTACGCCTGATGAACATTCTTTTAGGTCTAGCCATAGACAACTCAAACAAATTGCTGAAGCAGGCCTTTATCATATTGCTTACGGAAATGGAATTGGTGTAACCCTATCAGGGGCGTGGGATCGAGCTTCGTATTGGCTGGATACACGACGGCGTGAAGAAGTGCAGTTCCCTTTGCGCACATATCAAGGGGAGTTAGTCGCTTATTATCAGTTGGCGATGGGAAGCGAGAGCTTGATCCTCTCTTACTTAGCTTTATACAAAATATTAGAATACTATTTCACGTCTGCTTCAGAGAATGTTCTTCATCAAAAAGTCAAAGAGCAACTTGTTTCACCAGACTTTTCACACACTAAAGTTAAAAAACTTCGAGAGTTAGTTAAGGCGATAAGAAAATACGACCAAAAGGTAGATGAACGCAGAATGCTTTTGACTGTGCTGGAACACTACATGGACAAAGATGCTATCCGTATCTGGCTTGACGACTATGAGAAAAAACATGGCAAGCATTACACAGAAGAACGAGATGTTTTTGGGAGTTTACAGAAGATTGATTTAAATGATGAGCAATTGCTGCCAACAATAAGCATTAGGATATATCAAATACGAAATGCACTCGTACATAACAAAGAAGATGAGATTTCCCGATTCATACCTTTTTCAGGTCAGGAAGCATTGCTCGTTAAAGAGACGCCACTATTGCTTTACATCGCTGAAGAAATAATACTTAAAACTGGGAAGGATATACAATTTTAGCATGCAACATTTATGCATACCGATTATTATGGGGGAGGAAATAAGGAGTGATATGGAAAGAAAAAAATGGTTTATTTTAGTATCTCTCGCTTTATTGTTGTCCTTATTTATAAGTCAAGTTTCTTTTGCTTTTGAGGTTGACGAAGGGGTTAAGGCTTATGATGCTGGTGACTATAACAAAGCATACAGGCTTTTCTTGATAGAAGCACCAAAAGGTAATGCTAAGGCTCAAAGATATCTCGGAGTTATGTATCGAGATGGCGAAGGTATTTCACAAGACTATAAAGAAGCCATGAAGTGGTTCAAGCTCTCTGCCGAGCAGGGAAATTCTGATGCTCAAATCGATCTTGGCTTTATGTATCATAAGGGCCAAGGCGTTGCACAGAATTATAAGGAAGCAGTGAAATGGAACAAGCTTGCCGCCGACCAAGGTAATAGGATTGCTCAAAACAATCTTGGCGTTATCTATCAACATGGCCAGGGCGTTGCACAAGACTATAAAGAAGCAGTAAAGTGGTACAGGCTTTCTGCTGAACAGGGATACGCTATTGCTCAAAGAAATCTGGGCATTGTTTATTATAAAGGCAATGGTGTTTCACGAGATCGCAATGAAGCCATTAAGTGGTTTTATAGGGGAGCATTACAAGGGGATACCCTATCTCAGAATGGTCTTGGCGTATGCTATTGGGATGATAAAGACTATAAGAGAGCTGGTAAGTGGCTTTTGTTGGCCAAGCAAGGCAATAATGACAAGGCTTCCGATAATTACAGAGATCTATTAAAAGAAACCAGATATGGTTTTGAAGACGAAGTAAATGCTATTGTCAGTGCATTTCGTCTGCAACCAGAGAAAATGAGCGATAAAGAAAACAAGGAATGGCTAAACAAGTACCGAACTGCATTTAAAAAAGCAAAATCATCTAATGACTATTCTGTGTTCATAGTAACTTATGAAGATGATGATCCTGATAAGCTTGTGCCTAAGGCGGAGGATTTGTTAGTGAAAGCCAAAACTACAGAATTAAAGGAACAGGAGCTACAGTCAAAGAAAAAAAGCCAAGCGTTCAGAGCTAAACTTAAAGTTAGCGATGATACTCATTGTGGGATGGTCATTGAAATCAAGAAGCCTTTAATAAAAATACAGACCATGGTTGGGGACAAATGGTTTAGACCCGACCAAGTTTACCCGCCGGGCGAAGCTGGCTGTAGATTTGTCAATGGTGTTTACCAGGAGCCTTAATAAAAAAGGTTGTTAGCCTATTATATCCGCTCTTCCGATAACGAGCACGGTAGCCGTGTTTTTTTATCCGAACTCAAAAAATCCGTTTCCCTTCGACCTTGCCCGGCTGCTTCTCCGGTGCTGGCTTGTCAGGCTTGTTGTAATCGGCATTAACTATTCCCATGTGCTGCCTTGTCATGCACGAATCGTATCCGCGCTGTTTTAGTTCAGCGCGTGTTCTCCAGTCTCCGATGTCACAAGGCGTCCCATCGCGGCGCGGTGGAAAGTGCGGGTGCCCCATGAGTTCTTGTTGCAGGCCGAATATCTTTTTTTCAAGCTCTGCAATTTTCTGTTGTACAGGTGTATTTACAAGTGTGTCCAGTTCCTGTTTCAGAAGGCTGTTTTTTGTGGTGAGTTTTTTTATCAATTTTAAGATGTTCTTTTGGCAATTGAAACATTGAAGTTGACAGACGCGGCATACAGGTAATGTCCCTTTCGGTCTTTTATTTCCAGTAGACGGGAGAGGGCAACTGCCGAGGCCAAGCGTGTGCTTTTCGGGCCTGTCGCCGTACTCTACACGGATTTCGTCATTCATCCTTTCCGCCTCTGTAAGCTTCCGCCGCAGTTCCGCGAAATCGGTTTGGAGTTTTTCAAGGTCCTTGGATTCGGAACAAGGCAACTCGAAAACCATTTCACTCTCATTGCCATTCTGATCAATCGTTTTCTCGCTAAGAATATCGGTGGCAACCGTTACCCCTTCCGATTTCTCTACAGGTGCAACCGTTGCAATCGTTGCCGTGCCACTGTCAACCCCCGTTGCCATATTGCGCCGCTCTTTTAGCCTCTTCAACGCCTTACTGAGTGATCCCTTATTTACATTATGCTTCTTAGCAGCCGCAGAGATGGATAGTGTCCCCGCTAATACCTCACCCATTGCTTGTTTCAATTGCTCATTCATCTTTTTACCTCCATTACCGAAATAATTTTTATGCTGTTGTCGTAACTCGACAACCATGTTGCCAGTTACGACCTCTATTGAGGAATAAATAGCAATCTTAAGCCCGATTTTTACACAACCGCGTCAACCGTTGACGACCTTATGGGCAAGCATAAGGGGTGTAGGACGGCTATCGCCTTCCTAACCCCATGCTTGCCCCTTAACAGGGGAACGTCAGGGCCTGCCGCCCCGACCCCCCGCTATAAGGATGCAGCAAGCGCGAAATTCCTCTTGTCTGCTCGTAACTCTTAAGCTTCTTGTTTTGATTATTTCGAGCTGGTAAAAAAAATTTAGTTTTAAAAAGCTATATGTAAATGTGTGGAGGTGATTTTAACCATGAGAAATAGAATTTTGAGGGTAAGGGTATCCGATGAGGAGCTTAAAGAGCTTAATGCAAAATCGGAGATATCAGGAATTGGCAAAATTAGTACCTTCATACGCACTATGTCACTTTTAGGAGAAGTGCAGGGGGTCAAGCCAAAAATCCCAAAAGAGATAACTCAAAGTATAGCGGGCTGGGGCAGGAACTTTAATGCCCTTGTTCATGCAGTTCATATTGCAAATCTCAAGGGGAATGAGGTTGACATCCTGAGCGAAATCGAAAAGTTAAAAGCCGAGGCGTTGGCTATCAAAATAGCGCTATCAGAAAGGTAAGAGCTAAAGGAATAATAATGGCAACCTCATTTCTCAGAGCAACGAATACGCTTGAAAAAGGCCTTAAATATGTTCTTACCAAGCCTAACAGTCCGGGCAGAATACGGGAAGGGTACATTTATAACTCCTTTTTAAGCAAACACACCGACATTGACGGACTGCTTGCAGAGTTCAGGCTACAAGAAGGATCAAAGGCGCAGGGTTACGAGATTAGAGAAAGTTTTGCTGTCGGCGAGACAATGGACAGCAAGATGTTCCATGCCTTTCTAAAAGATTATCAAGATCAATATCTTTTAGGGCGTGATTGTATAGCTCCAGCACATTTTGATAGCCACGTATTTCATTTTCAGGGCTTCTGTACAACACTTGATAGCAACGGGCGAGTATTGAACTTCAAGGGCAAGGCGAAATGGAAGGAATTGCGGAGACAAAGAACCGTTATTGATAGTCTTTGCAAGAAGTATGGTCTATCTATTATTGAGAGTCCAAAGATCGGCAAGGGGTTAAACATCGACCAGTATAAATGCAGAACAAAAGGTGCAGACCGCTCTTATATACGCTACATAAAAATGACTATTAAGAAGATTGCCAAATTGAGCAAGAATTGGGACGATTTTATTAATCGAATGAAAAAGCATGGTATTGAAGTCCGATTAAGAGGAGAATGCGGTATCAGTTTTAAGTGGAAGGATACAGTCAGAGGTGTGGACGGAAAACCTATCGAGAAAAACAGGATACTACGCGGTAAAAGCTTAGGCGATAATTTTGTGAAACAGGCGATTGAAAAGCAAATATTTCATGATGATCCACGACCCGCACAGTCCACAGTAGCAAGGAAGGATGAAAAGATCCAGAGAGCAAAAAAAGCATTGAAGGACATGAACGTAGTTTCTCATAGTAAAAAAAATTCACAAGATTCCAGCAAATCCATCAATAATGAACATCTCAATAAAGGAGGCGTAAAGTTATGAGTAATGAAAAAAAGCAAAGAGATTTTCTCCATTGGTTAACTGAAAGCAGCAGACGCTTGTTGAACTACCGGGACAGGCTGTCATATAGGCTTGAAAGAAAGAGTGCCTTTGGGCCTATCCTTGTCTTTGTAAATAAGTTTATTGTAATGCCAATTGCCTACCGGCTTAAGCAGCAAGATAATCGTCAATATGTATTTTCACACGACCTATCAGCCTCTGAATGGCTGATAGAAACCGAAGAATATATTTTTTTGAACCCCACGTCCGTTAGAGCATGCATCTATGAAGACGATAGAATTCTTGCAAATGCTCTGCGGGATGATAATATCGACAAAATAAGACTATTAATAAATACGGTGATCGATGAAAGCGTTCAGATTTTAAAAGCTGACAGCATCATGTCAGAGGGCAATGACACATCTATCACTCAGATATTATCGCAGCAGCTTATCGAAAAGCTTTTGGCTGATTTTTATGACACTGACTTGAGAGCATGGCTTGGTAGATATAAACAGGTAAGCCGTGCGGAAGAAAATCGACAACATAAGTCTCGTGAGGACTTTGTTGTGTGGCAGATTGAGCAGGCTGTAACCAATGGGTTGCGTAGACTTTTGAGGCAGCAGTCAGACGCAATATTTGCTGATACGCTCAGGGAAGATTTAAAGCGATTCGCACCGCACTATTTACCTGTCTTTGACGAGATAATGGACGCACAAAAAAGGGAGGAATAACGATGGGAAATGACGAAAAAACTGTTGACGTATTAAAGAAAGCTATTATAGCTCTTGCATTACTGCCGGGCGCAGGGTTCCTTTTATCTTTGCTGCGACCTACTAAGAGAAAACCTCGAAGGCAAAATGATCCGACACAAAAAACGCCACGGCCTTAACTTTTCCGCTAAGCGGAAAAAAGTTTATATATGGAGGAATTGAAATGGACAAATCTAACGACTTGAGCAAAGCACTGGATGCCTTAGCAAAAATGCCATCAACAATCATCCTACCCCTAATGCAAATGAGCGAAGGGGATGTGCAGAATGCTGATGTATTCGGTCTCATTCAGCAGGCGGCTGAAACAATTGTCAATGAAGGCCAGCGAATTATAGACGCTCTTAAGTTGCTTGATGGTACGGGTTCATCTACATCCGATCCCCAAAGTGACATCTTAAGAAAACCAATATCTGGCCTTACTGACAACTCATTGTAAATGATTTAAGGCCATTTTTACTCCCTGTGGTCTCTGCCGCGGGGAGTTTTATTCTTAGCTGAGCCCAAAAGTCTCACGTGAGACTTTTGGGCTTGTCATGGTAGAATGACGGATGAATGAAATAATCATAGGCGATTGCAGAAAAACCATGCCAGTGCTAATAAAACAGGGCATTTCCGTCCAAACTTGCATTACCAGCCCGCCGTATTTTGGCCAGAGAAGCTATTTACCAGAGAAACACCCCCTTAAATCCAAGGAAATCGGACAAGAAAGCACGCCAGAGCTATATGTTAAGAGCCTTGTTAAGGCCTTTCGGCTTGTTTGGGATTTACTGGCAGATGATGGAACCCTCTGGCTTAACCTTGGAGATACTTACTGGGGATCGTGGGGAAGCTATGGCTCCAGACCTGAAATAGACGGCAAGACTATAAACCAGAGGAAGAAAAGCGCAGCATATCTGCCGAGGGGAGGCTGGGATTCTAACAACAGGCAAAGACCCCCGCAGAGTAGATCTCATCCTTTTCTAAAGCCAAAAGATTTAATAGGACTGCCGTGGATGCTGGCCTTTGCTCTTAGGGCGGATGGATGGTATCTTCGTCAGGACTTGATATGGAACAAGACAACCGTATTGCCTGAAGCATCTAAAGACCGATGCACTAAAGCCCATGAATACATCTTTTTACTCAGCAAGAGCAGAACCTACTATTTTAATGCTGCTGCCATTAGAGATAAGACCAGAAACAAGCGTTCAGTCTGGACTGCCGAGAATACCAATAGAAACCTTGGGAAACACTTCTCAACCTTCCCTCCCAAGCTCATAGAGCCGTGTATATTGGCAGGCTCCAAGCCCAAAGACATAGTATTTGACCCGTTCAGTGGATCTGGGACGGTTCCGCAGGTTGCTGAGAGCCTTGGCAGACAGTGGATTGGATGCGAAATCAACGAATCATTCTTAGAATCTAAACCTAAAAAGCTTTAGAAGGTCTTATGAGCCTTTCCGATTAGCGGAATATTAGCAAAACATACCGAAATCGCAGTAAAAACCCCGAAACTCTACGAATAAAAAAACTGCTTACGATTTCTATTTTCTTGGAAAAGAAGATAGGAGGCATCACCATGAAGTTAGAACTCTTACAGCAGGAACGAAGCACAAAAGGTTTATTGGACGTTGAAGGGCTTTCCGAAGCGTTGAACATCCCAGTATCAAGCATTTACAAATTGACCCACCTGAAACAAATTCCCCATGTGAAAATCGGAAAGACCGTCAGATTTCGGGAATCTGAAGTTTCGGCATGGCTGGACAGCAAGACTATCACTCCCGCAGGACAGCCAGAACCTGAGATCCAGACCAAGGCCAGAAAAGCTAAAGTCAGGAAGTCAGGCAGGGACACGAAGGCAATCAGGATGCTGGACGAGCTTATTGCCGAGTTGCCGCCTAAATAATAACTTGTGCTATGATACCCGCAAGAAGCTCTTTGAAAACGGAATTCAAGGTCTTGCGGGAACACTCATGAAATCTAAAGGAGATACTATGGGAAACCGCAAGAACAAAAAGACAAAGACACTGCCGAAAGGACTTGTCCTTCGAGGCAAAACATACTGGATCAACTACTCGATGAACGGTCAGAGTTACTGCCAGAGTTCAAAAACCGAGGACTTGGATATTGCAAAAGAAATACTTGAAAAGCTACATGCTAAAATAGCCCTTGACAAGTGGCATCCTGAAGAGGTTAAGGCCAAGGAAGTCTCGTTCGACGAGCTATGCGAGGAGTTCGGAGTCTACGCCGTTGGACGCATCAAGAGCTGGGACAGAAGCTTTTCCAGTATAGTTAGACAGCTCCAGAAACAATTTAAGGATTATCTCTTATCGGACTTTAGTACCAAGGGAGTTGAGCAGTATCAATCTGCTCTAATAGCTCAGGGGCTTGCAGTGGCAACGATTAATAAAAGGCTGATGGTCCTGAAGCTCTTAATCGCAAAAGCAGTGGCTTGGAAGATGTGTCCAAGGGAGCTATTACTGGATGTTAGAGATGTTAAAACCCTTGGAGGGGCTAATAAACGGTTACGGTTCCTTTCCAAAGTAGAGCAGGACGCTTTAATTGAGGCTTGCGATGCTCATGTAAAGCCAATAGTTCAAACTGCCTTAGCCACAGGAATGAGAAAGGGCGAAATCTTAGGTCTGAAATGGGATAAAGTGGACCTACGCCATAATCTAATATTTCTTGACACTTCAAAGAACGGAGAACGCAGGGAAGTACCTGTCAGTGACAGCCTGAAAGCCATTCTACAGAGCATTACAAGGCATATAACAATCCCTTATGTGTTCCATGATGGTAAAGGCAGGTATGGCGATGTTAAAAAATCATGGCACAGTGCCCTGCTGAGAGCAGAAGTCCATGGATACTCAAAGTGTGACTATCAAAGCTCAGTCCAGAATAGCGGAACCTGCCCATTGTGCAATAGCGAGATACTTACTCGCAAAGGTATCAAGGATTTCAAGTTCCACGATTTAAGGCATACCTTCGCAAGCCATCTTGTTATGGCAGGGATAGACTTAGCCACCGTTGCTGCGCTTCTGGGGCATAAAGATATCAAGATGACTCTCAGATATGCACATCTGGCACCAAGTCATAAGAAAAATGCACTTCAGAAATTAGATGCATATTACACCGAAAAAGAGGCTATTCCAGACCCCAATTCCTGCAAAATTTATACATCGGAGAAAGTTGAGTTGACGGCCAATGCTAAAAACAGTTAAGTTATAATCGGTTAGGGCGATTAGCTCAGTGGGAGAGCGCTTCCTTCACACGGAAGAGGCCGAGGGTTCGATACCCCCATCGCCTACCATTTTAATTACTTGCCAGAGATTATTTCCTTAAAACAGTCAAAGTTGCGGACATTGTCATATGTCCTGGAAGTCTTTATATAGTTCCAGTTGTTATAGCCCTTCTCTATCGCCTTTCTCAGCCATTTACAGGCCTCCTCAGCATCGTTTTTTGCGGAATACAGTTCAGACATGCTGTTCAGGGTATAAATGTTGTTAGGATTGATTTTAAGGGCCGCCTTTATGTCCTTTTCAGCCGCTGCATATTTGCCCATAAGGATATAGTTAAACCCGCGATTATTATAAGCCATTCCATTTGCGGGGTTTATTTCAATGGCACGGTTGAAGTCCGCGATTGAGAGATCATGCTGCCCTGTTTCCAGATAAACATTGCCCCTGTTGATATAGGCCAGGTCGAAATCAGGGTTTATCTCTATGGCCTTGTTGAAGTCTGCTATTGAGAGGTCATACTGCCCTTTTTTCTGGTAGGCATTTCCCCTGTTATTATAGGCCCTGTAATCGCCGGGATTTGCTTCTATGGTCCTTTTGTATCTGGCTATAGCAAGATCATGCCTCAAGTCTTTCCACATAGTCACCTCTAATCACAGAAATACATAACATAATAACCGCTCTTATTTAAAGAAGGCGCAATTTTTCTTTAGTAAGATATTATGTAATGGTCAAATAAAAGTCAAGCTTTATCAATGTTTTTATTTGAGAAAATCAGCTTTTGTAAAAATTATTGACAAAAAACAGATAGCTAATATAATATAAACGGTTAAGGGGCTGGTGCTCCTTCGATTCTGAACTGAAGGGGGTAGTGAATTGTATGCTTTAGGTACCCATCTTTTGGTTGAGTTGAGGGACTGTGATCCTGAGATTCTGAAAGACCTGAGTAGAGTAAAAGAGGCAATGGTTTCTGCAGCAAAAGAGGCCAAGGCCACTATTATTGACGTATCCTTCCACGAGTTCAATCCATTCGGCATCAGCGGCATGGTAGTCATTGCGGAGTCGCATCTTTCCATCCATACCTGGCCTGAATACGGATATGCGGCAGTTGATATCTTCACGTGCGGAGACGTTATAAAGCCGGAAGTGGCCGCCCACTATCTGATCAGGAAGTTTGAAAGCAAGACACCGTCAATAGTCGAGATGAAAAGAGGGATACTTTCATTCGAAAATGAAAAACTCCCCCACAAGATATGCGATTCTGATCTGCAGATGGTTTCCTGAAAGAAATCAATAAAAAAGGAGGGACCTATTACCGGTCCCTCCTTTTTTTATTTCTGAAGCCAGCTGCTATTTCTTGTCTGTCAATGCTGATATCCCTGGCAGGTCTTTGCCCTCAAGCAATTGCAGAGAGGCCCCTCCGCCTGTTGAAATAAAGGTTATCGCGTCGCTGACGCCGGCCATGTGAACAGCGTAGTCAGTATCACCACCACCAACAATTGTCAGGGCATATGCGTCTGCAACAGTGCGGGCAATAGAAAATGTACCCCTGGAAAATGCATCTATCTCAAACACGCCCATCGGGCCGTTCCAGATAATGGTCTTTGCATCCTGTATTGCCTCTGAAAAGAGCTTTACTGAGGCAGGGCCAATATCCAGCGCACGCCATCCCTTTGGAATTTCCTGTGTAGTGACTATTTTTGTCTCAGCACCTGCCTCTATACTCTGGGCGATAACGCCGTCAACAGGGAGATAAAACTTAACATTGTTTTTCCTGAGTTTGTCCATTATACTTTTCGCAAGATCAAGCATATCAGGCTCTACAAGGGAGTCTCCGATCTCGTAGTCCATGGCCTTTATAAACGTGTATGCCATACCGCCGCCCACAATAACCTTGTCTACCTTGTTTGCAAGGTTTTCAAGCACGCCTATCTTGCCGGAAACCTTTGCGCCGCCCAATATGGCCACAAATGGCCTGACCGGATTATCAACAACTCCTTTGAGGTACTCGATCTCCTTTTTCAGCAGGAACCCGGCTGCAGCAGGCAGGAATGCGGCAATACCGACTGTAGATGCATGTGCCCTGTGAGCAGCGCCAAAGGCGTCATTAATATAATAATCTGCCAGCCTTGAAAGGGACTTTGCAAAGGCCTCTTCGTTTTTTTCCTCTTCAGGGTGGAACCTGAGGTTCTCAAGCAGGAGCACGTCCCCTTCTTTCATCTTCGCTACTATGCCTTCTACCTGTGAACCTATGCAGTCAGGGGCAAAGATCACTTCCTTGTTCAACAACCTCTGCAGCCTCTTTGCAACAGGTGCGAGGCTGAACCTCGGTTCAACCTTGCCCTTGGGTCTCCCAAGGTGCGATGCAAGTATCACCTTCGCGCCTCCATCAATAGCGTAATTGATGGTCGGGAGCGTAGAACGGATCCTCCTGTCATCGGTAATTACCATGTTGTCGTCAAGCGGGACATTGAAATCAGTCCTGATAAAGACCCTTTTGCCTTTTATCGGCAAGTCCTCAATGGTAAGCTTCCCCAGTATATCCTTTATTTCAGCAGATATATTGTTCTTGCGAGCCATATTAATCAGCTCCTTTTGCCTATAACGCCGACAAGGTCACGCAGCCTTGAACTATAGCCCCACTCATTGTCATACCATGCGATCACTTTTACCATGCGTTTTTCCATTACCTTGGTCAGGGAAGCGTCCACTATGGAAGAGTGAGGGTTGCCGTTGAAATCTATTGAAACAAGCTCTTCCTCAGTGTACTGGAGTATTCCCTTCATAGGTCCTTCAGCCCATTTTTTAAGGGCAGCGTTTACCTCAGCATCACTTGTGTCCTTATTTAGTTCAGCAACCAGGTCAACAGCCGAGACATTAGGGGTTGTCACCCTCATTGCAAAGCCGTCCAGCTTGCCTTTCAACTCAGGGAGTACAAGCCCTATCGCCTTTGCAGCCCCGGTTGTGGAAGGTATCATTGAAAGGGCCGCGGCCCTTGCCCTTCTTAAGTCCTTGTGGGGAAGGTCCAGGATCCTCTGGTCATTGGTATAGGAATGCACAGTTGTCATAAGGCCCCTGATGATCCCGAATTCCTTGTGCAGCACTTTTGCGACAGGTGCAAGGCAGTTTGTAGTGCATGAGGCATTGGATATTACCTTGTGTTTTGAAGGATCAAGGATTTCATCGTTAATTCCAAGGCAAACCGTTACATCAGGGTCTTTTGCAGGAGCGGATATTATGACCCACTTTGCGCCTGCGTCCAGATGTTTGGCGGCACTGGGTCTGTCGGTAAAAAGTCCTGTGGACTCTATAACTATGTCCACTTTGAGGTCTTTCCACGGGAGCTTTTCAGGTCCCCTCTCTGCAAAAACCTTGATTTCCTTACCGTCCACAACAATGGCGCCGTCTTTTGTAGAAACATCGGCATCAAAGATACCATGCACAGAATCATATTTAAGCAAATGCGCAAGTGTCTTTGCGTCTGTAAGATCATTAATTGCAACGATCTCCAGATCAGCGTATCCCTTGCTTGTCCTCATAAAATTACGACCAATCCTTCCGAAACCATTGATAGCCACTCTCATTGCCATAACATCCTCCTTTTTTCAGGCATTAGGGATCCCAACACTTAACCCTAACCCCCATATTTATATATAACCATTCCGGTCAAAAGCTTTGGATAGAAATATGTGGATTTGGGCGGCATCCGCATATTGGACATTGCGACCCTTTCCACGTCCTCCACACCTGTCGGATTTAGAAAGAACGCCGCATCAAAATCTCCGTTACTGACCCGTCGTATCGCCTCGTTTTCGTCCATCTCATACGCAACATCCGTTATCCCGAGGTCCCTTTTAAGTATCAATTCATGGAGTATGACCACATCAAGGCCTTTAAGGGCATCGTGGATGTCTCCAAGGTCGGCCCCCCTGTATTTAAGGACATACCACTTTTTTTCACTGTCCAGATAAAGACCAAAGGAATTTCTGCCTTCTTTTGACAACACCTTTGAAATGTCCTGCCCCACTTCCATCTGCCGGACAATAAAGTCCTGCTCAAGCCTGCCCAGAATGTCATCTGTGAAAATCCCCTTGACCATCCTGTGGGTCGGGAGTACTGAAATCCCGGCATCTGCCATATTGGCAAGAAACATCATTACATAGTCCCAGGGTTTCTGTTCCTGGCCGGGACATTGAAGTCCGGCACTGCTGTCCATTGTCCTGCGCATTTCGTTCCTGAATTCCAGGGCCACCTCATATCTATGGTGCCCGTCAGCTATAAATATAGGTTTATCACATAATTCCGCTGTAATCAACTGGATTTGAGTTTCATCAGATATTTTGTAAAGTTTATGGGTGGCCCCATCACTATCATGCGCTGTCAGATAAGGGGCCTCTTCAATGTCTTCAATTATTCTGGATGTTACCTTTGCAGGACTGTTGTACAAGGAGTATATCGGACTTATGTTGGCAAGGCATGACCTCATAAGGTCCAGCCTGTCCGCCTTTGGCTTGGAATGAGTGGCTTCATGCGGATAAACCCCTTTGCCCAAATCCTCTATTTTTACAAGTGCAAGGATTCCCCTGAGTATCTTTCTCTCTCCTGACAGTTGATAGGTAATTTCATAAAAGTAAAATGAAGGCTTATCATCCCTGACAAGGACCCCTTCCTGGAGCCATTTTTCGAGATATGATCCGGAACGGGTGTATTTATTGCTGTCAGACGAGTCATCAGGCATTTCCTTCCCGAAGTCTATGCGCACAATATTATAGCGGCTTTTTTCATACAGGCCTTCCCTGTATTCAGGCGCAATAATATGTAGGGGAGGAGCTGTTACCTCATCCCCTGAAATTTTGTCTGGATTATAAAGGATTCCCCTGAAAGGAATGACAGTTGCCATATAATTTTTTGTCTGGACAAATTAATTCAACAGAGTAATGTCTGCTATATTAGCATTTCAGAGAGGGAATTTCAAATTTTGCGTGCAACTGCATGAAAATTGGGTGCTGGTATTATAAGGCAAGCCCTTAGATTTGGTTATTTTGCAGGGACAGGTGTTTTTCCGGTAAGCTCATCCATGAGGGTCTTGACAGACAGTATCTTATCAACCCTTGATGCGTTTGTGCCTACGGTATAAAGGGGCTCTTCCACGTCGTTATTATATCCGGCTGAACTTAGCAGGCCGTTGCAGATGCAGAAATGGTTCTCATTGCTTACCTTTGCAGGGCAGCGGGTAAATTTCCCCTCAGAGTCTTTAAGGAGCACATATCCCTTATCGCATTTAGGGGTCCTGAGTTTCCTGAGCGCAGAAACATACATTGGAGATTGTTTTATGACCCTGAACGGCAGGCCGCATGGAGATCCTGGCTTGTCGGCAACGAATATGTCCTCATCTTTTGACTCTACAACCGCCTTTTTGTATTCAGCAGTGGCGCTGCTCTCTTCGGTGGCAAGGAACCGCGTGCCCATCTGAACACCGCTGGCCCCCATTTTCAAAAACCTTACAATATCAGCGTAAGTGTAAATGCCGCCTGCAACAATTACGGGGAAGTCGCCATATTTCATTGCCATATCTTTAACCGGCGGGAAAAGGTTTTCGAGTTTGTTTGAGTCAAGGTCTATCTGGTCCATTTTAAATCCGAGATGACCGCCTGCGAGAGGCCCTTCCAGGACAACAGCATCCGGCCTGTAGCCCAGTCTTTCCCATTTTTTGCAGATCAGGTCAAGGGCCCTTGCAGATGATACAATCGGGATCAGGGCAGTGTCACCCGGAGGTTGAATGCCCGGCAGGTTCAAAGGCAGTCCGGCCCCTGAGATAATAGCGTCAGCTCCTGCATCAAGGGCGCCCTTAACAGAGTCTTCATAATCACGCACAAGGGCGATCATGATATTTATTCCTGCAAAGCCTCCTGATGCCTTTGAAAGCGAGACTTCCTCACGCACCGCCTCATATGTATTGACCTTGGTTCCTGTCCTTTTAGTTACAAGTCTGTCAATGCAGGCGCTTGATATAATACCGAGCCCCCCTTCTTTAGCTACAGCACTTGCAAGAGGGTACAGGGACACGCCAACACCCATTCCGCCCTGTATAATAGGAGTCTGTATTTTCTTTCCCTTAATTATCAGTGGGGGTAATGTTTTTTCAGAATCTGGCAAAATAACCTCATTAGCATAAAATTGCAGACAAAAATAATTGACGGGGAAGCCGGTCTAAAATTAAGGTCTGCCTCGTTTTTCAACACGCCTTTTATAATTACCTATTCCATCTTAAATTATCAAGAAAAATGTTTTGGAGGGTATTTTATGAAGCCGGACAGCGGTATGGTATTATAGAATAATTAACTGCCCAAACTTGACTGATAAATTGATGAGAGATGAAGACAAGACAAAAGACCACCTCATAAAAGACCTGCGAGTTTTACGCAAAAGGCTTGCGGAACTTGAAGAGTTTGAAACAGCACACCTCCGCATTGAAGAGGAACTTCTCAAGTTTTCACATGTAGTGGCACAAAGCCCAAGCGCCATTATTATTACAGATACAAACGGCAGTATCGAATATGTTAATCCCAAGTTCACCGAGATTACGGGCTATACCATTGAAGAGGTCATTGGGAAGAACCCGCGTTTCCTCAAATCCGGCAAAACAACTCCTGAAGAATACGCGTATCTCTGGGACACTATTTCCTCCGGGATGGAGTGGCGGGGCGAGTTCTGCAACAAAAAGAAAAATGGA